>Ga0099850_1001109_pt1 | contig 12528 bp, 22 predicted proteins | sample CB_VirMetaG_5_FD_79182 | JGI IMG/M metagenome (GOLD analysis project Ga0099850, IMG submission 79182) | Freshwater to marine saline gradient viral communities from Chesapeake Bay - CB_1508_1D Viral MetaG | ecosystem: Environmental > Aquatic > Marine > Coastal | place: USA: Chesapeake Bay... | reverse complement strand
GGACATATTATTTGCCATAGCCCAGAGGCTGGCGACTATGCCAAGATTGAAATGGCAGGATATGGAGTCAGCACTATTCTAAAGATAGATTTCTTAGAAAATGACGGCCAAGGATTTGAGTCTTACTTTCAAGAAGTTGGTTGGAAAAGCCGGTATTCAGGGTATTTTGAAACCACGAACAATAAGACTTACTCGGCAGCATTACAGGAAAAAATTTCGGATTCTCCTGCTCAAAAACTTCGTCAATAGTATTCATCCTCGTCTGGGCCAAACGCCAGACCGAAAATGACAACAAGTAAGGCTATTTCCCAGAATCCCATCTTAATCCAACCTGATTTCTCTCCATTCTACTCGCCCGGCTTGCACCAAATCTCGGATACGGCGTTGTTTGGTAGTGAGTGATGACTTTCCTGATTTGACATCCAGCATCACAATCTGTCCTCGCTCCAGATTTTCTTGCTTGTTCTCATACCAGTTGAATACCACATAATCAATTGGCTGCCCCAAGAAACTCCAATCTTTGTGGTCCCACTCCTCATCAATATCCGGATGATTTAGGAAGGGAGTCCACTTTTCCAGCAACTGACCTCGTTGCGTGTGAGCCGAAGCCGCTCGTCCCTTCTGTTTTCTCATTTCAGCCGTCATGCGATTAAGTTCCTCAGACAGAATCCCGTTGTCGGTTCGCAAGTCATGAATCATTTGTTTTTGCAGAGCCGCTTCTTTCATCAAAGATTCCATTGCTGCCTCTACGGTGTCGGAAGTGGCACTCATCTCCAGTTCCACGATTTTGAGTTCGGCTTCATGAACCTCTTGTTTTAATTCTGTGGCTCGCTCCGTTTCCCTTAGAGCCTGTCGCTTTTGCGACCAACCCCACCATGCCACAATTAGGGTAATCGCTATGTCTGCTAACAGAGCCGCTAACCAGAAGTCCATAATTGACTTAGGTGTTGTGTCCTATTTCAAACTTCGCCATTGAGAACCCTCTGCTTGAAACTCCCACACCTCTTGAGTCTGCAATCTAACATCATGTTGTAAAACTTCGGAGGCTTGCCACCACTCTAATTCGTGGTTAGTTCGGAGCAACACCGCATTGTTCGTGTAAATCTCACGAGCCTCGGTTTCCTTGTGGTCGCCCTGATACACCACCCAAACCCATCGGGTCATAGACGCATGGTCTTCCCAATGGTTCAGTCCAAAGTCAAGGCGAAGCAAGTGTCGCAAGGCATCACCTTCAAGGTGCGACAGGATTTTCTGCATCAATACCCAAAGACTCACAGATTTCTTTGTATCGGTTGCGAATCGTCACTTCGGTCACACCTGCGGCCATTGCCACATCTCGCTGAGTGCGAGTGATGGTGTTGATACGAGTCGCCAAATAAACTGCGGCGGCTGCGATACCAGTTGGCCCACGACCCACAGTCAGCGGTCGGATTTGCTCAAACTCCAAGATTCTGCGAGCCAAAGCCTCGGTGCGAGAATCCAGACTCAATTCGCTGCAAAATCGTGGCACATACTCGGTGGGTGCAGTCGGAAGAATGCGAATGTTGAGTTCGCTCATCACACGCTTGTAAGTGCGACCAATTTCCTTGCGTCCAGTGCGAGAGTGCTGACCAATTTCATCCAGAGTTCGGCTCATACCGTTGATTCGGCAAGAGGCGTGGATGCAAGCCGCTACCACTCCTTCAATGCTCCGCCCACGAACCAGTTGTCGTTCCACTGCTCGCTTGTAAATCCGAGCCGCATTTTCCTTGACATACTTGGGCAGTTGCATTTGTGAACCCAGCCGCTCCATTTCGTTGAGAGCCGTCACCAGATTGCGTTCCTTAGCATCTCGGATGCGAGTGCGTTGGTGCTGACGACGCAGACGGTTGTATCGGCGGCGTTGTTCCGTAGAAAGTCGCTGACCTTGACCATCGGTATAAGCAATGGGCATATCAGTCGTGAGTCCACCATCGTGATACATTTCTGACTTGGGCATACCCCAGCGTTCACCTTCGGAACCAGAGCCATCAGCAAACACACGGTTGTCCTTGCCCATGTCTATTTGACCCGATTCACCCTCCAGCCCACAATCGTTGCAGAACAAGATTCCTGTGTCGTCAGGACTCAGGCTTTTGCTTCCACATTCTCGGCACGAGTAAATGTCTACTTCAATTTCACGGTTTTCATCTGTCATCTTAATCTACCTATTCCCTTCTTGTGTGTCTACCTATTTAAGTTTAACGCTAAGGTTATATACCCAATTGCTCAATCGTGTCCTCCACACCCAGCGTTCCTCATAAAGTTGGATTGTCGGTTACGAACCGTATGATAGCCTCCCGTTTCGCACCAAATCATTTCTCCAAAATTGCGTTCCTCCATTTCCTGTTCGGCTCGGAAAGCAGGACACATCCAGTGATTGAATCCTGCCCGCACTCGGTCATTAGCCCGGAAAATAACTGCAAACTCCGCATCAGGCATTCGCTGATAGAACAATTCACAGGCTCGCCGTGTGCTCACAAAATGTTTTCCAGAATCTTCGTGCAAAAAAGCGGCTTCTTCTCGGCATTCTTGCCAGACGGTTTCTAAATCGGTTTCGGTTATCATGTTTCTCACTCCTTTAATCTCTCCACTGTATATAAAGAACTCAATTTTGTGGCGGCACCCAGATTCCTGTTTGCACCCACTGAACAAAAGCGTGTCCGACTTGACAATCGTTGCAGACCACATAAACCTCATCATCAGAGAACATTTGCAGACCGCCTTGGCGAACTTCAGGATTAGTCCAACCCCACCATGTCGGACGCATACGGGGCAGTTGTTGGTTGTAGCCATTGCTGGCACAAAAGGCACAGGACTTAGCATTCATTCAATAATCCACTCCTCGTAAATGTATTCTTCGGTTTCAATTCGGATTTTCAGTTGGTCTGCCATGTTCTTTCTCTCCTTCATACTCCTGAAATGTTGGCTCCCACGACCCAACCCGCACCTTCGGGCTTGGGGTCACACCACGACCTATAATCGTAGACCACAATCCCAGCATTTGAACAATCCTTGACACGAACTGCGATAGGCGTCATACACGGATGATGAATGGATTGAATATATTTCTCGGCTTCTGCAACCGTATTGAAAACCTTGTCATGCACCTTTGGTGTTTGGTAGTCAAAACAATGGTTAAAGTAAGTGTGGGTGTCCCAATCACCTACATACGCTTGCATGATATTAGACCATGAATCGTCGTTCTTAATGTCTGATTCCCTTACGAACAGGCTGTCAAAAGTGTGTCCCATGTTTGTTTCCTCCTTTTCTGTTATATACTACGCTTCCATAGGTTATAAAGGTTTCGCATTCCTGCATCAATCCCTTGGCCTCCATGGGTTGGTGTCCTGACTGATGGACTCCCGACCCCAGAGCCAAATCCACACCGCATCCCAAACGGCATGAGTGCCGGGTCCCAGCATGGTTTCCAATTTTTGGGTAATCTCTTTCGGGTCCTTGGTAATCAGCAATTCTTGAGGTTCATACATCTGTGATTCTTGGTCATAGACATAGAAACTAATCCAAAACTGCGAACCCCGATACGATTGCGAGGCCAGATTGACGGTTCCGGCTGAAATCCAAACATTACGGTTGCGTGTGGGCATAGACACATCCACATTAAACCACGAATTAAAGTGGTCATAGTCGGATTCCTTCGCATTCATCTGCTCAAACACATCATACTCGCTGGGTCGCATGGTTCTTCCTCATTATACCTTGGGCGGCCATAGGTTATAAACCCTTCGGTATTCAGCATCAGTTCAGGTCTATCCTGACTCCTAAATAACGAGTGCGAATCATCATATCGGCGGCTTTGGCTTTGGCTTCGGTTTCCGAGCCAGTGAAATTGTTGAAGTGTCGCCACTCCTTTCCATCCCACCCATAGATTTTCCAATTTTGCTTGATTGTCATGATTACCACAACCATCCAATAATCAACACGATTGCTACCAGTCCCAAACGCATGGCACGGGATTGCCACAGCATCTTCTCATAGTCCGTCATTTCAAAACCTCCTGACACGAAGTTCCAAGGTTTCTACCTTGCGTTGAACTGCGGGGTTTCGTTGTTTCGGGTAAAGTCGCTTGAGTCGGTTCAATCGCCATTGCATAATTCGCTTCCACATAGACATATATTATGCACCTACCTATTTAAGCATTTACTGGCTGGTAGATGGTAGTTTTCCATCGCACCACATACCAATCTGCGGGAAGGTTATCAGTCGGGTCATCTGAACCTGTGGCTCTGACTGACAAAGTAATGGTTCCATTTACCCAGATTTCTGAGTGATTGGTTCCACCTACCGAAGCCGTCGGCTCATAAGTCCAGACCACTTCGGAACTGTTGTTGTTTTCTGACACAGAGATTTCAAAAGTGATATTGCCTCGCTCCCACAATTGTGGTTCATGAAATACCGTGGTCCAATTGACTTGCACCATCACGCTTCCATTTACCGCCAAGTCGGTAGAATTACCAACACCCATTGGGAGTAGATTCCAAAATTGGTATGAGTGATTGGTCATTTCCACGGTGGGTCGCCATTCCGTTTGGGGTTTCTCCACAGTTTCTGCCGAGGACACACATCCTGCCATCAACATCATGAGCACTAACATCAAGACTGCTGGCTTCATTCTGAGATGCACCTAAATCACTCCAAAGCACGATAGGGAGCCAAAATCTCATAACGGGTATCGGCTCGTCCAATCAGTTTCACAGGATGGCTTCGGTTGCGAGCAATAGTCCCCACCACCTCTTCTCCCAATTCCCTGAAACGCTTATCCGAGCGACACACAAAGGTCACACGGCGAGGCGAAGGTGGATAACGACCACCTTTTCCTGTGGCTTTCAAGTGTTCAGCGATTTCGGTGCTAATCATGGCTCGTTCTCGCAATAGTTCGGCTACTTCTTCAATCCAACGGTTGGCTCTAATACTCATTTTTCATACCTCAGTTAATCAAGTCCCCAAATCGTTCCTTTAGCACGGTATAGTCTACGGCTTTGATATGCTTGCAGTCTTGCTTGCGTCGGCGGTAGTCTACACAATTGCATTGCTTACGGTCGCCCCAATCAATCACAGTATAGTGGTTTCTACCGTCGGTAGATTCCACTTGCCATGTATGAGCATCCTTTCGGACTACGGCATTTTCTCGCTGGGCAATATCTCTGGCTTTCAGATTACGACTCATGGTTCCTCAAGAATCGGATTACAGGATTACCTATTTAACCATTCATCAGAGCCAATTCCGTGAATAGCACAATCACGAAAATAAAGGTTGCTAACCACAGACCTATAAATCCTGAACCCGTTTTAGCAGGTTTTGGTTCTGGCTCATAGAGTTCCCAACCCATCATTAATCCCTCAGAGGTAAGACTCGGAAAATCTCTGTCCGTGTCACATCACGACCTCGCATCAGAGTTTCGGCGTGTTCTTGAGCCTTGGCTTGTGTCGGGAAGGCCAATTCACTCATAAAATACTGGCCCGCTGGGTCATTCCAACACAGAATCACATAGTAAGCCAATTACTCCCACTCCTCTTGAAAATCATCTGAGAATCCCAGTTCATCACCCTCGGATTGCAGTTCTACGGTTTCCGCTTCTTCAATAAAGGCATCCAAATTGACAGCAAAATCTCGCATCATGCTTTTCAGCACATCCACCAACAAGTTTTGAATGGCTCCTGAGCCAGCAATTTGCCGCAGTGAACGACGATTGGTGCTACGACGATAGTTGCGGATTTCGGTGAAAACATAGTCCCAACCCATTAAATCAGCATCAGAAAAATCCTTTTGAGTAGCAACTACGGCTCGGTTAAAGTCTAACAACAGTTCAGCCACTGAATCGCAGTCAGTGATTCCTTCCATTGCCATAGTAGAGTTAATCCAAGAAACCAATTCTTGGGACGGCAAATCTGGGTCATCTTCAGAGGGTTCGGTCAGAATTAATTCTGGTTCACCCATAGAGTTTTGACCCAGCAAAAATGCACCTGCAATAAAAGGTTCGGTGTTATCCAATTTAGCGATTACAGGTAGAATCGGAGCGGTGGCCGCATTGCTAATATCGCTTTCTTCCGCCACGGCACGGATTTCTTCTTCCAAACCTTCAGCCATCATTTCGTCAAAACGCTGTTTGAGGTTCATCATACCACATTCCTGTTAGTTCTACCTATTTAACCTATCACAGAATCTGAATAAATCCAGCGGTTCGGTTTGACTGATTATAGGCAGCACTTCCCAGCGTCATATTGAGGTAATTATACCATTCATAGCCTCGGCCTCGTCTTCCTCCCGAACCCTGTGCTCGCTGTCTGCTTTTTCTTCCTGCCTTACCATAGAATCTGGCTTGAAAACGAATGCCGGGGCGAATTGAGTTTCGCATTCTTTCGGCTTCTGCCCCATAGAGATTAACAAAACCAATAGTGCAAGTTGGATTGCTGGCAAGAGCCACAGGGAACTTTAGCGAAGCATACTGAATAGCATGAGGCCCAGTTTCTGAGAATCGGTCAGTAGTGCCGCACGAGGGACAGCGGTTAGCGTAACCCGCCGCAGATTGTCGCTCAGAACGAACCCAGTTAGTATTACAACTCTGGCAAGTCAATCGCATTTCTGTGCCATCATTAAGGGCATACTGAGCACCATTAGTAAATCGGAAATCTCTGACATCACGGCCATCGGTGACCTGATATTCTGCCACAGGCATGAGGCTACCAAAATGATTACGGCGTGGATTCCAACGAGCCGCTTTGGATTGATTGCGTTCTCGGAGTTCGGTAATCCAAGAGGTTAGTTCTCCCCATGAACCACAAGGAGGGTTTTCCACATCATAGGGTGTGCCGCCAGTGGCTCCCAGATTTTTAGTGGCTTTAGTAGATACTTTTTCTACCAACACTTGACGCAAGGTGCCGGTTCCCTGAGGATTCCAATTAATCACGGAAATGTTATTAGCACGAAGTCGCTCCTCTAAGGCTACAAATTGAGGATTACGGTCATTAGGCATACGCTTTATTTGGTCTTGCTGTTATTTAAGTTCTCACAATGGTTTCCACCACTTGCGAGCAATTCCGATTCGCTGAGAGCCACCCACTGTCAAGGTTTCATAGTGATTGAGATAATCATCCCATGCTACATAATAGTTGTTCACACCGACCTTGGCACAGGGATTCATCTGCAACGAACTTTTGTAGCCAATTACCGCCATTCTCTTAAATTCTTCTACCGTCATCACAAAATGATTATCTTGAGCCACCACACCTCGCAACCATTCTTGGTGAAAGGTCTGGGTTCGCTTTTCACGAGGAGAAACTGAGGCAGGGGTCGCTCCCATCATCCCCGTGGCTTCTTCACGAAGGTCATGACCACAAGACTGGCAACGCACAAAGGTTTCTCCAGTGTCTTCGTCTTGCTCATACGCCAAATCAAAACAATAATCCGTGCGAGCCACACTCCACTTCATTTTGGGTTCGCCAAACTTGGCATCCCACTCAAATAACTTACTGCACTGTGGACAATAGGCCGTAGATGCTACGAAGTTCTTGCTTCGTCCCCGTTGTTGCTCTACGCCTTGCGGCTCAGGAACTGGGTCATAAACCTCAAATCCAGAGATAGCACGACCGTCGGGACAATCAATCTGCCTCATCGGAGGCGACCTCCTCATTCTTCAGAGGGTTCTGCCAGAGTGGTCCAACCATGATTTTCACGGATGGCAGCCAACTGTGCTTCCAACTTGGCGATTTTTTCTGAGGCTTGAGCACGAATCGCATCACGCTTGGCAATCAAAGTTTGAGTGTCTTGGGGCGTAATAACCAGATACATGGTATCGGAGGAGTGAACTTGATTGGGGTGGACTACTTGCACCAGACGCTTGGGATTCAGGACATCGCTGAGGTCAAGGGAATTGACTACGCTATTGGCGTGGCTGATGGCATCGGATTCATTATCATACAGGCGGGCTTCTACTTGAGGCATATTTTTCTCTTGTCGCACGACCTATTTAACAATTACCACTTGCCTAATGGACACTTGGCTGATGGCACTTGGGTTTTGAGTTTCATATTGCATCCACAGACATTACAAAAAGAACCCAACAACTTGCGAGTCAGTTCTGGACACTCCCGACAGATTTTCATCCGCTCGTCAAATTGTTTGAGGGACATGGGGGTTTGTTATCTGGTGCTACTATTTTAATCTTCACTCTGCAAAACTTAAATAGCAAGCCAGACAATGTTGGAGTATGGTTTTCCGTTTTTTGGGCCGGACGGGTAGTTCCGTTGGTGATGACATCCTATCCAGTTCAGCGGGTCGCAAACTTGTTCAAAAAAGACTTGCGAATGAGGGGTTACAGAATACTGCGGCTAACAGAAGCCTTGCTTCCGCCGATATTGCGGCCGAGATTAATCAAGGGATTTTAACCAAGACCCAAGGATTTAGCAAACAAATTGACAATGCCATTCTCAAGGAATCTCCTTCAGGTCTTGCCCGCATTGCGGCTAACCAATCAGAGCAAGCCGCTAAGTATGCCGACGAATTGGCACAGAAATTGGGCGACCCTGATTTAGCCAAACCTTTAGAGCGGGCCTTCCGTAATAAACAAACTAAAATCTATCGTGAGGCCACTGAAAAACAGGCTCGCAGCACACTGGGTAAAACCTCCTCTGAATTAGCCGGAGAGGGTGCTCAGGAATTGGCTGAAGCCAATACTGGAACATTGATGCGAGTAGTTAATGGTGCGTGGGCTAACAAAGGAAAAATCGGAATTGGTCTGGTAGTCGCTGGGGCTGGATTTGTAATTTGGTCGGGTTCTATGAATTTGTTGAGTGATGTAGCCTCCACTTTAGAACGCTGGGGTTTCTTGCCCACTGGCACAGGAGATAAAATCATTGCTTTCTGGAGTCGTTTGCGTGGTGTGATTACTGTGGCTCTGTTTGTGGGTGGATTTATCTTGGTATTTTATGTGATGAACATGGTCTTTGGGACTGCTAAGGCAGTTGGGGCGGTGGCTGATGCAGTAACTCCCGATGCAGGAGCGTGACAACTTGAGTGATTATACCCTCAATCCCGCTAAGGCGGAGGGTGGAACTTGTCGCACAGGATTAGAAACTGAGATGGTATTTGTCAAAGCCACAGGTTCTACGGCAGCCTTTCGCAAACAAGGAGAATCTTTTTACTATAACCTCCCCAGCCCTCGGACTAATAACTTGTTTCGTTTAACAGTTACTACTCGCTCGGCCACCTCCGAAAATCCTGATGCGTATCAGGGACGCTCTGACCGAGTTAGCATTAAGTTCTTGCAACTTAATCGTTCCTTGGTGGCTCAAACTTTGACAGAGATTCTGGCGGCTTCTGATAATCCTGAAGCATTGCTGGCAGACCAAGACGCATTGCAAGAAAAACTATTGGAGCAGATTTCACCAGACCAACTAATGATGGTGGTTCGCTCTGATACTGTAACCACTGATGAGTCCGGCCAAGCCACCAGAGATTATGATATTCCTGATAATTGGATGCCCAGCCCAGTTTATGTGGTAGTAGACTATGCTTACAATTTTGAGTCAGAATGGCAAACGCAACGGTTGGGACAGGAATCAGAGTTTCTGTCTGCATCCCAATTGGCGATTGAAATCTGTTTGGCACCTATTATTCCGGGTGTATTAGCAGATGTGGCTCTGATGGCGGTTTTAGATGGACCTGAACTGTGGTCACTGGCAAAATCCATTGCGGGTGTTCCGATGGGAGGCGTTCCCAATCAATATGGTTGTGATTTCCCAGTTACTACCTCGCTTACGGCTCAGTATTTGATTGATTATAAGTCGGGAACTGAAACGCTGTCCGAACTCATGAGTTCCTCTCAAGCCGATTACTTGTCCAGTTTGTTAGCGGAAGAAGAAGCCTCGGCTCGTCGTGGAAATATCCTTATTGCTACTATCTTAGGAGCCGGAATTATTGGTTTGGTCTTGGCTCGTTCAGGAGGGTCATCTCTATGATTCCCGGCATTACTCCGCAGCAGAAATTAGACAACTTGCGAAAAGCATGGGAGTTGGCTCAACCTGTTTTTGTGACTGAATATCCAGTTTGGGAGAGCACTCAAGTTTCTGAGTTTGCCAGCCATACACTTCAGACGGATGATTTTTGGAAATGTGACATCTATCAGATTTATTCCGTTGGCACCAGCCGTGCAGGAGTGACACCGAACCAAATTACTCTCTATCAAGACGATATTCTGGTTGGCTTCCGAAGTAGCGACACCTCAGGAATTACCACCGACTTTGATAGCAATCCCAATCACAAAGTCCGATTTACCATTGAACATCGGGGTCTGGATGGAAGAACCAGAACTCCAGTCTACAAACAAGATTTATCTGGCGGAGATGCAGAATCTGGCATTCGCTATTCCTCATTTTATCCAGACCAACCCGGAACTTATCGTATTACCTTTAACCGCATTTTAGAATCTGGCGGCTGTGCTATTCCTGAACCAGCACCCCTTAATTTCTGGAGTTATGAAGTAGAGGTAGTTCCTCCTACCGACCCATCTTCTGTGCCATGGGGTATTGACCAGTCAGAAGTAGATTCTCTGTGGGAACAATATCAAAACCAACCAGAGGCCGAACCCGAATCAGATTATTCAGCGGCTTACTTATTTGGGGTTGGCACGGTAGTGAGTCTTATTGTGTTTGCCATTTTTGGTCGTTAAGGCGGAGTGCTAAACAACCACTGATGTCTTCTCCAGACCTCACTCATGGGACTGGTCGGGACGGTTTCATCCCACCAATTTTCTGTGGTCCATGAAAACAAGATAGCGGCAACTTCCTGCGGACTTGTAAATTCCTTGTCCCGGAGTCTCTGCTGCTCTTCAGAATTTAACGGCCAGACAGGTAGCCCAGTTTTTTGATGCAAGGAATAGGGACATCTGATAAGTCCCATTCGGTGAGTCGGTGCCATATCGTATCTATAAATCGCTGCACCAGTCGCCACTACTGCGATGGCTTGCACGGTTTCACGATAACGCTTTCCCAGAATCTTGAGCGGATTGGGTTCAGAGATAACATCTTGTAGAGTAACTCCAGAGCACCGGGCTGCGTCTTCTGGTTGAAGAACTACATGAAATCCCTTGCCGCCAGAGAAAATGATTTCGGGACTGAAACCACGGCGACTCAATTCATCGTGAATCAAATCTGCGATTCTGAAGGCTTCACCTAAATCCTCGTCATCAATATCCCAGACCATCATCTTGCCACGCCAAGTGGCTAAGAACTTTTCTTCTCCCATAAACTCTGGGTCATGATATTGCTTCCAAAGTTGTTGGTATTCCTTACGAGCCTCACGATTCCAAGATTCTCCTTCTCGCAAGCGAGGTGGTAAATCAATCTGTGACCAGTCTACTACATTAGTTCCCAAATAGACACCGACGGGTCTTTTCTGGGCTTCCAAAATCCGAAGCCATTGCAGGACATCATCCTGCCGGGAAACTCTGGTGTTACGAATACCAAACTCGCCAATTTCTGGGTCATCAACTAACCATTTAACTTCATGGTTGTGTAACCGATTCCACATGGCAATGGCAACTTCCCGACGAGAATACCATTCCATGAAGTCGCTATGTGCGACTTCCTATTTCAATACGACCCATGGATGCGAACCAGCATTTTCATAAACCACTTGCTTGCCTTGCTGCAAGAAATACGATACGATTTGTTTGGGTCCTTTTAGTGTGTGGTCATCAACTACTACCAAGGTAGAGAACACCTCTGGATGTTTTTTCGCCCATGGTATCAGATTTTCTCGGCCGATTGCCAGAGTTGGACCATCTATCAGAATCAAATCCCACTCTTGCCGATTTAAATCCTGTAACTTGTTGTGGTCATACCAATTCTCTACGATGGGAGCATGAATATACTCAGAATCTGGGGCGACACCTACCCATTTCTCATCGTGCTCTACGGAAGTTACTTGCCACCGGGTTGTTAAGGCTGTGGTGCCTCTACCTGAACCAAACTCTAAAATGCAAGCCGCTTCAGCCAGATTTTCACATAACCACTTCCAAAGAGTGATGTCCAAAGCGATACCATCTTGCGGCAACATCACAATCCCTTCAAAATATCAAGTTCTGATTTCTTAAGCCAGTTAATAGCCGCAGGTTGGCGACTCAGACCCATATATTTTTTCCATTCTGGCTCACCCCTTGCTACATTCATATGGTCTTTGATTGCATTATGGATAGAGTTCATCCTGCCGATTTCCAGAGCATTCTGTTTTTCATTTACCATTATTTCGGGAAGGAGAGTCCAAACATAAGGAAACAGATTGATTTCACGAATATAACGATGATAGGGTTCTTCCCACCAAGCCAAAATTTCATCACAATTTTGGGAATACCCCTGTTGCTCACAACGATGAGCCGTCCGTAAAACCTTTTGTCCATTAATGCTCAAACTCATACCCTCGGTGGCAACAATCCATTCCTCTTCCTCATCACCATCCTCTTCTTCCGTGCGATACCAAAAAATTTCATATTC
>Ga0099850_1001107_pt1 | contig 12538 bp, 16 predicted proteins | sample CB_VirMetaG_5_FD_79182 | JGI IMG/M metagenome (GOLD analysis project Ga0099850, IMG submission 79182) | Freshwater to marine saline gradient viral communities from Chesapeake Bay - CB_1508_1D Viral MetaG | ecosystem: Environmental > Aquatic > Marine > Coastal | place: USA: Chesapeake Bay... | reverse complement strand
GGGCGTCTGGTTGCTTTTCAGGTAGTTGAGGCTGGTGCCCTTGAACCGTGCCCGTTTCCCGTTGCCGTCCCCGTCGTCAATCACGCTAAGCGGAGAACCCGCACGGGCAACCGTCCACGTGTTCCCGTATGTGTCGGTGGCTTGTGCGCCGTGACCCCGGTTGCCGGGGATGAACAAGGACGGCAGGAACTCGGCCTGCTGTACGGAGGAGTCGTCGTACCACTTCACAAAGTAGAACCGGCCGTTGAAGCCCCGTGTCGTGGACTGTGCCCCGGCAGAAAGCGTCCCGGATGCTGGCAAGGGGATGTTCGCCCCGGCCGTAACCTGCGTCCCGACAGCGCTCCATGACCCCCCTGCGTCCGTGGAAATCTCGAAGTCAACGGCCGTACCGGCCACCCTCACCGCAAACGCAACCTCGGTAGCGTCAGTGGCGCTAGGGGCTGCCGTGGAAGTTGCGGTCGTTGTCCCATCCGTGACCTCAAGCTCTCCTGTGGTGGCGTTGAGCCTGAACTCGTGGTTCCCTACCTTGGCAAGAACCTGGTCCGCAGCGGCCGTGTAGTCCGCTGCGTTTACGTGGGCCTCGATCTCGTACGTCGTCAGGCTTTGTAGCCCTGCGGGAAGCGTCGTGGTTGCGGTGTGAGCAAGCGCCGTCTGGTCTGCGTAGAGATACGCCCCGTTCTCGTCTCGGCCGAACACCAGCGGATGAGACGAACCGGGCAGGCCACCCATCACAGACGTGGACACGAGGTTCGGGAAGTAGTGCTGCTCGGGGTCGTAGTCCCGGGCGCGCAGAAACAGCTCGACGTCGGTGTCGCCGACCAGTCCGGCGCTGATGCGCTGCCGGCCGGGAGACAGCACCCCACGGGCCCGTTTGGGTCCCCAAACCCTTGCCGGTCGGGACACGTCGAGGACGTGTCCCTGTGTGCGCATCAGAATCGGTCCCCGATGACGCAGTACTTCGGTGTGCCCGACGAGATCAGCTTCACCTCGACTGTTTCCACCGGGTAGGGAAGCTCGATCACGTCAACGCTGACAGCGGCGGGCAGGAGATACAGGTCTGTTCCCCCGACGGTGGGGGCCGCTGCGGATGCGTCGGCCATCGACCACCAGATTTCGGCGGTGCCGTCACGGTTGAAGACCCGCACCGCGGTGATCCCGGCGCCGGTGCTGCCGATCGCGAGGTTGACGGTGGTGACGGTCGACGCGACGAGCGTCCCGTTCGCCTGGTCTGGATCGTATCCGCTCATCAGGATCTCCCAGGTATGTACATGGAGTGGAAGTCGTGGATGCCGGCGTCCTTGTACGCCGCCCACCCGAGCTTGTCAGCCCACGCACCGCGGGCCTCAGCAGCGGAGTCGACAGCGGCCTTTTCCCGCGCGGTGCGCGCATCGATGACCTTCTGAATGGTCTTGCGGGCGTTCCGCCAGTGACCTTCGACCATGTGTCGCAGGATGCGCCCATCGAGATGGGGCCACGCACCACAGCAGTACGTTTCGCCGTGCAGGTCACGGCCCCACACCTGCCATGTCGAGTTGACCGGGTCGAACTCGAGAGACAGGGTGGGGTCCCCTTCCCAGCCGACCGTCGCGTCTCCTTCCCGTAGCCGCCGCCCAAGCTCGAGGGCGGCTACGGGAACAAGACTGGGGTGCCCGTTGATGGACACCTGCGCGACCATCGACATGGTCAGTACCCGACGACCACGATGTCGCACTTCACGGTGGCCACGTTCGCCGCGTTCGCGACCTCGTCGAGGGGGTCGCCGTCCGCTCCGCAGTCCCAGAGCTGCAACGTGCCCTTCGCCCGGTTCCAGCCGACGTTGTAGCCGGTGAGGCCTTCGTCGGCGACGTTGCCGCCGGTGACCTGCACCGAGTCGATGACCACGAGCCCGAAGTCCGACGCCGCGATCGGTTCGCCTTCGGTGACGTAGCTGTCGTCGAACTGGACGGTGTAGGCGAGTTGCTTCCGGTTCCCGGAGATCCCGCGGTGCCGTTCGGTCAGGGTGAGGGCCATCAGTTCGCCTCCGTGACGCCCGTCATCACGAAGTGGCAGTTGCGCTGCATGACTGCCAGCTCGTGGTAGCGGTACATGGTCGCCTCGTAGGCGTCCTTGTCGGCAACTGCCCGGACCACCGACCCGTCGCGCTGCATCCACTCGAACTCCTTGAGGGAGTAGTGGATGAACGCCGGCATGTGAAGCCCGTAGAGCCGCTGGGTGGGAACGTCCCGGTCGAACGTCAGCGCGATGGGCCCGGAGCGGCGCATCCCCTCCAGGGGAACGGACCACTGCACACCGGTCCAGCCTGCCTTGAGGTCGACGGTGTTGACGTGACGGCGGGTCGCTTCGAGCATCGCCGACGCGGCCCGGCCGACACCGTCAGTGCCGACAAGCAACGTGATCGGCATACCCGACTTCATCTCCTGCTGCTGGATCAGCTTGTTCACCTTTGTCTCGGTGAGCTGACCAACCGAAGTGGAGGTGCCGGACTGCCACGTCGGGTACGTCGACGCGGTGATGCCGTACACGTTGCCGGTGCCGACCATAGTCTGCATACCGGTGAGCTCGCGCTGCCCATCGTTCGGGTTGCCCGAGTTTGTGGACGCACCACCGGAACCGTGCCGGACCAGCTTCGAGCCTGCGGTCGTGGTGATCGCCGTGGTGACGGTGATCGTCCCGTTGGTGGTGTCGACGGACTCGACGTACAGACCGGCAGACGAGTACTCGTCGTTGAACGGCGTCGCGGTGCCAATGTCGACCTCGAGGTACGAGCCGTCGTCGCCGAGCTGCCGGTAAATCTGGTCGACCTGGTCGGCGGTGTCGATGCCGATGGTGGTGGTGTTGTTCGCGACGGTGAGACCGCAGATCACACCGTCGGACGTGCCCCACGCCTGACGGTTCAGGTCGCGGATCATGTCCATCTGGATGCGCTTCATTTCCTCGTCGATGCCGTCCACGAACGACGCCCGCCCGCCTTCGGTCGCAGCGATCGAAGGGCCGGTGATCTGGATACGGCCGTAGCTGTACCGCAGAGGCACCGTCGGGTTGATGTACGTCTGGTTGCCAGCGTTGGGCAGCGACTCGTTGTCAGCACGGTTGCCGACACCGGACGACCGCTTCACATGCACGGCATGGAACGCTCGACGCCCCGACACGCGGGACGTGTTCTTCTCCATTTGCGAGATGATGAAGGACCCGTTGTTGATCGACTCGACCAGGTCTTGCTGGTAGTCGTCCTGGAGGATCTGGTTGAGGGTGGTGAGTGTTGCGGACACAGGGTTCTCCTGAGAGGTTTCCCCTGGGGTTCAGCTACGCCAGCTCGAGCCCTTGGGCTTCCAGTCGACGCATCGCCTTCTCCCTGGGGGAGAGCTTGTCGCCATCCGGGTTGGGCATCTGTGCCCCGGACCCGGATGAGGGGGGTGGGGGTGGCATCCCGGTCGACCTGGCGTCTCGCCCGGTTCCGTCTCCAGCGTCACGCTGGGTGCCTGTGCTGAATCCAGCCAACTCGGACTGGAAGTTCTCGTGTGCCGCTTTCACCCTCTCGGTGATCGGCATGTCCGCGTCGCCCTCTCGGCTCAGCGCTGCCCACAGTAGCGCACGCGTTACCGGGTTCTCAGCATCACGCTTGTAGCCGAGGTCCTTCGCGACGTCGAGCGCTTCGTCGACCATGCGTTCCTGCGCGGTGCGTTGATCTCGTTCGCTGAACCGGGAATCGACGATCTCCTGTGCGGCGTCGCGGATGATCTGCTGCAACTCGTCGCGGGTCATCGAGACCATGTCGCTGCCGCTGTCGCTGTCTGCCATGTCTGAGTCCTTGTCTGTTGGTTCGTCGTCGAAAGTTGAGCTGATGATGTCCCGCCACGAAGCGCCGGCCATGGCGCGGGCCTGTTCGACGAGAATGTTGAACGTCGTTTCGGAGTCGCCGTTGACGACGGACTCGGCGATCTCACGCATGATCTCGACCTGGGTCGGTTCGAGCTTCGTGAGCGGACCGAGTTCGGCGAGACGTTGACGGCGTTCCCGCGCTTCGGCCCGTGTCTCGCTCAGAGCGGCGAGCGCTTCGTCGAGAGTGGTGATGGTGCGTTCGGGGGTGTCGTCGGGTGGGTCCCCTTCGACGGGTGTCGTCGGCTGGTCGTCATCGCCTGGCACTGTTCAACTCCTTCTGGCTGTAGCCGTAACGGTTCGCGATCGAGGTGAGGGGCAGCGACAGGTTCTTCGCTGCGGTCAACATGTCGGGCCACGTGTACGTCGGCCCTTTGCCCGGACCGGCGTTCGCCCTGGTTGACACCTGCTGCTGCGCCCACTGGCGTCGACCGTCGGGGATGTCGACGCCAAGCTCGCGTGTGATGATCTTGGGGAACTGCTCCCACCAGTCCTCTACTCGGACGTGGTAGTCGACGGTGACGGAGTCCTCGACGAGCTGGATCCAGTCGCAGTAGAACTGGACGGCGGATTCGAGTGGGGTGAGTCCGTCGAGTTGAGGGGCGTGCTGCAGAGCGAACGTGCGCCGGTTGCCGTGACGCATGTCGGACGGGAACCCGATGTCGGCGAGCGACTGGATGACGTGCGCCGGGTTGCGGGTCTGATGCACAACGACACGGGGCACCACGTTTGGGTCCCCAAACGCTGGGGCCGCGAACCAGGACACGTCGATCTGGATGTCGGCGTTGGGGAACACTCCCGTCGGGGAGTACACCGCTTCGTGAGCGGCGGCGATCCCGCAGTGCTTCAACACTTCGGCCGTGTACTTCGTTCCGCACCGGCCAGTGCCGGTGACGACCAGGTCAGGGATGCCGGTGTTCACGGTGTGCTTCCGATGGAATCGTTCGTCAACATAGAAGGTCTTGGCGTGCGCAGTGCGGGCCCCGGTGTTCACGAAGATGGGAACGTCGGCCAGGTTGCAGCGGCGGCAGAACGACATGTCTTCAGACAGGAGCATCCCCATGTCGTCATCCCACCGCAACGCGAACGGGTCCTCTCCCAGTTCGGCGATCCGGTCGAACACAGTGCGGTGGATCAGCAGACACGCAGCGCCGGTGGCGTCGACCTGCACGAGAACGTCCCTGGCGTAGTCGGCGGCTCGCCGGTACCCCCACTGGCCGTCAATCTGGTTCCACCGGTACATCGTCGGCGCGGTCGCATAGTGCATGGCCCGCGTGTCGTTGGAGCACACCGTCGGTTCGAGCTTGAAGCAGAGGCCACCCACGACGGGGCACTCAACAGGGTCGGCGGAGTCGATGAGTCGCCGCAGCGACGCCGGACCGATCGACATGTCGGCGTCGAGGAACAGCAGCCATTCCCCGTCCGACGCCATGAAGCTCTCGACGATCGCGTTGCGGTGATCCTGCACGTTGACCCCGCCGAGAATCGCGTGCGGAGGATAGGCGAGGTCCAGCTTCGGATCTGCGTACATGTCGAGAACCGACAGCATGAACGAGCCCGACACGTCGCCCGGGTAGCAGAACCCGATGTGGATGCTCATAGGACTGGGGCGGCTCCGAGTTGCTGGTCAGCCATCGCGGGGGCCCGCATCGCTCCGACCGGTTCGTTCGCGCGGGGCAGACCGGCAAGTCCGGGCTGCACCGCGTTGATCTCCATCTGCGCTTGCGCTTCCGCCGCCAACATCATCTCATGCACCTGATTGTGCATCTCGAACAGGTCCTTGATTTCCTGCGGGTACGCCTCGTAGCGGGCCGTCTTCATCTCGCTGACGTGCTCCGCGAGATGCTTGGCGTGGTCGTCGAACTCGGCGGGGATCTGCGGATCGCCGACCCCCATCAGGGCGTTCTCCCGCATCGCCTTCGCATAGTCGCGGTCCATGATCTTGCCGGCCTTCTCCAGGCCGGGGACCTCCATCATGCGCAGAACCTGGCCCTTGTCCAGTTCGGCGAACAGCTCAGGGAACTCGTTCTTCAACCGGACGATGGTCTGCTGGCGGGCTGCTTTGGAGTGGGGGGCCACCGAATCGAAGTCGGCTTCGGCGTGGAACTGTCCGGCGAGCATCGACCCGGACCACTTGAACGTGAGCGGCACGTCACCGTCGAGCATCACCCGGGCGCTGCGCTTCTTCTCCCCGGACAGCTTCGCGACGGTCTCGAGGTACATCGTCGCGATCCGGGACCATCCGACCTGCTGGTCGCGGGCCATCACCGCGAGCGGTGTCTGGTCCTGTTCGGCGAGGATCGACAACGCCAGACCGGAGTTCCGGTCGCCGGGCGCCTCGCCGCGGGAGATGTCATGCACGTGCATGACGTCGTCGAGCGCCGCTGCGTACCGTTCGGGGGAGTCGGTGATGTACCGCTGAAGGTTCGGTGGGCTCATCCAGAACGGCCTCTCCCCGGTGCCGGTCGGGTAGTAGCCGACCCATTCGCCGGGGGTGTCCGTCAGGTTCTTCGGGTCGTCGATCGTGCCGACCGGGTAGAACGCCCGGGCGTTCCCGGCCTTCTTCAAGTGTTCGACAATCAGCGAATGCGCATAGTTGTACAGGGTCTGGGGGCGCTGGGCGGAGGTGACGAACGTGTCGCCGAGCCAGCGGCCACGGGTCTTCGCTCCCCGGAACGTGTACAGGTTCAGGCGGTCCGTGAACGGGAACGGCCACTTCGTTTCGGCGACCACTTCATCGCCGATGACGTGCCGCACCGACCCTTCCGGGTAAGCCTCGCAGGGCCGCATGTACTCGATCCACACGGTCACTAGATCAGGGTTCGCGTCGATGCCAGCGGTGCGCAGCAGCCGCCGTTGCAGCGCCGAGTGCGACGTCCCGATGTCGGGCAGCGGCGTGGACGACAACCCGTAGTAGTCCTTCGCCTGCTCCGGTGGGATCGTCGACACCTGCTGCCACCAGCGGGCGTCGCGCTGGCGACGCGATCCGGGCTCGATGGTGAACTCGGTGATGTTCAACGAGTCGAGCCGCACGATCTGACTGTTCGACACCTCGCCGGACAGGGTGACGTCGAGCGGGTTGGAGTCGTCGTCGACATGCAACGCGACCGCTGCGGTGCCACCCATCAGCGTCGAGAACAGGTTGTCCTCCCGGATCTCCTCCCACTCGCCGTCGCGGTGCGCAGCTTCGAGAAGCCACTGCGAGATCCGATGCCCGATCAGCGCCGCGGAGTCCGACGACGTGGGGACCACATCGAACCGGAGCTGGTTCTGCAACCATTTCCCCAGCAGCGTGTTCACGTTCGGCTTGATCCGGTTCAGGGTGACGAACGTCCGGTTCTGGAGATGCTGGTAGGTGCCCCAGTTGTCGTCGAGGGACTCGACGCGTTGCCGCACCGAGTCCCACCACACCCACTGCTCGTCATGGTAGAACGACGTGTTCAGCCAGTAGTTTCGGCGTGTTTGCAGCAGATGCTTCGACGCGCCGGCCCACCGCTCCCGCACCTCGAGCGCTGCGGGGTTCGCCTCAGCCATCACCGAACCCCGCGAATGCTGGCATCGGTTCGTCGTCGCTCACTGACATGTGCTGGGTGGGTGGCCGTTCGCTGTTCGCTGCGATGTTGGCGAGCGCCGCGAAGTTCCCGGCCGGGCCACCGGTCTGCAACGCCATGATCGCGTCGAGGATCCGGCGCCGTTCCTCGGCGTGGTCTCGTTGCATTCGCCGGATCGTTGACGCCATGAACGCGACGAGGCCGAGAGCGGCGAGAGCGAGACAGGCGAGCAGGAACATGGCGGCGGTCACGCGGACTCCTTCTCGGCGAGCCGATCCTGGATCGTTTTCGCCGGTTCACCCTTGCGGTACGGGCACTCGTCGACCTTGCAGAAGCGGGCTTTCTGGGGGAGCGACTTCCCAGCCCAGTCGCACACCCCGCACCGATCCAACCAGTCGACCTCGCCGATCAGCCGCAACGCTGCGGCGGTGCCGGCGGCCCGGTCCCGGTGCAGTTCTAGTTCGGTGAGGGCTGCGTCGCGGCCGGTGACCGCTGCGGCCATGGCGTCAGGGGTGACGTAGCCGAGATGTTCGGCGACTTCGGTGACGCACGGGTCGCACAGGTACAGCCGGTACGGCTTGTCGGGCCGGTACCCCTCGACGTCGCGTTCGAGGTCGACACCTCCACCGGTGGTCGTGCCGCACGAGGCGCACACAGCGGGGAACAGGTAGAAGGCGTCAACTCGTCGCATGGTCGCAGCCTACATTCGGCCGAGCATGTCGTGTAGCTGCCAGCCTTGCGCCTGCGCTTCCTGACGCTTGATCAGCATGACCAGTTCGGGGTCCATGTTGTCTGGGAAGTCGGCGTTCGGTGGCGGGATGTTGCGCCGTGGCCGCGACATCAGCGCATACCGCAACGCGTCGGCGAGATGGTCGTCGGCCTTGTGGCAGTCCTCCGGGTTGCTGCGCGAGTGCAGCAGACCGGCGAGACACGCATACGTCTTGGCGCACGTGGAGAACAGGTAGATGCCGGGCTTCCCGCTGTCGGGGTCGATCTGGAGGTGGTTGCGGAGATGGGACCAGCCGTCAACACGCGGGTTCGCTCCCATCCGCACCGGCAACCCGCCCTGGTTGTACTGGCGGAAAATGTTGTCCCCTGTCGCGGTGAGCCGGTTCGTGGTCGGGTCGATCATCCGGTAGTCGATCCGGTCGTCACCGTCGATGTCGTGGATCGCGACGACGTGTTCGGGGACGGTGCGCCGCGCTTCCTCGTACTCCTTGTAGACGTACACCTCCCCGTCGGGTCCGACAGCGCACCACACCACAGCGGTCGGGGCGGCGAACCCGTGGTCGATCCCACAGAACCGGGGCCACCCGTTTGGGATCGCAAACGGTTCGACGACGTGAACTTCGCGGTTCAGCTCGGAGAAGTACTGCCCGTCGAACGTGTCCCAGTCACCGAGAAGACGTTGCCGCATCAGTTTCTCGGGGAGCCGTTTCAGGCGCCGCACGTAGTCCTTCGACACGTGCGGGTTGTCCGACACGAACGACGGCACGAACGCCACTTTCACTGTCGACTCCGGGTCACCTTCCACCGTTTCGAGCGTCGCGACGTTGCGCCCGTATCCGGTGGGGGTCACAAACCAGTCCCGCACCCATTTGTGACCGGTACCGCCAGGGTTCGACATGGCGATCGTGTGGCAGCGCGCCCCCCGCGCTTCTTGCACCGCGGTGACTCGCAACCGGCCCTGAAGGAAGTCGTACTGGTCTTTCGTGAACTGGGTCAGCTCATCGAAGATGATGACCATGTACTCCGCGGAGTCGTACTGGTAGACGTCCTCGGGTGATTCGAGGTACCCGAACTCGAGGTACGAGTCGTTCGCGAACCGCCACTCTTTGCGCCCCACGTAGTACTGGCAGATCGACGTGTCGAACCGCATCAGGGACCGGGAGATCGCTGTGCGCCACAGCTCCGGGAAGCTTTTGCGCAGGTACAGGATGCGAACCCCAGAGTTCTCTTGGCACAGCCGATACGCCCGATGCAGCGCCCACTCCGTTTTCCCTCCGCCAGCGGCGCCGCCGTACAGCAGTTCGTCAACTTCGTCGGCGAGCCTGTCGGCAAGGATCTGCTTCTCGGTGAGGTCCCACCGTTTCGCCTGCTCCTGCTTGTACGCCTCCAACGCGGCGACGTACTCGGCGAGCTGCTCGTCGGTGAGCCGTTCGATGACGGCGGGGGACAGCAGCTCGACGGTTTCAGTCATCGAACGTTGCGGGGGTGAGGTTCTTCAACTCGAGGTCAACGGTTTCGAGCATCGCCGCACCTGTCGGGTCGGCGGCGTTGATTTCCCGGGTGAGGTCCTTGGTGAGCGACAGAAGCAGTTCCCGGTTCGTGTTCATGGTGATGTCGGTCGGGGAGTGATCTTCGAGGCGGTGGATCCGGTCGAGGGACGCCAGCAGGTTCGCTGCCTGCGCCCCGTTCTTCACTTCGATCTCGCCGGCCATGATGTCGTCGATGATCTTGAACATCGCGGCTCGGGCGTTGTCAGCGAGACTCAGATGCTCCAGCGGCATGACCGTCAACGGTAGCGGGTGCTCACTGGGCGAGTTCTTCCAGGCGTTCCCGCAGCCCGACGGGCACCTTGTCGTAGGCGTCGTCGAACGGCCACGAGCAGCAGCCGCAGCCGGTGGTGCTCAAGGTCAGCGGCTCGGGATGTTTCTCTGTCCCGTAGTCGCCGATGCTGATGCCGCCCTTGGCGACGATCCACCGCAGGATCTCTTCGTCGGTGGCGGCGTTGTCGGTCACGTCAGCCGCCACTTCTGCTCGAACAGGACCCGGTCGGCGGCGGTGACGTCGGCGAGGTCGAGATGTTTCGAGGACTGCGAGCCGCCGTCGATGTGTTCGATCCCGGTGGCCATGTCGACGGTGCAATGCAACCCGTACAGGTAGTGCACCGTCCAGAACAGGTCGGTGTCCCCGAACCACCACTGGAACGGTTCATGGAACCGGAACCGATGATGGACCCGGGGTGGGACAGCGAAACAGAACCCGGCTGGGCCACCGGCGTCAGCGGGCGCGGGTGGCACGTACAGGACTCGGCTCCCTGAGCGTTGCTGCATCGCAGCGTGGGTGGGATGTCCGTGGTTGGGGGACACCACCCCGATCGACATGTCGGTGAGGACTTCCTCGAGAGCGCCGAACGTGTGGTCGTCGACGAGTCGGATGTCGTTGTTGACGAAGCACACGTTGTCGATGGGGCGCACCAGATGGTCCAGCGCCCAGTTCCACTGCTGGTGGATGTTCAGTCCGGCGGTGTCGTGGACGTGCATCCAGCGGGGCGGTTCGGTGGACCCGTTGTCGAGGATGTGCAGGGGGTGCGCTTCGCAGTCGACCTGTTGGCTGTACCGGTCGATGAACTGGTCGGTCATGTCGTCGCGGTCTTTGACCGGCATCACGATGATCACGTCTCTGATTTCTCCTGTTCGGGAACCCATTCCGGGCCGGGAACCGATTCCGGGCCGGGAACCGATTCCGGTTCGATGGGCCACACCTGCATCCATTCCCCGGCGGCGATCGCGAGGATCGGTTGGAGGGGTGGGCCCCAGTGCAGGATGAGGTCCCCGTTGGTGTTGATGTGCCAGGCGGTCGCCTGGTAGACGATGACGTCTTCGCCGTCGTCGACAAGTCGGGTGTGCCGCACTGCGATTCCTTCCACCGGGCCGGGAACCGGTTCCGGGTCGGGGGCTGCGGCGTTTGGGGTCCCAATCATTGGAGGGCCTTGTCGATGACGAGGTCGACGCGGGCTTCGGCCCGTTCGAGTTGGGCGCGCAGCTCGGCGACGAGTTCTTTGGTGGGGGGAGCTTCGACGTGTTCGGCGCAGGCGTCACCGATCGCTTGGAGCGCCCCGTTGGCGACGTCGAGGCCGTTGAGGACGAGGGCCGCCGGCATGACGGTGTCCGCTTCGACAACGGTGACGATGTTTCCGTCGGTGAGCACTTCTCGTCGCCCATCGGGGAGAGGCCGATACAGGAACAGGTCCCACGCATCGCGTTGGAGGCGGGGCACCAGGTGGGCCCGCCATTGCGGGTTGTCGATCCGTTTCATGTCCATGCCGCCCAGTACAGGTCGTGGCCGCCGCGTCCGTAGTCGGTGTGGAACCCGCGGAACTCGGCGCTGTGGAGCCACACCTCGAGGAGGTCTGCGTCGACGTTGCGGTAGAACTCCCAGTCTCGGATTGGGGCGTCGTCGATCGCGGAGTGCGGTGCCCGTTCGGGTCCGGCGCATGTCCCAACGAACAGTCCGCCGGGGCGCAGAGCTCGCGCCGCGGACCGGCAGATCTGGGCGCCTTTGTCGGTGTGCTCGAGCACTTCGCAGCACACGACACAGTCGACGGGTGCGACGGGTGTCCAGTCGGCGGCGTCGGCGACCTCGTCGACACCGGACCCGTCCTGGACGTCGATTCCCCACCACGACACCGACGCAGGGAACGCACCCCGGATCCCGCCGTTGATGTCAAGGGACCCGAACTCGACGACGGTGTCGACGTCTCGGAGGAACTGTCCGCCGCGGAACTCCCCGACCTGGTCTCGTACCCACTTGAACGCTGATACGTGCATCACGTCACCTCCGCTTCGCCGCTCATGAGGACTCCCCAGTGTTGAGTCGGTGTGCCCGCCACGCAGTGACCCCACCAGCGACAAGTAACGCAAGTGCGACAAGGAGCAGCGGGCCGATCCCGAACCCTGTGTCAGCAAGCGTCGGCGCAGGTTGCGGCGGGGACACAGGCTGTTCTGCGCACACAGCAGGATCAGACCCCGAGTACCACCAACCGTCACCCTCACAAAAGAAGTAAGGCGTGGTAGTAGGCGGTTCCCCCTGCGGCACATCAGACACAAACGTCGGTGTCGGCGTCACAGTGCTCATCTCAGTCATAACTCCCCTTCGTAGAGTTCCACGCCTGCATCATCCCCCACCCGTCAAACGAACCCAACCCGCCCAATTGGGACCCCAAACACACCCAAGAAAAAGACCCCGCCCCAGCAGTGAAACCACCACACGCCAACACCCACAGTGACAAACCACAGATACCGGCCCCACGGACAAGTGGAACCACATGCCATCCCATTCACAGTTGGTAGACGGAGAGTGAAAAAATCCCCCAAAATTTGGGCGAG
>Ga0099850_1001100_pt1 | contig 12579 bp, 10 predicted proteins | sample CB_VirMetaG_5_FD_79182 | JGI IMG/M metagenome (GOLD analysis project Ga0099850, IMG submission 79182) | Freshwater to marine saline gradient viral communities from Chesapeake Bay - CB_1508_1D Viral MetaG | ecosystem: Environmental > Aquatic > Marine > Coastal | place: USA: Chesapeake Bay... | reverse complement strand
TAAGTATAGTGACCCTACACAAGCAGCATTGACCATTCCTCAGTCTGCTAGATTTGATGGCAGTAGTAGTGCTTATTTGAGTAAAACTTTTTCAAACGCAGGAAACAGAAAAACTTGGACTTGGAGTGGATGGGCAAAAACAGGTACTTTAAGTACATATAGAAGAGTTTTTTCTACTGTTGCAGGTGGTTCGCAATTTTATTTTAGATTAGATAATAATGATCAATTTACAATAGAAAGTGCAGGTACTGTTTTATTAAATTCATCTTCAGTATATCGTGATCCGTCTGCTTGGTATCATTTTTTAATTGTTTTAGATACTACACAAGTTACTGCTTCTAATCGGATAAAAGTTTATGTAAATGGTACTCAAGTTAATACATTTGACACAACTAATTATCCATCTCAAGACAGTGACCATCAATGGAATAACAACGTAGCTCATTATATTTCGGGTCACGGGGCAGGTGGTGAGTATTATGATGGATACCTAACTGAAGTAAACTTCATTGACGGTCAAGCACTTGGACCAGAATCTTTTGGATATCAAGATACTACTACTGGTCAGTGGTTGCCAAGAACATATGATGACTTTGGACCAGAAGTTGACTATGGTGGTAACGGATTTAGACTAGACTTCCAATCTGGCGCATTAGGAGAAGATGTTTCTGGTAATAATAATGATTGGTCTCTGAACAATATGAGTACAACGACAGATGTTGTTCTTGATAGTCCAAGTGACAACTTTGCTGTGTTGAATCCGTTAAACGATCCAAGAACTCATGTAACTTATAGCAATGCAAATTTAACCGCAATTAATACATCGGCAACACTTCATTCTCCTTTTATGGGAACAATAGGCATGGCTACCAACTCTGGTAAATACTATTGGGAAGTTATTGGAACTGGCGATGCTAATACAAGAAATGCAATGGGTATTGGAACTGCTGCATCAATGAGCACAACAACTGTTTGGGGGTTTGTAGCAGAACAAGTATGTCTCTTTATTGGTGGTTCTGCGTCAATTTATTTTTCTGACGAAGGAACAACTAATATATGGTCAGATTCTTGGAGTACTGGCGATGTGCTTATGAATGCATATGATGCAAACACTGGAAAATATTGGGTAGGTAAGAATGGCGATTGGTATGACTCATCTGGTGGAACTACAGGAAACCCTGCAACTGGAGCTAATCCGACAGCAACGGTAGACAATACCGATACATGGTTCCCTGGTGGTACTGTTTTTAATCAAGGTACTAATAGTTATTTAAATTATAACTTCGGACAAGAATCATTTTCCCACACAGCACCAACAGGATTTAATAAACTCAGCACCAGTAATCTACCTGAATCAACTATTAAGGATGGTTCACAACATTTTCAAGCAATTAAAAGAAATGGATTTGGGTCATCTGGAGGCATTATTCCTACTAACTTTCAAGCTGATTTAATTTGGGAAAAGCCAAGAAATCTTGCGTACAGTCATTACATTATCGATAACGTAAGAGGTATTGCAAACGGTACAGCACCTTTTCTCTCAACTAATTCAACTAGTGCAGAACAAAATGCAAATTGGTATTTACCACCTACATCAAGCACCATAGGTTTTAATAGTTCTGATTGGAGTACATCAACTACGTTAGTTGATTGGATATGGAAAGCCTCTAACGCCACTGCAACAAATACAGATGGAACAATAACTACCACAGTTAGTGCTAACCCTACGGCTGGATTCAGTATTGCAAGTTATGTAGGTACTGGTGCTAACGCTACAATCGGTCATGGATTAAGTGCTGCTCCAGACTTAGCTATTTTTAAAAATAGAGATGACGGTAATGATGACTGGTGGACATACAATTCTATTGATGGAGCAACTAAATTTCTTAGATTAAATACCTCAGCAGCTCTTGGTACATCGTCTGTAACCTTTAATGATACTGAACCAACCTCTACTGTATTTTCTATTGGTACAGGTTCTGCAATTAATACCAATGGTGATAACCATATTGCATACTTTTTTAGATCAGTAGATGGATACAGCAAGATTGGTAGCTACACAGGTAACGGCTCTACTGATGGTCCATTTATTTACACAGGATTCAGACCTGCTTTTGTTATTTTTAAGTCATCAAATCAAGCAACAAATTGGATGATGTTTGATGCTACGGTTAATCCAGTAAACGAAGCAAAATCTCAACTATGGCCAAACTTAGCTAACGCAGAAAATACAAACTCTGTAGGTATTGATTTTGTAAGCAACGGTATAAAACTTAGAGGCGCATTAACCGCAACTAATGCATCTAGTAGCTATACCTACATCTACATAGCATTTGCCGAGAATCCATTTAAGAACTCAAATTCAAGGTAATAAGTATTATAAATAACTAACAGTAAACCCCCTTAAATTAGGAGACAAACATGACATGGGCTTTAGTAAACGGTGGATCAGTACAAAGAATTATAAGTACTCCTACTGCAATAACAGTTAGTGGAATTTCGCATCCAAAGTCCATCTTTACCAGATGGACTGCTGAAGAACTTAGAGAAATTGGAATTCTTCCATATGAAGAAACAACCGTAAACACTAGATACTATTGGAGCGGAGATGTAACGTATTCCGTTGGATCAGAGAAAGTTGTCGGTTCTTACGAAGGAACTGCAAAAGACGTAGACGCACTTAAAACTGAGATGAAGGAAACTGTAAGATCTATTGCTTCAAGTTTGCTTTCACGAACTGACTGGATGGTAATTCGTGCGGCAGAAGGTGGAACAGCAGTTACTGAGGCAGTATCAACTTATCGTGCTGCGATTCGGACTGAAAGTAATGAAAAAGAAACTGCTATTGATGCACTCTCAAATATTGCAGCAATTATTACTTGGGAAAATGCACCTTACGACGAAGTTCGTAAAGTTGGTGTTTATGATGAAGATGGTAATCGTACTGGTTGGGAAGAAGAAAACGAGACATCTCGTCGAAGCATTAACAAAACAACAACCTTCTTCGCAGTTGATCCATTAGCAGAGGTAGACGAAGCATTCGTAAGTTTGACCGCAGTCTAAGGTGATTGATGCTTTGTTATGTAAGAGTGTTAATCGCACTCACTTTCGTCACTATTAGCGGTTGTTCAGCACTTACTCCTCTTACAACTGCACTTACCATAGGTGACGTAGCAAAAAAAGTCCATGATACTGAGAATCCTCCACCATCAACGGTGGAGGAAGTCAGTTTAAAGTCAGATATAAACTCTAAAGTTAATCCCGACGAAATAGAAGCAGTTCCTCTGCCATCTCCAAACTTTGATAGCAAAAAAGCACTCACATCTATCCCATGGTGGATGTATGCGATAGTTATTGTATCAGGCATAATAACTCTTATAAATAGCGTTAGACTGTACCTTTATAGGAGAAAACAGAATGATACCAGTGGAACTGATAACGATGGCAGGCGGAGCAGCGATGGGCGGTCTGTTCAAGTTCATGGACCAAGCGCAGAAGAACAAGCAGAAACAGATGGAAATGATGATGGCAGATCGGCAACAGAAAGCGGATCTAGCGAACGCGAACCGAGAGTCCGCATCTCGTTCGGCAGACGCAGCAGCGGATCGAGTTGGAAACGATAAGTTTTCAAAACTAACACGAAGAATATTTGTATTGTCTATGCTATTTTTAGGAGCATGGGCAATGATGGCAGGACTTACAGGACTAGATGTAGTTGTTCCTGTGACAACTGAAGTTGGTGGTTCTTATCTATTTGGAATCATAGATACTAAGCGAACTATTGTTGAATACCTAAGATTTGACAATGCAGTTGTGCATTTTGAATGGTTAAAGACATCGATACTTGCTGCAGGTGCGTTTTATCTCGGTAAGAGTTAATCGTTACAAGTCTCAGCGTTATAAATAGTCCCAATAGATATAAACTATTGGGATTTTTTATGGCTACTCCAACTACAAGAACTGAGTTTAAGAAGTATTGCTTAAGAGAACTCGGACACCCAGTAATTGAAATAAACGTCGATGAAGATCAGGTTCAAGATAGAATCGATGATGCTCTAGATTATTACAGAGACTTTCATTACGATGGCACTGAACACGACTATTACAAATATGTAATTACGGCATCAGATATAACCAACAAATACATCACACTTCCAGAAGAAATTGTTGGTGTTGTTGGCGTATTGCCTATTGGTACAGGTGTCAATACTAATAATCTGTTCAACTTGCGATACCAAATTACACTTAATGAAATATACGACTGGGCACATGGCACGTTTGCGAACTACTATATGTCTATGGAACGTATTGCGTTGATGCAAGAGTTATTCGTCGGTCAACAGTTGATTCGTTTCAATCGTCATACTGACAGATTGTATATTGATATGGACTGGGCAGCAAATGTTTCTGCTGGAGAATCAATTATTATCAACTGTTATAAAACGGTTGACCCATCTACCTATTCTGATGTATGGAGTGATCGTTGGTTGCGTAAATATGCAACACAACTCATTAAACGTCAATGGGGCAATAACCTTAAAAAGTTTACAGGAATGCAACTTCCTGGTGGTGTTACATTTAATGGCGAACAAATTTTTCAAGAAGCAGATGAGGAAATAAGAAGGTTGGAAGAAGAAATGATCAATACTTATTCTCTTCCAACTTATGACATGATTGGGTAATACATGCCTACAGTAAATCATTACTTCAACAATTTTACAAACTCGATGGAGCAAAACCTCGTCGAGGATCTTATTATAGAGTCTATTCGCATCTATGGTATCGAGTGTTTGTATATTCCTAGAACTCTAGTCAAAGAGGACTTGCTGTTCGGTGAGGATGTGTTATCTAAGTTTGATACAGCATATCCTATCGAAATGTATGTCAAGTCTGTTGATGGGTTTGAAGGAGACGGTGACTTCCTATCTAAGTTTGGTTTAGAGATACGTGATCAAATGATCCTTACAATGTCACGCAGAAGATTTACTGAGGAAGTTTACGTTGACGGTGACGATACAGTTGGAACAACTGATCGACCAAACGAAGGCGATTTAATATACTTCCCACTCAACAACAAACTGTTTGAGATTAAGTTCGTAGAACACGAAGCAATATTCTATCAGATGGGTTCATTACAAACCTATGATATAACTTGTGAGTTGTTTGAGTACTCTCATGAGAGACTTGATACTGGTGTTGCTGCGATCGATGCTATCGAAACTGCGCAGTCTGGCGATATGCTTGCTTTCCAAATTACTGATGAGGCAGGCAACATATTCAATATGGAAGACGGTTCTGGTATGGTTCAAGAAAACTATCGTATTGAAGATACTGACAATGCTGCAAACAATGAGTTCTTTACAACTCAGACAACTGATCTTACAGACGGCAGTGATAGCAACTTCATAGATTGGACGGAAAGTAATCCGTTTGGAGAATTATAATGGCAAACTTTTTCTATAATGCAACAATGCGTAGATACATCATTATGTTTGGACGTATGTTCAATGACATCGATGTAGTGCGGTATAATTCATCTAATACTCCTATTCAGCAGATACGTGTTCCTATTGCGTATGGTCCAAGAGAAAAGTTTCTTGCCAGACTAAATCAAGACCCAAATTTAAATAAAACAACTGCGATACAGTTGCCGCGATTATCATTTGAGTTGACTGATATGGTGTATGCACCAGAACGTGGTCTTAATAAGATGAACAAAAGTTCTAGTGCTACGAGATACGCAAACAGTGTAGCAACACAATACACACCTGTACCATATAACTTCAATATGAATCTGTATGGTATGTTTGCTAATAACGAAGATGCAGTTCAGGTAGTAGAGCAAATCGCCCCATACTTTAGACCAGAGTGGACTATGAGTATGCGATTATCTAATAGTGTACCTGACTATTATGATATTCCAACTGTATTGAACAGTTTAGGAATTGAAGATACATACGAAGCAGATTTCCAAACTCGAAGAGCAATATTGTACACTTGGTCGTTCACAATAAAGGGATATTTGTTTGGACCAACTAAGAACAAAGGTATCATCAAACGAACAGTTATTGATATGACTATAAATAAATCTACTGATCCTATCGGAACAGAAGTTGGACCAAATAAGAAAATTACTTTGACTCCAGGTCTATTAGCAAACGGATCACCAACATCAAATTCATCTGCTAGTGTAGCGGCAAGTGCTATTACTGCTAACACTAATTATGGATATGCGTTTGACACACTTGATTATTTTGACGGAATTGATAGGCATGATCACTGATGAAAAACTTAAAAGATAACATGAATGAGATCCTCGGAATAGAAGGGGATCTAATCGTGAATAATGAAGAAAAGAAACCTGTTGTTATTCCTAAGTCTGTAGATAAGAAACAAGATATTCAGTCAGACTACGAATATGCTCGGAGCAATCTATATGGTATAATCGAAACCAGTTCCGATGCACTCAATCAACTTGTAGAACTAGCAAAGGCAAGCGAACACCCACGTGCCTTTGAGGTTGTGGGACAGTTGACTAAAACTCTATTAGACGCAAACAAAGACTTGCTTGAGATACAGAAGAAGGTGAAGGCATTGCAGGCAGAAGAAGATCAACAAGTTGACGAATCAGGCAAGCAAGTTACGAATAATAACTTATTCGTCGGTTCAACCAGTGACTTATTGAAAATGATAAAAGATGAAGATAGATCCGATTGAAAAAGGTTATCTCGGTAATGTAAATCTAAAGCGCAAGAACGTTTCAGTAAACTGGGATAAGAAAAAACTAAAAGAGTTTGTCAAGTGCGCAGGAGATCCAATATACTTTTCTGAACAGTATATTAATATCGTACATGTTGATCATGGTCTTATTCCGATAGAACTCTACGAATATCAAAAAGAAATTATACAAAAGATAACTGATAACAGACGTGTGTCAGTTGTCACATCACGTCAGGCAGGTAAAACTACAACTGCGGTAGCAGTTATTCTACACTACATCCTATTCAACGACCATAAAACAGTTGGTCTACTAGCAAACAAGGGTGATAGTGCAAGAGAGATTTTAGATCGTATCAAGATCGCATACGAAGCACTACCTAAATGGATACAACAAGGTGTGATAGAATGGAACAAAGGTTCAGTTGAGTTTGAAAACGGATGTAAGATTATTGCTGCTGCAACTTCTTCAAGTGCTATTCGTGGTAAGTCTGTTTCGTTTCTATACATCGATGAGGCAGCATTCGTTGAAAACTGGGATGAGTTTTTTGCTTCCGTTTTCCCTACGATCTCCTCTGGTAAAACTACAAAGATTTTACTTACTTCTACACCAAACGGTCTCAATCACTTCTATAAGACGTGCGAGGGCGCACGTGACGGAACGAACGGTTATAAGTATGTCATAGTACCTTGGGAACAAATTCCAGGTCGAGACGAAGCGTGGAGACAAGATACACTCGCTTCTATGGACTTTGATACTCAAAAGTTTGCTCAAGAGTTTCAGTGTGAGTTTTTAGGTTCATCAGGCACATTGGTGGACGGTAGCAAGTTGAAATCATTAGTTGGCAGACAACCAATAACCGAAACTAATGGCATCAAAATGTATCATCAACCCGAAAAAGATCGGTCATATATTTGTGTTGTTGACGTTTCGCGTGGTAAAGGTTTAGACTATTCCGCATTTCATATTGTAGATGTAACAACGATGCCATACCAACAGGTTTGCACCTTCAAAGACAATATGATAACACCTGTAGAATATACTGAAATTATACATAGAGTGTGTGTAATGTATAACGAAGCAACGGTATTAGTAGAAATAAATGATATTGGAGAACAAATCCCTTCGTTGTTATTGTACGATTATGATTATGAGAACATACTATATACTGAGTCTGCTGGGCGTGCAGGTAAAAGAATATCTGGCGGATTTGGTAAAAAAGGTTCTTCGATTGATAAAGGTATACGGACAACCAAACAAGTAAAGTCTGTTGGTTGCTCGATACTAAAGTTATTGATAGAGCAAGATCAACTTATAATTAATGACTTTGATACTATATCAGAATTGTCAACGTTTTCTAAGAGAGGCGTTTCATACGAAGCAGAAACTGGAAAGCATGACGACTTAGTAATGGGTTTAGTATTATTTGCTTGGTTATCTGGTCAAGAGTTCTTCAAATTATATACAGATAACAATACAATGGCAACATTAAGAGATAAAACTCAAGAACAACTTTTAGATGAATTGACTCCTTTTGGTATTATTAATGATGGTATAGATGAAACGGAAAACCTTTTTGCTGATGACCCAGAGTTTTCAAATGGTGAGTTGGTTAACCCGAATGAAAAATCGTGGTTCTAAAATATTATAAATAAGATACTATAAGAAAAACGGTCAACATGCTCAAACTTGCAATTTTATAAATATACTTGTAAATTGAAACATTTGACTCTTTACATCTGAAGGAGATAAACCATGCCTTTCCAAGTTAGTCCAGGCGTAAATGTAAGCGAGGTTGATCTTACAACGGTTGTGCCTGCAGTAAGTACCACACAGGGTGCTGCTGTTGGTCATTTTCGTTGGGGTCCAGTTGACCAGAGAATTTTAGTCAATTCTGAAGACACTCTTGTAAACATATACAACAAGCCAAACTCAAACACAGCAACAGATTTTTTTACTGCTGCTAACTTCCTCTCATATGGTAACGCACTTTATGTCAACCGTGTGGTTAGTGGCGCAAATAATGCTACCACTGGTTCAGTTGGTGCTTATATCAAAAATGAAGATTATTATAACGAAACATATGGTACAGGGATTTCTACTCATGGCGATTGGGTAGCAAAATATCCTGGTGAGTTAGGAAACTCACTAAAAGTTTCTGCCTGCCAAAACGCGAACGCATGGCAGTCAACAGTTTCAACATCATACTATGCAACACGAAACAGTCCAACTGTTACTCTTGCTGGTAATGGAACTGGTAGTTCTAACACAGAATCGCAATTTGTAGTTGGTGATATTCTTTTACTTGGTCCAGATAAGCAGCAACGTAAAGTTAAAACTCTGTCAGGTAACACGATTACATTGACATCTAATTATACAAGCAATACAGTTGCTAACTATACAACTGATATGACTCGTCGTTGGGAGTTTTTCAATAATTTTACTGATGCTCCTACAACAACTAGTTATGCAAATACTGTAAATTCGCAAGGTGACGCAATTCACGTTGCTGTTGTTGACGAAGATGGTCAGTTTACTGGTCAGTCAGGTGCAGTTCTTGAAGTATACGATAATGTTTCCATGGCATCTGATGCTAAGACAGATCAAGGTGGTGGCAACTATTATAAAGATGTCATTAATCAGTCATCTCAGTATATTTGGTGGCGTGCACATAACTCTAACGCATCAAAAGCAGGGACTCGTGCTGATTTAGGGACGAACTATCCAGGGAATGATTTACCTGTAACAAACAGTATGGTTAAGGGTAAAGACGGTGCTACACCTTCTGCAGCTCAGAAAATTACTGGTTGGACTTTATTTAGAGATGCTGATCAAGTTGACGTTTCTTTCTTACTTGGTGGTGATGCTGACGCAACATTAGCAACACACTTAATTACGAACGTTGCTGAAGTCAGAAAAGATTGTGTTGCAGTTGTCTCACCAGAGCGTGCTGATGTTGTTAACAACAATTCTTATGAAGGTAAAGAGCGTGACGATATTATTGCTTATCGTAATACTCTACCAAGTTCTTCATACGCTGTTATGGATTCTGGTTGGAAATATCAGTACGATAAGTACAACGATGTTTATCGATATGTTCCTTTAAATGCTGATACTGCTGGTTTGATGGTTCAAACTGATTTAACACGTGATCCATGGTACTCACCTGCTGGATTTAATCGTGGAAATATTAGGAACTCTATCAAACTTGCTTACAATCCAACCAAAACAGAAAGAGATGAACTTTACAAGAAGGGTGTAAACCCAGTTGTTACCTTCCCAGGACAAGGTACAATTCTGTTTGGCGACAAAACGATGCTTTCTAAGCCATCTGCGTTTGATCGTATTAATGTTCGTCGATTGTTTATCGTTCTTGAGAAAGCAATTAGCACTGCTGCTAAGTTTACTCTATTTGAGTTTAACGATGACTTCACTAGAGCACAGTTCCGTAATCTGGTTGAACCATTTTTAAGAGATGTTCAGGGACGTCGTGGTATTACAGATTTCCGTGTGGTTTGTGATAGCACAAACAATACTGGGGAAGTAATCGATCGAAACGAGTTTGTTGGTGACATTTATGTCAAACCAAATCGTTCTATCAACTTCATTCAGTTGAATTTTGTTGCTGTTCGATCTGGGGTTGAGTTCTCTGAAGTAGTTGGCCAATTTGGTTAATAAATAGATAAAAAGGAGAACATAAATGGCATTTAATGTAAACGATTTTAAAGGTGCACTAGTTGGTGGTGGTGCTCGTAGTTCGCTGTTTTATGTCGAACTAACGACGCCATTCGCTCAAACCTTACCAACCTCTCGTTTTATGGTAAAAGCAGCACAGATTCCTGCTGCAACACTGGGTCAGATCGATGTACCATACTTCGGTCGCCAGATTAAAGTTGCAGGTAACAGAACTTTTGCTGAGTGGACACCCACTATTATCAATGATGAGAGTTTTGAGATTCGTACTGCTATGGAAAATTGGTCATCACGTATCAATGCTTACATTGGCAATACGAACACAACTGGTAGTGGTAATCCTGAGAACTATAAGTCTGATGCAACAGTTATTCAGTTCAGTCAAACTGGTAATGCAATCAAGTCTTATAAGTTTGTTGGATTGTTTCCAATTGAGGTTTCAACTATAGATCTTGCTTGGGATGCAGAAGGTATTCAGGACTTTACGACAACATTTGTGTATGATTATTGGGAGACAGATTCTGTATCCACAACATTCACACAAAGAATTGAAAGTTTCGTATCTTCTGAAGTACAAACTGCTATCAATCGTGGTATTGCTGGCGTAACACTCGGTCAGTAATACAGATAAAAGTGATTCGTTTGGGGTGGTATAAATACATCTATACCACCCTAAACTCTTTGACATAGGAAAACAAATATGGCTCAACTTTTTGGGTTCACAATTGGCAAAGCGAAAGAAGAAGAACAAAAACCTACTGTTCAATCTTTTGCTCCACCACCTGCTGAAGATGGGATAATGACCGTCACTGAAGGTGGATTTTATGGCACTGCCATAGATCAAGACGGAACCGCTAAAAACGAAACAACTCTTATAACACGATATCGCACTATGGCGCAACAACCAGAGTGTGAGCGTGCTATTGACGACGTTATCAACGAAGCGATTGTCTTTGATGAAGATGAACCGCCAGTTTCTGTTGTTCTAGACGATGTAGAAATGCCAGAACAAATACGAGAAACGATGCGCGAGGAGTTTGATCACATACTTAATCTTCTACAGTTTAATAGCAAAGCATATGACATATTCCGTAACTGGTATGTTGATGGAAGATTATATTACCATTTGATGATCGATACTGCTAATCCTAGAACTGGTATTCAGGAATTGCGTTATATTGATCCACGAAAGATCAAAAAGGTTCGAAGCGAAAAGAAAAAATCGCAACAAAATGTGCAACCTAATGGTCAGTTTATACCAAAAGAATATAATGAGTATTATATCTACTCAGAAAAAGGTGTATCGGCAGGCAATCAAGGTGTAAAGATAGCACCAGACTCTATTGCATACTGTCACTCAGGTATTCTAGACGAGAATAACAAACTAGTTCGTTCGCATCTACACAAAGCGATCAAACCTATGAATCAGTTGCGTATGCTTGAAGATGCTACGGTTATCTATCGACTAGCACGTGCACCTGAACGAAGAATATTCTACATCGATGTCGGTAATCTACCTAAAGCAAAGGCAGAACAATACTTGCGCGACATGATGGCAAAACATAAGAACAAACTTGTATACGATGCATCTACAGGAGATGTGAAAGACGATCGCAAGTTTATGACGATGCTTGAGGACTACTGGTTACCAAGACGTGAAGGTGGTCGTTCAACAGAGATTACTACACTTCCTGCAGGTCAGAACTTAGGTGAGTTGGATGATGTTCAGTATTTCCGTCGCAAGTTATACGAAGCATTGAATGTGCCAACAGCACGTTTAGAATCAGACGGACAGTTTAATCTAGGACGAGCATCTGAAATTACTCGTGATGAGTTGAAGTTTTCTAAGTTTGTAACTCGACTAAGACTTAGATTTACCGATCTGTTCAATATTATGCTTGAGAAACAGTTACTCTTGAAGGGTATTGTTACAAAAGCAGAATGGAAAGAAATACGTGGTCAGATTCATTACGACTTCCAAGAAGATAATCACTTCACAGAATTGAAAAATGCTGAGATAATGCGAGAGCGTTTAGGATTGTTGAGTGAGATTGATGCTTATGTTGGTAAGTATTACTCAGTTGAGTGGATTCGTAAAAATGTCTTACAACAAAGCGAAGAAGAAATAGAAGAAGTCGATCTTCAAATCGAAGCAGAAAAAGAAATTG
>Ga0099850_1001099_pt1 | contig 12582 bp, 15 predicted proteins | sample CB_VirMetaG_5_FD_79182 | JGI IMG/M metagenome (GOLD analysis project Ga0099850, IMG submission 79182) | Freshwater to marine saline gradient viral communities from Chesapeake Bay - CB_1508_1D Viral MetaG | ecosystem: Environmental > Aquatic > Marine > Coastal | place: USA: Chesapeake Bay... | reverse complement strand
GAATCTTTTCATCATCATAGAATTGAGGGTTATAACTGGTATTAGTACTAATACCCTGATCAATGTACTTTTGTAGTACAGCCATAATCTTTAGATAACCTTCAGGTGACTTCTGATCCCACAGTAGTTCGTATTTATTTTTAAGTCTTGGATAGCCAGGAACTACTTGTTTAAGTACACCATCCTTACTTTGCTTTACGCTTACAAACGCACGTGGTGGCTCAATACCGTTAGTGCTATTGGAAATCTGTGCGCTTGTTTCTGCTGGCATAAGTGCCATTAGTGTGCTGTTGCGAATGCCTGTGTCAGCTAATTGTTTGCGTAGTCCTGCCCAATCCATACGCTCAGTATGTGCGACCAGCTCATCCACATCTTTCTTATATGTCTGATTAGGTGTTATACCATCGCCATATTTGGTTTCTGGTGTACCTGGACAAGCACCCTGTTCAACAGCAAGATCAGCACTAGCCTTAATTAGATAATAACTCCATGCTTCTGCATATTCATCTACTAGTTCTAGATTAGGATTACTATAGTTTGTATCGTTACGTGCTAGCCAATATGCTAGATTGATAATACCAATACCCAGCGGGCGACGTAGCATTGTAGCGCGTTCTGCTGCCTTTACAGGATAGTTTTGATATGTTAGTAGTGCATCCAAACCACGCACTGCTAGCGTACAAGGCTTCTCAAATTCCTTAGGATCTCTAATCAATCCCCAGTTAATTGCGCTAAGTGTGCATAGTGCAATTTCACCTTCTTCATCATTAAAGTCATTTAGTGGCTTGGTAGGTAGATCGATTTCACAACATAGGTTACTCTGTTTGATAGGAGCAACATCTGCTTTGAAACTGCTGTGATCATTAGCGTGGTCAACATTCATTAGATAGATACGACCAGTGTTCTTGCGTTCTTCCATAAACGCACTAAACAGGTCACTAGCCTTAACAGTCTTTTTACGCAAACGTGTATTGCGTTCTGCTGTTTCATAAAGCTCTTTAAACTTGTCCTGATCTGCGAAGAAGGCATCATATAGGCCCGGCACATCACTTGGGCTGAACAGTGTAATGTTGCCGCCGGTGATTAGACGCTCATACATCAGCTTATTAAACTGCACACCGTAGTCCATATGACGTACACGATTGTCTTCTGTGCCCTTGTTGTTCTTAAGAACCAGTAGGTCTTCAACTTCTAAATGCCAAACAGGATAGTATAGTGTGGCTGCGCCGTTACGCACACCGCCCTGACTACAACTACGTGTAGCACTCTGGAATAGTTTGTAAAAGGGAATAACTCCTGTGTGATATGCATCGCCCTTGCGAATAGGTGAGCCAATGGCACGAATACTTCCTGCACCAATACCTATACCAGCCTTTTGGCTTACATACTTAACAATACTGCTAGCAGTAGCATTAATACTGTCAAGGCTATCAGCAGTTTCAATAAGAACACAACTACTGAACTGACGCTGCGGAGTACGAACCCCGGCCATAACAGGAGTAGGAAGGCTAATAAGATAAGTGCTAATAGCATCGTAATATTCCTTTACCCAACGCAACCTGTTGCTGGTATATTTGCTGAATAGGGTAGCGGCAATACACATGTACGCCATCTGTGGAGTTTCAAATACTTCACCAGTAACACGGTTCTTTACAAGATACTTGCCGCGCCACTGCTCCATACCAGCATAGGTCAGTGTCTCATCTCTGTCGTGTTTAATGTAGTCGTTTAGCTCGTTCCATTCCGCTTCTGTGTAATCTTCAAGTAGTGCAGGATCGTAGAATCCGCTTTCTACATTGCGTTGTACAAGTTTATAAATGTGCCAGGGTTCAAAGTCGTTATATACAATCTTACGGAGATGATAGTTAATTAAACGCCCTGCTACATACTGATAGCCAGGCGTTTCTTCGCTGATTAGATCTGCTGCTGCTTTGATTAGTGTTTCTTGGATATCGCTAGTTTTGATGCCTTCATAAAACTGTAGATGGCTACGGATCTCTACTTCACTTGCGCTAACACCAGTTATCCCATCACAGGCATAGAATACTACTTTATGTAACTTGTCTAATTCTAATTTTTCTTTTTCACCGTTGCGTTTTTGTACTTGTATTTGAGTGTTCATATCATTTTATCACCTAGTAGATTTTTTATATTGTGTACACTTACTAAATTTTTACTGCTACATTGCGTTTCTAATGCTATATTTACTCGCAACGTTGTATCGTAATTAAGCACATATTTTCCAGAATCAATCCAAACTAGATTGTATTCTGCGCTTAAATCTCTATCTCGGTAGCAGCGAAACTCTAAGGGCCGGTCAATATGTCTGCTTAGACCTATAGTATACAACATTCCCAGGCCACGAGCAATATCATCATATAAATTTTCTGTAATTAATTCCCATGGGCCAGGCCAGTTATTCACAATATCCTGGCAATAGATCTTATTACTGATTGGTGCTTTCCACCAAAAATTATTTACTTCATGAACACAATCATGAAAATCCATCTTATCAAGTTTTTTACGAAAGGATCTCCATTCAGAAATTCTATCCTGAGTATTTAGAAACCACATGGATCAGCGTATTATACGAATTGAATAATAAAATGTTGCGTCGGTGTCATTAGTAGTAGTATAGTTTAGTGTAGTAATATTAGAGCCATTTGTCAAATTGAAACTTACACCTATACTACCATTATTTTCATTGTAATCTTCGTCAATAGATTGTGCTGAGCTATCATGTGTTATTCTTAAACAACCCTGTCTCCACTTGCTGTTACGTAAAATAGCATATTCAATTTCAATGGCATTCTCGTCAGTATTATCACTAAAAGAAATTCCAGTACTTTTACTTGAGTTATTATCAAGTGTGATGCTTTTTCCGTAACCACGTATGTACCCGCCAAGCTTAATACCTTGGGCATTATCAAAGGCTAACCCTGCAACATGTCCTGTATCAACATTTACCCTTCTTGTTGTACTAGTATCGTCTGCGTCTGGTCTTTCAAAATAATCACCAATACTCTGACATGTACCCACTGCAAAATTAATAACATGTTGTGTTGGATTTCCAGAACCCAAAGCATTATTACCGCAATCATCAAAATAATTAAATGCACTTACAAATCCATCACCATCATATACATGTATGGCATGATGATAAACATTGTCAAACAAACTGTTTGTTATTTTAACTGAGCGAGGACCGTTTACACTAGGAGCACTTCCAGTTACTGATTCTCCTAGTTTAATTGCTTTAAAACATGTTGAAAAAAGACAGTTATCAAAATTAATACTCTGCATATCATTATCAGCAATTACTCCTAGGCTATTTCCTGATATCTTACAATTAGAAAAACTAACATGTCTAGTAGTTTGGTTGGTAGTACTAGTCAGTTTTACTCCTGCTTTAGTGTTACCCACTCCAGTTGGTGCTGTAGTTTTAGCACCTATGAAATTACAATTTGTAAAAAATATACCTTCAGCCTGATCTACAGCCATTATATCAACATCAGTTGTTGCTGAAAAAGTAATATCAGAAACAACTATGTTTGATGGTCTAACGGCGCTATTACTACCCACACTTGCACTTATTTGTTGTAAACTATCTGCTGTTTGTGCTGTGGGATTACTAGCATGTGAACCTTCAATAATGGTACTTTCGGGTCCTTCACCTACTAGTTTAGCGTAGGTGGGTATCTTTATAGTATCTGTAATTTTATACTTGCCAGCTGGAAAGAACAAACTACGTCTTACACGAATAATTTGTTCACGAGCAAATAGTTCATATAGTGCTCTATTAATTGCTAGTGTGTCGTCGGTAGTTCCGTCGCCAACAGCACCAAAATCTCTAACACTTGCAATATCATCAAATTTTTGTTGTAATGTTCTAGTAACAGGACTTGATGCACTAACGCCAGTCTGTGCACTAAATCCTATCTGATCGTCTTTGTAAGTATAGGTATCTGCTAGTCCAATTACATTACTACGTGTAGTTAGAAATTCTATATTCTCTACCACTGGTGCATTTGAGCCACCATTACCTATATATACTTTGCGTGTATCAACAGCGAGTCCAATCTCACCACGTGCTAGTTGTGGTAAGTTATCACTTACGCCTGAACGATGTTGAATTCTCGAGATTTGGACAACGGCCATGACTAATACTCCATTTTATAGTGTATTTATTAGTTTAAGCGCCGTAGTATTCGCCCACTCTGGACCACCATTGACGACTATATTCAGCAAAGTCTTCGCCTTCAATTACCCAAGTTTGAAACTGATAGTCTTTGCTACACATTAGGATCACACCCTGTTGAATGTCTGTGCCATGCACTTCATTATGAGCCGCAGCATAAGCACAGAGCTGCATAAAGTAATCACCGATCCATTCTGTTTTCTTGGGCTTATTTGTTTGCTTAAAGTCTAGAATTGCAGGCTTGCCGTTATACACACCCAAACAGTCAGTAGTACCAGCATAAACCTGTGGGAAATAAAGTGGCACTTCTGTGCCCCAACATTCTTCCATTTTGTCCAAGCCTTGCTCAACAATGATGTTAGCCATCTTATGACTCTGCTGACTGTAGGGATTGCTACCTGGGTCGTCAATGCGATCTTCTTTTACATACTGTTCAAGCCAAGTATGCATACGTGTGCCTCTACCTGCTGCTTCTTTTGTAATCTCCGCAGCTTTAGCTTCGCCTACACGCTTTTTCCATTCACGTAGAGCTTTCTTAGCTTGCTCAGGTTTTGTTTTATCCAAAATGGTTGTAACACTAGGCACTGCCAGTCCGTCAGGCGTAGAGTACATACGGCGTCCATCAACACTTTTCCGCTTTAGACTTCCGTAGTCATATTTTTCTATTATCATCTTATAAGTATAGTATGATTCACAGTCCAAATCAAGTTATATATACGAATAGTAAAGCAAAAATAAAAGATATATTTGAATATCTCGGCTTTTATCCAGATTGTAGTTTTATTCTACATATGGTTTTTGATTCAGACGGCTTTGATAACATACCTTATATAGATCTACCATTACTCCTATGGCATGCTGGCGAAGCAGTTCCTGAAGATACATCTAGGCTGAAAAGGAAGTTTGTTTATGTAACCGGCAATGCACTTTCTCCATTTTACTTTAATGTACATGATATAGCAGCAAGTAAAATATGGAACACAAAGCTAAATTTTAATAAAAAGAAAAATAAAAAATTTTTATTCCTAAATGGTAAAGATGTTGGTCATAGACGTTATATACTGGCAGATTTGTATCATAAAGGAATATTAATAGATTGTATATGGAGTTATATAGATCGACAATCAATTGACTGGTGGTTTAACAAAGATCTAGGGTTTGATGACGCTGACATGAATTACGCTAATAGTGTTACACACATTATTCCCTATCAACTTTTAGGTAATTCTAACTTAATAAGAAACTTAAATCAATCAATTTACTCTGACACTTATATGAGTATAATAGGTGAAACTGCTTTCCAACATTACAGAAATCAAACAGTACCGCTAATGCTTACAGAGAAGACTTATAGTGCATGTGCAAATTTACATATGTTTGTTATAGCAGGTCCCATGGGTAGCATTGACCTTTTAAAGCAGCAAGGATTTGAAACTTTTGGTGACCTTTGGGACGAAAGCTATGATACTATAGCTAATACAAAACATCGATTACAAGCAGTTTGTAATACTATTGACTACATAAACAAACAGGACTTGGCTAGCCTATACGAAAAATGTGAACAAAGACTAAAGCACAATCAAAGTTTAATTTATAATATTAACGTTAAAAACAGGGTTGACCAAGTGACTGAATGGCTTACCAGGTAATATACCAGTAGAAATAAGTTCCAGATGTACTCTTACGTGTGATCGTATAGCCTCTACCTTGAAAGTGAGCAACCACTTCATTCATCTGTTCTGTTTTAACAGTGTCAGTGATTGTACCTTGCCAGGCTTTGTAGTAGTTTAGACCGTCTGCATCGTTATCAGTCATTGGGCTACCAGTAATAGTAGTACCTTGGATTGTTACAGTAGAGGTATTACTAATAGTAGCTGCAAATGCATTGCTTGCTATCGCATCAAGAACAGCAACTTCCATAATAGCAATTTGTTGTGCTATTGTGTTATTATTTTGTGCTCTTTCACGAGCTTGTGCTGCTGTAGGTAGGTATGCCATTAATCTAACTCCATAAGTATTTATGTATTTTTAAGTTCTCTACCCCAACCAAATAGATTCCAAATACGCTCGTGGAAGAAATAGATAGTCATATTCACTAGTGTGGCCATACTCATAATTGTTAGTCCATACTTCAAACTTCCTGTTACAAAGAAGGGTAGGAAGAAGTTACTGCCTGTGATAACCACACGCCATGTAATGTCCTTGCCAAGACTACGCCAGTTGCCTTCTCTAAACTTGCGAACATCATCATTGAATCGGCCCCACTGCCACCAGTTCCAACCTCGTTCATGTAACCAATAGAGTACTGGGTTGATAAAGAAAGCAAGTCCTGCAACCTTAAGTCCCATTAGTAGACTTCCTGTTACAATAAATGTATTGATAATATGTACACATGTGAAAATAATTCGCATGGTTACAACTTTTGCTAAACTTCTTAGATATTTTTCATTAAACATTGTAGTTCCTTATGTAATGCTTTTGTATATGTCCTTTATAGAGTCCGTTGCCCGCACCATCCGTACTCCAATATTGTCCTAGCTTGCTCGTAGTTTGAGCAATTATAGTCTGCATAGTTTCACGTTCTTTTATATTAGCATTCCATAACCAACTGTCTCTAGGACTGTACACTAAGTAATTCGCTGCTCCGGTAGGTGACTTTCCGTTTGTAAAAGTATTAATATCCCAACGTGGATAAATTATTTGCTTTACAGCATCGTGTGTTAACCATTGTTTGAGTGTCTTGTTATAACCGTAAGGACTGCTACTAGGTTTGTAAAATTCAGACATATCGCAAGTTTCAACAAATCTCTGTACAGTGTGTGCTTGCTTGGAAACTATTTCAGGCATGTCAGGTGTCCAATAAAACAGCTCATCATACCAACCGTTAGCGTAGTTAAGTTGACTATATGGCCCTACACAGTTGTCCATAGTATCTACAAACTGTACAAAAGTACCTGTTTCATCATATCCAAGTTGAGGCTTTTCAAATCCCCAAACAAAACACAAGCTCTTTCCTTGAGTGATTATATCCTGCCAATCCTTTACAGTTTCTCTAAACATGCCTTTAACAATATTATTAGGGCTTAGACTATGATTACTGTAGTATGGATAATTAAACTTGTTCTTCGCTAGAAAGTCTATAGTAAGTTGACTTATATCCAGTAGTCTGTGTTTACAGTCTAGTGTTTTCATACGAGGAAGGACTACCTTGTTTACTTCCTCACACATAAAACTATTAGCATCTTTGGTTGCTTCATAGTTCCAAAAACTTGCTACTTCATCTATAGCACAGCCTTGATCCTGCCAGGCTTGTAACATGTTATCGCTGTCACTACCACCACTGTAAAATAGTACACAGTAATCATAACTATCTCTAATCTGCTGAGCACGTTGCTTGTACAATGTCCATAGATCTACAGGTGGCTCTACTAGCCAATTGAGACTATTGAATACTTCTTTATTGAAGTTCCATTCTGGAAAGTGGCCTGTTCTGGACTGCCATTCTATTGCTTCAACTTTACTGTAGGTTTTCAAGTTGCCAACAGAATAAAATCCATGCTTATCTGCGGATTGAAACATTATTTTATTGTACTTGTTTTGAAGCTAATAGTCAATGACTATATACGGTGGGCGTTAGGGATTTCCATAAACGACTTAATTGTCGAAGCGTCCGTTATATCCGACGGTGTGTTGCCGCTGCAATATTAATTATTTCTTTTTATTGTGAATAGACCACATTGTGGCATAAGCACGACCTGGATTATCTTTGTATTGAGCTAATAGCTTTTTTTCTAGTTTTTCATCAAAACCAGGAGGTGCTTTTTCACCAACGAGTTCTTCACCTAATCCTGCAAGTCTTTTTAGTCGACTTATTGGATTATTGCGTTGTGTTACTGATTCATCCATGCCATCAAGCATGTCAATTGTTTGCCGTGTCCAGATACTAATATCGCTGCTGCCAATTTCATCTACATCGCCTACCATTTCAGCCACGTCACCTGCTGCGATCATAACTTCTTCTGGACCATACTTCATGAATACATTGGGATGTTGTCTTACAATTCTGTATAAGATTGCGCTGGCAACTGGATTTTCTTCAGGTTCTTGACTAATGTCTAAACCACGATCATCTTCATCAACTGATTCTCTTTTTTTAATTTCTTTGTTAAGACGTTTGATCTCGTGCTGAATAGCAGGACTATCGCCACGAGTGTCCAATGACTTCTGCAACTGATCTAGTCTACTTTTAAGCACTTCATCAGACATCTTTGCTGGATTGGCTTCACCAAGTTCAATTTGCTCATTTTCTTCCATACTTACTTGCCGTCTTACTGATTTGATATCTTTTACACTAAATCCAGTTACTTTACTGATCTCTTCGTCGCTCTTGCCGTCTTCGATCATATCTTGAATTTCTAGATGAATATCGCTCATCCGGCCTTCATCAAGGTCAACTTCTTCAACTGATTCACGTTTTGCTAGTGCTGCTTTGGCCATCTGATTAACTTTCTTTTCTGGTGGTACATCTCCAACTGGTACAATACTAGTTGATTGATTATCTGTTTTAGTATTAGAAAATACTATTTCATCTTTATTAAATTGTTGTATAATATTCTTTAGATTAGGATTAGTTTCATATGCACTTACTAGTGAATCATAGCTATAAGGCGTTTCTGAATTTTTTAACATATTTAGAAACGCCTGCATAGGAATACTACTCTTATCTTGCTTTGCTGCTTTTTCTTTAGCAAGCATAGCAGTTGCAATAAGATCATGATCAATTGACTCTAGAGTAGATTTAAATTCACTAAAACGCATTAGTTAGGCTCTCTTTTCTCTACCTACTTCTACGTCACCACCCTGTGCTGAATCTGCTGCGCCAAATGTGTCTAAATCATCTGTTGGCTCTTCTAAATCCATATCAGTTGTTGGTTCCATTTCTGGTTCCTCAGCACCAATTGTCGCTGCACCTTCTTCGCCGGCAATACTACGAGCTGCGCTGTCTGCTGCTTCACGTGAACCGCGCATTGCTTCAAGAGCACTCATAATAGCACTACTTACGCTGTCATAATATGTTTGTGCCTGTGTGCTGTCCATCTGATCACGGATTGTGTCTGTTAGTGGTGGAAGGTCTTCGTTTAGAATCTCGCCTAAGTCTTCTATCATGCCCTGGATACGATCTACTACGTTCTTAGCTGCCATAATTGCTTCTGCTTGCTCTAGCTCGCTTTCAACAATTACTGATTCAGCAACAATTTCACCATCTAGCTCTGCTGATTCCATTTTGTTGCCAGCTTCTAGTTCTTCTTCCCAGTAGTCAGCCATGTACTCTGCTACTTCATTGCGAACACTAGTTGGGAACATGTTGCTCCACTTCACGTCTGGTGAACCATGTTCTGCTGAATAACGCTGTGCTGCGTCTGCTGCCCAGTATGTCCAGAGTTTAACAGCAAGGTCATGATCGTAAACACCCCTGTCCCATTTCTTAGTAAGGTTCTTCATAATTGGAACAGTACGCTGACGATATAAGTCAGCATCGTTCTCACCAAACAGTACTAGCTCATGAGCTTCGTCACTCATATCAGACATTGCTTCACTGATGTGCTTATTAAGTGCTTCAGCTACTAGTTTAAGCTGTAGGTATGTAGCGTCACTGACGGTAGCACGAGCGCCATTCTTGTTTACATAAGTCTTGAGCTTTGCGTCAAAACTTTCTTTTAGTGATTTTGCCTTGCCAAGATCTAGGTTCTCAAGGTTAACACTGTAACCGTAAACCTTATTAATCATATGATTCAATGTGTTGCTATTAGGAACTATTGAGAGATCGTCTAGTTTCATTTTTCTATCCTTGTTATATGGTATTTATACTAACTTAATAAAATAGTAATAGCGGGTATTAATCAATCCTAACCTGTCTTAGTGATTGATCCAAGTTATATCTTGCGTTTTCAAGTCTAGGAAGTGTATAACTCAATCTATTAAGTACTGAAATACGTTTAAAGTTACTTTTACTATTTTTAATAGTGGTATTATAGTAAATTATATCTTCTTGCAATTTACCGCAACTGCCATCATAGATCTTTATAGTTTCTCCTAACTGTTTTTGTTTATTATTGAGACAAATAGCATATGCAATAGCTGATTTTTTGAAATTGAACTTTGTGTCTTGGATATACCATAACGAGTAACGGTTTTTTATTGTAGTACCATTTACTGTGATATTATTTTTATTTTCTGATATAATGATAGTATTACTAGATACTATTTGATCAACGATGCTGTTAAAAGTTTTAGAAAGTATTTGCCTTTTTAAAAGTAATTTGTCCATCTTGATTCTTCCTAATAATTATTGATTTACTAACTAAATCGCTCATAACCTGTTGTTGTCTCTCAGTAAGATCCTTTTTGTTTATTATAGAGCAATTATTAAACATTTCAATAAGTTCTTGTTCCTCATTAAAAATAATAGTCTGTATGCCAGATCTGAACTCTATAAAGCGCATTTAATTATCCTAAAGAAATGGTTCCACCTGGTTTAATCATAGTTTTGGGATCTTGAGTTTCTGGACCTGTACCTTTTGGCTTTATTGATAACTTTTTACTGGCTGGATCTACATCAAGGTCAACTTGATCAAGGTCAATTTCAACACCGTCACCAGCAGTTACTTTATTACCCTGAACTTTGGTAATTTTAAGTTCTGTTTCTTCGTTCTTAGGTGCACCATATACTTTACGATAAGCATATTTACGAGCATCTTCAGGGCTTAATCCTTGCTTTTCAAATTTAGTTGTCTCTTTATCTAAACGCATTGCTAGATAAGCATCTTTATCACGCTGATCCCGTTTCTTTTCCTCCGGACTGCCTGACCACATGTCTTTCCAGCCTTCATTAAACTCGCTGAATCTCATCTGCTGCTCCTATTGAGTGCCGCTACTCGTTTACTTGCTGGATTTACTTTTTTAGTGCGTTTGGCTTTACGTGCCATACGAGAACCCAGTCTTGCTTTTGTCATCTTTAGTTTAATACGTTTTTTAATATCTGGCGCAGCAAAACACTGTCCAGGAGTTGCCACCACTCTACCTTTTCTAAATCCACTCGTGCATCTGTACTTACGTACAACTTTCTTGCCACGCTTTGCCCATGCTACTGTTGCTTCATTAATATCTGTGTTAAATTCTAAAAAACGCATATAGTATTTAGCGTTTTTTATACAGTTGGAGTACGTAATAGATAGAAAACAAGCACACCAACCGCTGCGACTAGGCCGCCAATTATGCCTGTTGACCAACTCATAATTTGACGGTTGCGACTTTGGTCCATCTTGGTAATAGTGTTGGAGATGTGAGTGAGCGTCTTATCCTGCTTGTCAAGACGATCATTCACCGCATCAAGTTTGTCGTGCAGTGCTTTATACCTTTCAGAACACAACTCTACGTGTGCTTCTAAACTTTCTTTTTCAATGTCAGCCATTGATCTCGTTCTCACCAACTCTCGGGCGATGCTTGAATGGAGTGCCTAGTGTATGCCTAATTTGTGCCTATATTTGTGTGCCTATAATAATCGAAGCATCTTATAAAGTATTTATCTATTTGAAGTTTTCATGTATTAATAGTATATTACGATCTAGATCCCTAAAACTAAACACTGGAGGATCTAGGACACAATTTTCTTCTAAATAATTGATTACAGGTATATCTTGCAATATATTTTTTAATATATCCCCGTTGCTGCCAAATATACCTTCACGTTCTATACCAAATCGCCAAGTCCATAAATTAAGATCAGCAATTAACTCTTGAGTTACATCATGCTTTTCACCAAAAGTGACTCCAATGTCTTTGAATTGTTTATACACGGCTTTAAACGTTCGTTTGGTTGGTGATGCTAGACTCCAAGGTTGAGTTATCATACCAATGCATTGTTGTAGAGTCTCAAAATTCCTTTGTTGATTTCTGATTTTATCATTTCCTCTAAGAACACCAGTTTCTGTAATATCAACCAGTGTGAGAACATACCATATTTCTTTATAACTTTCAAGCATGTAGAGGATCCTCGTCTCTAAGCCAAATACCAAGTTCTATTAGTTGTGCTTGGCCTTTACACTCTATAGAATCAACGCTATTATACGACATAAACTTAAGGCATTGCAATCTGTTTGTGCCCATGTAAACTCCCCAGATCATATCGTCCTCGTTGACTACGGGAGGATTGATATGCGGCCACATTTCATGTGAACCTTTGCGTTTAAAGAAACTTGTGTTCCACCAGTCTAATGAACATTTGTAGTATAATAAGGGATACCACAAGCCATCATCCATTATACGAGGCAGGTCACGCCAATACCATCGGTTGTCCGCATGCCAACTCATTGGACTTAGTTTAT
>Ga0099850_1001095_pt1 | contig 12609 bp, 7 predicted proteins | sample CB_VirMetaG_5_FD_79182 | JGI IMG/M metagenome (GOLD analysis project Ga0099850, IMG submission 79182) | Freshwater to marine saline gradient viral communities from Chesapeake Bay - CB_1508_1D Viral MetaG | ecosystem: Environmental > Aquatic > Marine > Coastal | place: USA: Chesapeake Bay... | reverse complement strand
TTGTTCTTTTTCACGTTCTTCTTTCCATGCTTTTTTTAAGGCACGACTCTCTTGCATATGAATTGAATGATAAGGGCTTGAATAAGACATCTTTTTTTCTATCTAATTTAACTTGAATCCAAATATTGATTTTTAAAGAATTAGAATTGTTTTGTTTTTGAAGCAAAAACCTAAAAATAATGTTTGTTTCATATTTTTGGTCTTTTATCATAAAATACCATTAGGTTTTAACTGAATATTTTTCAGGTTTTTATCTTTTTGAGGTTTTTGTCTTTTTTTCTTGTCTTTTTTGTTCTTTTTTTAAAAAAATGATCCCAGATCGTCTTCAACTTCCTGCCAAAGCACCAGAAGCTGTAAAAGCATATAGACGTAGAGGTAAATGGCCTGCTACAAACGTACCATCAGCCACAGAATTTGATTTTGTGAATATTTATCCAGACACATCTACTCCTGGAGCCTTTTTAGATCCTACTTCTACATGTATTGAATTGGATTTAAATATTACTAATAATTGTCCTTTTGTTGATTATACTGACTTTGGTAAAGGAGGAGTAGGCGGTGCTATCTTCCATAATTATCGTGTATTCAATCAAGGTAGTATCATGGAAGAAATATTAGACTATGGTACAGCCTATGAAACCTATGCCCATTTAAGTGGATACTTTGAATTAGAAACCCACATGTATGTATCTTCACGTTGTAAAGTAACTTATCAAATGGAAAACCATAAAAATTTCATCAAACCTCCAATGATTAACAATCAAAATAATATTATGTGGGGTCCAAATCCACAAGGGTTAGGGTTTGGTTCAACTACCTCCTATGGTACTCAATATCAAAATGCAGCTGATGTAGCAAATAAATATGCTTGTATGCAAGTCCGTTCTGCCTACGGGGCGGCCGATATAAGTGGATATGGAGGTGGAGCTCCATCCTATAACTTAAATATAGCAGCTACTGAACCATCCTGGACCAAACCTACAGCTGTTTATAAAAAACAAATAACTCCAATGGACTGGCCAGAATTATTTGATCCAGATGCAGTCGAACCATGTTTAGGAGAATACGTTCAAATGTTTGGTTCTATGAATAAACCAATGATTATGGCTAATTTATGTAATGTAAAATGTTTCCCAATTGGTATGAAAGCAGCAAGAAATGCTTATAACAACGGATTAGCAGACTCTACTTTAGCCCCTCCAACAAATTATGGTTCAGATTCTACAGCTACAGCCCCAATTGCTTATACTGTAACCTATCGCTGTCAGATTCCAATTTTATCTGGTATTTTTGGAATGTTAGCTCCTAAATTTTTAGCCACTTGTTTATTATCCCCCCAACAATTATACATGAATATTCAATTAGCTTCTGCTGCAGTAGCTTTAACTGTCTCTGCCGACCCTTGTCGCCGTTTACCAGGAACTACCCGTGATTATGTCCGTAACGTGGGAACTCAAAATGGAGCCAAGTTTGGAGATGTGACTTTTTATCCAGTATCAGCCGTTAATGGGCAAGGAGCGAATGCTTATTTAACAACTCCATATGACTGGGAGGCAACCACTACTGCAGCCCCAGGATATGTTCCAGGGATTTCCATCCCCCCAAACGCAGAAGCCAATGCTATTTATAATGCAGATTCATGTAATGGACGTTTAATCTCCACTATGGGAACTGCTATATGGCTAGATACTGGTAATACTACAGGAACGCTTGGGGAAAGTAAGATTAAAATTAGTGGAGATTTCCCAGTAACTGGCGCTAACCAAGTTGCCCTTGCTGTTGGTAATTTTATTGCTCCTATTCCAGGAGTTTTATCGAACGGGGCCTACATTACTGGATTTTATACTCAAGACGCCAATAAATACGTTCTTATTGATCGTCTATTGGAAGATAACTTAGAAACTCCAGTTTCTTTTTTTTCAAGGGAAAGTGTTAAATATCCAGCTCCAGCCACTCCTCAATATGTTTTAGCTCAAGAACCATGGAAATATAAAGGATCTGGTGTTTCTGGCGAACCAATTTATTATGCGGCTGAAACCGTTTGTTTCTATGGGACTTATTTACCTGAATCTGTTCCTCAAACCGCTCGTATTTTTCAAATGGCTTATAATAATGATAAATATGCTCAAACCAATGTTATTTCCAATTATTCTTCAGACAAAGGAGTTATCTCTTATACCATTTCCAACATTAATTTAGTCGGAGATCAAATCATTCTTCCAGACTCTGTCACCGCTGATATTGTGAAACAAGCAGCCTCTGGAGGATACAATGTTCAAACTAACTCCGTTCGTACATACGTTTTACAACCATCCTCTAGCTCATCCACTCAAAACATTATTTGCCCATTCAAAATCTCTCGCGCCAAAAGAGCTCTATTTGTTTTCCAAGCAAATGATACCCGTAATTCAAGTACTGGTTTCTATTATAATTCCAATAGTGGTTTTAATCCTTTTGCTAGTATTTCTTATTCTACTTCAACACGCGCTTCCTTAAATGGTTATGTAAGTAATGCTACTGGAGGTCCAACTCCTTTATACGGGGTAGGATATCAAGATCCATTAACCTATCAACCAACTCCAATTAATACTTTAGACAGTGCTATAAATGTACAACTTACAATTGGTAGTGAACATTTACCTCAACAACCAATGACTACCATGTCAGAAATTGCTTATGAATTAAATAAAGCCATGAAGGGGTGGATGGATAATGCCTACTCTCCATCTTTGGATGCTAAAGTAGTCAACGTCAACGGGATTGCTGCTTATGATTGTTTACGTCCAAATCAATTCACTACTGCCTTTGTTCATAATAATTTATTAAATGATCAAACCATTACTCAAAATACGGATATGGCTCCATTATACTGCTATTCAGCTAATTTACAAAATTTAAATTCTGCTAGTACAATCAAATCCGCTGCTGCTACTGTTGATTCTTCCTACAATGGTTTGAACTACCTTGCTCCGCGCGGATACTGTGTTCCTCATTTATTCAAACCTCCATCTTCTTCTTTTGTCTTAGGATTTGATTTATCTCCATTTGCCCAATCTGATGGAGTAACTACAGGTACTTATTTAGGTAACAATACAATCACCTTAAAATTACAAGGAGCTGTTGGCTTAGCCAATCCAATGTATACTTCTCGTATCGTAGCAGTGATTCCTCATGTAGTTGTCATGCGTTATGCGGCTGGGGGTCAATTAATTTGGAATTACTAAAATATATATATATTTTTCATAATTTTTTAAAATTAACTTGATAAATCAAAAAAATTTTTTTTAAAAATAACCCAAAATGTCCTCCGAATCGGTTCCTCCTTCGAACGTTCCTCCTTCTGCTATAAAAGCCATGAATAATACCCAAATGGAATATAATCAGACCTTGAATCGTATTTTTACTCGAGTAATGGATCATTTAGACGATGTACAAAGAAAAAATAAATGGCAATTTTTAAAGAAATTAAATGCTTTAAACAAGAAAAATAGTAGTAATTTTGTCAAAGCATATAATAAACCCACTATATTAAGAGCTCCTAAGAAGAGTAAAAAGAAAAAATCAATCAAGAAAAAATAATTTTTTATTATTTTATTAAATTCATTCTTATTTTTTTTAAAAAAAAAAACTTAAACATATTCATGGGTTAAATCCCCTTCGTACCCGAACGGAGTCAGTCTCACCATTTTCATTTCCTCAATACTCTGTATATCTTCCCTTTGATTCACTTTCATTTCTCTCTTGGAAAATACCGTCTGTATCTTTTTCATTCCATAAGCAGTACATAAACTCCCATATTGTAAAAAAGCATTTGTACTATTGGGGTGGATAATCATGGTTTCCGCATTCAATTCCACTCGATGTTTGTTCTGTAAAAAATCATCTTCTACCAATCGAGCTAAATTATCAAAACAAGCAATTCTTCGGTTCTCTTCCGTCCCTCTCACCCCTTTGCATTTCAAATCCCATTCTTTCTCTCCACCCTTATCAATCTCCATCATGTAACTTTTGGGGGCTAAGGAGACAAATTTTGTAATTTTTTCCCCCGGATGTTCATCTGTCCAATTCCCCAATCCCGTATTCGGCATCTCTCTTTCACTTTTCTTACTAAGAAAGAACCACGAGTCGGTATCACAATATAAAATCTTATCTAATCCGATCTTATAAGCAAATTCCATCAAATACACCTGGGCATGAGCTGTCACACTCGCCGCCACAAAAACATTCAAAGCATTATTGGTCTGAGGCTGAGGACCCGTCGTCTTGAATCGGGCTTTAAAGGTTTGATCTTTCACATGTCGAAATTTAATGGTTTCAATATCAATTAAATTACTATTCATTAACTCTGCGTACTGCTGGTATCCATAGACAAATTGTTCATGTTCTTTCGGATCTTTCTGACACAATTTTCCCCATAGACAATTCAGAAAAATTTTAGCCAACTGCCGTTTGACTGGGTTCTTGTCGACCTTAGCAGGTCGTGGCTCCCCGAAACCCCCATTTCGTCCCTTCATAACGGAGCAAATATGACGTTTCTGTTCATCTGTCAAGTCCGATTCGGGAATGTCATCAAAAATACCATCTTTTAATTTCCCCCATCCTTCGGCTTCCTGTTTCATGCGGAGAAAAAACTCCATGTATCCGCGCATTAAAGTGGTAGAACGACGTTCCTTCGGCCAATGCCAGACTTCATAAATTTCGTTAATGATATATCCATGCTTCATGGCTAAATAAATGAATTCAGTATGCCAACATCCGATTTTTGGATGCAAATCATACATTAATTTAATATCATTATCATTCATTCCCTTAGTCCGAGCAGGGAGAATTCCTAAGAAATCATCTTTCGGAGGGGTTACTTTACAACGAACAAAACCAAAATATCGATCTTCATGAGTAGGAGTTAAACGGCTGTAATCAATGTCTACTGAAAAAATCACCTCATGAGGACCGACAGGAAGTTCTTTCTGAGAACAGACAAATGGGTATAAAGAACAAACATCATAATGAAAAATCTCATAATCTTCTCCATATAAAAGAGAATTACAATAGGAAGCAAAGACCTCGGTTCTCCCCCCATAAAAAGCATCTCGGACAGACATTAGCTTGGACGCTTCTTCTAAATAAGGATGATATTCTTCTTCCTGATCTTCATGAGAATAACGAATTACCACATTGGTATATCTTGATCCTCCAGAAAACATTAATTTATTTTTAGTTTCCTGCGTTTGCTCTGCAACAATTTTATAAGGAACTTTTTTGATGGGGTGTATTTCATTGGCTTCAATTTTCTCTCCATGACAAATATGACATCCTTCATATTTACAATCGAAATAATAAAAAACCGTATTGGTTTTCTTGCAATAACCATGCACATACATTCGAATCCCCGTCTCATAATAAGGTTTTCTGGAATTTCCGGCATGTTGAATTTGATACAACGGTTGGCCATTATCATCCACTCCTTCCATCAGAGATTCTAACCAACAAATGGCTTTGGGATGAAATCCATGATTTAACTTTTCTCTCGAAACAACGAGGTCATTCTTTTCTTGGCCTTCTAAGAACAGAGATAAAGCAATTTGAGACTGGGTCATGTAACGAAGAGGTTCGATTCCCTTTGCCTCCCAATTAAAATCACTGGCTCCTAAAAAGTTTAATGCTTCATTTCTATAGGCTTTGACAGCATCCGCTAAGACCTTGACATCCAGTAAACAATATTTATATAATTCTTCTTGAAAATTCCAAGGAGGTTTGGCACAGTCACAAACATGATCTCGACAAGTACAATAAATTTTTTCTTGTTCTAACCAGTATTCCCGAGCCTCCTCTAAATCCTTTTGATCTTTCATAGTACGAAAGCCATACCAATCTCGTTCATGGTCTAATGCAGGGAGAGGCCCTACATAGTCGACATGTTCTGAAATAGAAAAATTATGAGGAAAATCCCCTTTACTAACATCTAATTTAAAAGCAAGACCAATATTTTTCAAAGAATTGGTCATTAACATCATGAAATCGATTAACTTGATATTATCATCACTATTATCAAATCCTAATTCTAATAATAAACATTTATGAATGGAATTTGGGCGAGGAATTGTAGAGTGTACGATTCCGTGTTCTTCGCAATATTTTTGAACAAATATATGATCATATCCTCCTCCATTATGAGCTAAAATAGTAGCTCCACGGAGTTGTTCTTCCGTTAATAAGAAATGGACAAAATCATCCATCGTTTGAAAAGACCAAGTACGATCATCATATACGGCTTTCATAATAATTAAAATACAAGAATGTAAATATTGATTGGCTTCAATGCATAAATCTTGTTTGCTCTCAATATCATACACAAATATTTTATCTTCAGGAATTGGGTCTTTATGTTTTTTCGCGTTGATGTAACATATATGATTATTCCAACGACATTTTAAAACATCTTTTCGACAGGAAAGACAACTTACTACTACTCCATAAAAAGGGTACCGTTCATCTTCATTAATACATTTACATTCATTCAGAATAAAAGCACAAGTACGACAACAATCTCGATACTTTTTAGCCGTTGGAACTTCGGCAAAAATAATTTCATCATGAAATAACCTATTCTTCTTTACTAATTGTTTATCTAATGTATTATCTCTCTCCCATGCTTTACTTTCATAACAAAGAGCTTGGTGTTTAAATCCTTCTTTCAAAGTCCATTTATTATTATAATCCCCACAAAAATCACAATAAGCATGTTTGGAATTTGCCCCGGTTTTGGTAAAATTTAAATGATATTTACAAATATTAGAAATCGCATAACAATGATATCCATGAGTCATTACCGCAATACATTCTTCCTTCTCCCGTAATTCCCCATTAATTGGGAAATATAAAATTCTTTTCCCTCCCGTTTCATGGGCAAACACGGAAATATTTACTTCAAATACATAACTATAAGCGGATAAACAATCCCCCAACGAATTTTTATCTACTTCAGAACCAATTACCTCCTCTACAAATTTATGAACCAATTTTGCGCACCAACCCCAACAACTTAATACTTGAGGGCAAGAATCTAAAGCTTCATTTTCATATACCACATCCCCATCCGTAGAAACCTTTTTTTTACAGGGATTAAATAAAATAATGGTCCGGGTACTTGGTTCCCAAAAAGGAGTTGTTAAATGTTGAAAAGTTGCAGGGATTTCTTCATCTTCCGGAATATTTAACCGATAATAATTATTGGTTGATAAAGAAGTAAACACATTCTCTATATCGGTAACATTATTATCATCATATACACATTTTCTCTTCCAAGTTCTTTTTTCACAGCGTATAATGGACATAATAATACATAAATTTTCCACCGTTTCTGGGGTGCAAATACAAGCATCACTACAAGTAAAAAAATCCTCATTTGCACGACGCATATATAATTTATGATGATTCTTTTTATCTACATGAAAAGACCCGCCTGAAGTCATATTTGCAGCTCCTCCTGTATTACTTGGAACTCGGCTAGCTCCTATATTTCGTAAATTGTAGCTACGGGTTCGAGCTTGGTTTCCATACCCACTAGAAGTAGTCTGGGGGGTATTTACAGCCCCATTATTAGGGATATTTCTTAATCGGGTAGAATGACTAGAAAAAAACCCTAAATCAGGAGGATTAAGAAAATCAGGACGAGTTCCACGAGACCATTCAAATTGTCGAAATTGTTCCGGGGTTAATGGTTGCCATCCAACCCCGTGTTGAAACATAAATTTATAGTTCACCTGAATTAAATTTTTATTTTCTTCGGCAAGAATAGTATAGTTAAAATAACTACTATTGTTTATTTCTTCATTAATATCCAACAAATAATGATTAAATAAAGAAGTTCCAATAATTCGAGGCATGATAGTTAAATTTTCCCAACGAATTTTAACATTATCTGTTTTCATATCTATATGAATAGGGACCCCATTTGCATCGATCATCGGAACATAATGATTTGGAGGTTGTCCTAATGTAGTATGTACAACAGCTCCATATTTATGACCTTTTCTATTAATAGGGGCATATGCAGTATTTGAGGCATTACGATCATTCCTTTTTTTCATGTTAAATCGAGATAATCCTAAAGATAAAGCTTCTGAAAAAGTACAATAAATCATATTGGCAACATTTGTATCAGCTTGTTTATTCAATACATTTCTATTAGTAAAGTATGCTTTTACTGTAACAGATGTAATTTCATTTGTTAAATAATTAGTTAATGCACGGTCATCTAGAAAAACTGTTCTGGTTAAACCAGCTGTCCCTCCTGCTTCATTTCCAGTAACAATCTCCCAATATTTTCCTTTACAATTATAAGAATTTCCTGTTGCTCTTTCAATAGGGTTGTTATAATCATATCTGGCTATATTAACCATTTGTTCAGGAGGACCCATAAAGTTTTCAAGGGCTTCTAACTGGGCTTGTTCTCTGTCAGTAGGAATAATCGCGTTCAAATAGTCATCCATAGCTTGATCATTAAATTGATAATGATCCACAAAATCATCATATATATCTCCTTCGTCATCCATGGTGTTAATAATACGTTTTGATTTTTATTGAATAGAAACAATTTTTGATTTTTTTATTTTTTATTTTTTTAATTTTTTGAATAAAAATAATTCATTTAATGATTTCAAAAATCCATTTTTTGTGAAAAATCGAAAGTCAATTTTTTAAAAAATGGACAATATCAATAATAATAGTGACTTTGGTCCTTGTAATATATGGAATGATGCCACCTACGGAAATACATTAAAAGGAGGAGAAGCAAATGAATTATTATATCAAGTAAAGAAAAATGTGACAGGTTTTTTACCAAATGGAACTGATAATCAAATTCTAACCTCAAAAACCTTAAGTAAACCTGAATGGAAAGATGGGGAAGACATAACGGTTGGGCATGCAGACAATCTGTCCGGAGGTTTAACAGGAAATATAATGTATCAAACCGCCCCCGGAGCGACGGTTTTTTTAGAAAATTCAAATGCAGGAAAAGTTCTCATAACTAATGGACCTAATAATCCTCCTTCATGGTCAAGTCATGTAAAGAACTTAAGTGATGGATCAATAGGAAATATCCCCTTTCAAGCATCTGTAAATGTTACAGCTTTTATTCCAAATGGAACAGCTGGACAAGTATTAACGAGTAATGGAGATCACCAACCTTATTATGGCGACAATATTGCGAATATTCGAGGAGGAGTAAGTGGGAATCTTATGTATCAATCCGCCACAGATACAACCAGTTTTTTAACCAATGGAACCGCAGGACAGGTGTTAACGAGTAATGGAGCTAATCCTCCTACATGGGAAACAGTAGTTAGCGGAGAAACCTTGGAAAATGTATTGATCGCAGGAAATAATGCCAATGGACAATCCATTAATGGATTTAGTCAATTGACCTCTTCTGTAATAAGTGTATATCCTGTTAATTTTACAATTACTGATTACTATCTACACACCACAATAGTAAGTACTGGAATGGGAGCAACAGAAACATTTTTTAGTAGTTTCACATCCAACGATGGAAAAGGAGGAGATGGAATTCAATTTTATTTTACCAATTGGCAACTTAAACTATCAGAAGGAACTGATAGCGGTACTATTACTGTTACAAAATGTAGATTACATTTAAGAGATGATACTGGTACAACAACATACGATTCATATACCATAGATATCGTGGAAGGGAATACATATGTTTTTTCTGCTACGGGCGCCATCGCTCTACCAATTATGTTACAAAAAAATATATTAAATATTCCTTCAGCACAAGGAAATGATGATTTAAAGGTATATTTTGAATGGGAATATACGTTAGATGTATTGTGGTCTACACATCCCTCTAATATTGCAGAAATTGATATGATAAGTTCTGCGAATGTAATTAAAAAAACTGCCCATCAATATGAAGCTCCTAAAAAAAGTATATTAGAATACGGGAACGCGCCAGATGTTGCTAATGTATATATGATTTATAATAATAGAAAAATTGAATTTCCATTTTCTTGTCCAGATTTAAGAAATCTATACAGTCAATCAAAAATAAGTGGAGAAGCAATTGGGAATGCTCAAGAAGGAACACCTGTAGGAACTTTTGAGTGTCCTAACTTGGATAACAATGACAACTTTTGGATTGTCCCATCAAATTTTGGACTCATTTGCTATAATGACTATGATTATACTGGGACTATTTTACTAAATTATAAAAATACAGAAAATTTTCCAAACTGTGTGAGACCCAGTCCAGCGAATGCGACAAGTTCGGTAAGAATCTTTTACTTAGATGTAGAACAAGTAATAGTAGATAGAAGAACTTAAAAATTTTTTATTTATTTTTTAAATATATAAGAAAAAACTTTTTTAATACCCCCATTGAGAAGTATTTGCTAAATAACTACAACTCGTTGCACGAATTTGTATTGAAACCCCACTCCCCCATGTTCCAGCTCCACTATAAGCATAAAAAGTAATTAATCCATTTGTATCCATATACATACGTCCCACATTCCAAGCTCCAGCATTTTGATTTTGACATGGCCAATTTATATTAGTCATAGGTTTCAACTCTGGATAAGAAGACCCAATATCCACCGTTACAGCTCCTGCAGAAGTAGTAGTTCCTGATCCAATTTCTGTAAATTGAAAAGTAATCATTCCTCCTAACTTATAAAAATAAAAAGTAACGGGAGTCACATAAGCCCCAGCCGTATTCAGAGTAATAGATTGATATCCACTCATTGTTAAAGGGATATTTGTCCAATTATTTGAAGCCCCATCAGGTAAACTTAATGGCGCCTTAGAAACTACTCTCGCTCCGGGAGGATCTTTATTTTGGGAAATAGAATTGGTGAATGTTGAATCTCCTAAATTTGTATTTCCATTACTTGTATCATTAATAGTAACATCCGAACCACTCGAAGGTTGTAAGGTATTGCTGCCAAGGATAGAGGCGGTAAAAACCCCCGTAGAAGGGTTAAATTTTATCGCTGTAGCCCCAACATTGGTTCCAATAGTATTATAACCAATCTGAGAGGCTAATGCAATATAATAATCTTGATTATTTGTACGGTTTAAAAAATTAAATTGACCACTAAAACTAATAGATCTTACATCTCCTGTAGATGGATTATATTCTAAATGTTGGGATCCACTATTATCATGACCAATAGGATAATAAGTAGGCCCTCCAACGCTAGGATCATACATCAATAGTCGATATTGTTTATTATTTCCATAACCATTAAGAGCTATATTACTTGTATTGGTTGAAGTGGCTGCATTCCCTGTGATGGCTCCATTAATAGACCCAGTAGCATTTATATCCCCGCAATTAATTGTAGTAGCGTTAACAGTATTTGACCCTGCAACAGGGGTAAGAACATCTCCTGTTAAAGTTCCCGCCACATTTCCTTCTACTCCGCCTTGTAAGGATCCATTGTCTATAATAATATCATTGAAAGTTGCCGTTTGGTTAAATGTAGTAGTAGTGTCAAAAGTAGTGGCATTATTAAATTGCGCGTCTCCATTGAAGGTCGCTAATTCTTGGAAAGTAATTGGATGATCAATAATATTCCCCGTATCATCACTTATATTCGTAGTACCATCTACATTTAAAGCACCAATCACATTTAAAGTCCCTCGAAAAGTAGTCTCCCCTGTTTGAATTAATGCATTACTATTTAATAAATTAACTCCTGCATTTACATTCGTCGTATTGTTATTATTTGAAAACATTCTTTCTCTTTTTTAGGCTTTAAATTTTATTATTTTTTGTATAAAAACAAAAAAATTAATAATTTTAAATTTTTTAAAAACATCCTAAAAAATAATGAAATTTCTAAAAGCATTAAAGAAAACTCCACAAGGAAGATTAGTTGGAGCAATTAGAAAAAAATTAAATCATTCAAAAGGAGCAAAAACATTTGCAAAAAATGTTAGATCCGCAGGGAAAATGATTAAAAAAGGTGCTATAAGCACAGCTAAAACAGCTGCAAAACATGTAGGAGGGCAACTTAAAAAGAAAGCATTAAAACATCTAGGAAAAATGGCTGTCAAAGGAATTAAAAAATATGGAGTCCCAGCTGCCATGACTTTAGCATCAGCTGCTGTATAATTCATAATTTTTTATTCTAAAAATAAAAATAAAATGATTTTTTTTAAATTTTTTATTTAATCTTTTTCGCCCTTTTTTTATTTGTGATAGCCCAGACATGGAGCCTACCTATGATACATATTACGAATCGGAAGATCAAGCAAGGATAAATGAAATAAAAGAAGAAAAAATACAATATATAAAACAATATTATACAAGATATAATAAAATACATAGTCATGAAAGTTTAGAATTTTAAAATATTTTTTATCTTATAAAGTTAAATGTATACGATTATAATAATCATTTGTTTTATCAATTGTTCTTGTCTTATATTTATAATCTTTAGTATATACTGTAAAACTAGGTTTATATGAACCAATATATCGTTTTCCAGTTAATCTTGAAACCCCCGTAATAATGTAATTAGGAGATGGATCATCCATCAATTGAGGAATAATAATAATATTACAAACTAATATCCATTC
>Ga0099850_1001088_pt1 | contig 12645 bp, 8 predicted proteins | sample CB_VirMetaG_5_FD_79182 | JGI IMG/M metagenome (GOLD analysis project Ga0099850, IMG submission 79182) | Freshwater to marine saline gradient viral communities from Chesapeake Bay - CB_1508_1D Viral MetaG | ecosystem: Environmental > Aquatic > Marine > Coastal | place: USA: Chesapeake Bay... | reverse complement strand
CTGCCTTTGCTAATAAATGCTGGCTATTTGCTGCTCCAGGTGGAGTAAGAGATGCATTATATTCTGGTGTTCTGTAACCACTATTTATTGTTATTGATGATTTTAACTCATCACGCAAAACTTGTAAATTATTTGTAAGATCTATTAAGTTACTATATAATGAATTCGGAACCTCAACAACAGGATAACCAGGTTTATTATGTTTATTAGATCTAAATTCATATGGACTAAAATTTTTAGGGAAAGTTGAATCCGCAGATAAGTTAGATTTTGTAGATGTACTAGGATCGGTAAATGTTCCAAGTTCACCATTATCCCATATAGTATTTTGTTCGTCTTCAAATTTCCCATTTGGATATTCTCTAACAGTTATAACTCTCTGACCTAATGCTCTTTCACCATAACCAACAGCTCTAACTCTATCGGCAGTTATAGGAATAGAACTATCACCTAATATCATAGTCACTATACCATTTGCTCTATCAAATGCTAAATCTTCATTTAAATCAGAAGGACCATCGATAGACGCATGTCCTTCTATATCGAATGATGCATTTGGATTTTCTCTTAATCGTTGTTTTATGTATGATTTTAAATTTTCTATTTCAGAAAGATTTATAGGTTCTCTTTGATTTGTATTATACGATATATCAAATACAACCGGATCTTCTTGTTCAGGTTCTTCATCTATATATGGTTCTGGTTCATCATCAGTTGGTACTGGTTCTGGTTGGAAGTTTATATTATTTTCAACAAAATCATATATTCTACCCATTTTTCTAGGTTTATAGTTACCTATAATGGTGTAATTCATATCCACCCTAACACCCATAGGTAGCTCTAATATATCATCTTCACCTTTCAGTCCAGCCGTTTCCCAATTACCTTCCGTAAATGTATATGTTAAATTAGTTATAAAACCAGGCACTTGCCAATATAAATCACCTAATGTTAATCTGGTAAGTGGACCCCACATTCTACCATCTTTATATACAGGAGCTAACATACTAGCTAAATAATTTATTTTTTCATATATTACTTGCATCTCAAATCTAGAAAATGCATGCATATTAAAACTAAGTGTCAAATTCCTATCATATGATTTATAAATATAAACAGGATCTGCCCTACCTATTAAATTATAAGAGTTCCAATTGGCATTATGATTTTCTGTTATATTATTTATAAATGCTCTCATAACAATAGCGTGATAACCTAATTTACTTAAATGTGTAAGATTATTTGTAGATTGTTGGTTTTGAATTTCCAATTCAGATGAATTATATGTATCTGTATTATCATTTTGAGTGTATACTGATGGTTCTATATTACCCTCATTTCTATCTAACAACGTTCCTCTATTGTCGTATTGTCTATCAAACATCAATCCAGCACAAGTTATAAAAAACTTAACATAATCTTTGGATCCTTGATTATATAGTTCAGACGCATCTCTGCTTAATATATTGGATCTTGATAAATTATTAACTAACTGTGAAAAATCAGTTACTTTAATCATATTAATTTTATCTTCACGATAGGTTCTTTTTCTTGGGTCAGATTTATCCATTCCTGGTATACCTTCTGAAGCCCAACCGTATTTAATATTATTAGAGTTATTTCTATAATCTATTATATTTGGATCATAATTATAATTAAAAAATGTAGAATTTTGATTATTTAAACTACCAGTTAATATAATTTGTCTAAAATCAGTATAGCCATTTGGATTTATTTCTTTATTTCTATTAAATCCAAATTCATTGTATGTAGTTGTATCGTAAGTTTTTAAATTAAAATTTAAAGGATCTAGTCCATTAGTATATAAATTCTCTATTGTTTGTGTTGTTTGTAATGGATCTATTTTACCAACTATACTATCTATATTTTGAGTATTTATCGTATGATTGTTATGATCTATTAAACTAGATCTTAAAAATTTAGATATTAATGATTTATCACTTTGTAAATCTTCATAGTTAGTTTGAGAATCAACATCTACATTTTTTGTTGATTGTCCTTTTGGATGATTGTTATTATTTAATCTTGAATAATATTGCATGTATGGAGAATAGTACTGATATGACAATATAGTATCTCTATCTTCTTGCCATAAAGGTATTCCATACCCATCATTACCACTATCAGTATTTATTTTATGATTGTTATGTTCTACTTCACGATTTTGAATAAATTTAGATAACAATGATTTATTATTCTCTAAATCTTCATAGATAAATGGTCTAGCAGAATCTACATTTCCAGTTGAATTTCCATTTACATTTCTATTATTATTTATTTTAGAATAATACTGCATATATGGAGAATAGTATTGATAAGTTAATATATTATTTCTATCCTCTTGCCATAACGGTATACCATATCCACCACCACCACTGCTAGTATTTATTTTGTGATTATTGTGTTCTACTTCTGAATCTCTCATGAACTTAGACAATAATGATTTATTCCAACGAATATCTTCATAATCATACTGCCTATGCTCATCTACTAATTGAGTTGAATTTCCATTTATATTTCTATTTGTATTTGCTCTTGAATAATACTGAAAATATGGAGAATAGTATTGATATGCGATAGAACCTTCATCTTCAGATATAGAATATCTTCTAATATAAGTAGCACCAATACCATATAAACTTTGAGGACCGGTTGATCTAGTTGATATTTTGTTTATAACTTCACCTGTAAATGAATATTTACCCGTAGTAAGCATTGCTATAGGATCAGCCAATGTATCTAAAACATCACCAACAAATTCTCTAACTCTATTAAATATACCAGTTGCACCACCGGATGATAAACTTGGTAAACTTCCGTTTGGATTTAAATATGCAGTAGTAACATTATAGTGATTTGGCATTAACTCTCTCATTAACATAAGCAATCTGTTATGATTACCTTGATCATCTATTGTTTTTGCATAATCTAATTCGGAAAATGTTTTATCTATAGAAAAGTTATTTCTTAATTTTGTTACTTCTTCATAATTATTTTTATCTCCAAAAAATCCAAATCCAAAACCGTGTCTTTGTATTTTAACTCCCGATGTTGCGACCAATGGGGATAATGGATTATATATTTGAGTTTGCCTAGCACCTATAAACCCTTCTACTACATTTACAATACTATCTAAAAAATTATCCGCATCTATTCTATTAGGAGGCATCTCTACAGCAGGATTCATAAACTGTAATCCTGTTTGCTTTATAGTGTATATTAAACCTTTTGCTGATACTAAATATTTTCCTATTCTTTTTGTATCAGTTACTGCTCTAGAAATATATGGAGTTAATGGTTCAAATAAATACGTATCATCTAAACCATATCTATTTGGATTACCGTCATCTTGAACACCAGTTACTATATATGGCTGTTTCATCCAATCTATCTGATATGATGTATCTGTTAATTCAAACTTATTATATTGTTCATATAAAATTCTATTTGATAAATTAAAATCGGTTTCTTTTGGTTTTTTATATGCAACAAATCCATTTGCATATTTATTATTAAAGAAATCAGATGTTATTAATGTTGGATCATCTATAGAATGTATTCCTAATCTAAATCTACTACTAAGAACAAAATAATCTGTTTTTAATGCAGGTGCAAATGTTCTAAACCCATATGCATTTCTATTAGCAAAGAAATTTACCCTTTGTGGCTCATCTCCAACCCAAACAAATAATGATGTATCTTCTATATATTCCGTTATTTTTATAGGAGCAAATAAAGTAAATCCAGTTGCATTTACATTGGGAAAATAATTAACAGATGGTATACTATTTTGAGCCCATACAAATAAAGATGTATCTTGAATATACTCAGTTACTTTTAATGGAGCAAATATTGTAAATCCAGTTGCATTTATATTATTAAAATAATCGGTTGAAGGAATATCATCATCAACCCATACAAATTGAGATGTATCTTGAATATATTCAGTAACTTTTAACGGTGCAAATAAAGTAAATCCAGTTGCATTTATATTTGCAAAATAGTTTGTAAATGGAATGTTATTACCAGACCATACAAATAAAGATGTATCTTGTTTATAATAGGTTTGTAATAATGGAGAAAATAATATAAATCCATCAGCATTAAAGTTATTAAAGAAATCAGTAGTAGGAATATCATCATCAACCCAAACAAAGTTGGATGTATTCATTATAAAATCAGTAACTTTTAACGGTGCAAATAAAGTAAATCCATTTGCATTTCTATTTGGAAAGTAATTTGTAGCAGGAATATCATCATCTTTCCATACGAAGAATGAAGTATTTTGTTTATAATAACTAAAATATATAGGAGAAAATGTAATAAATCCATCTGCATTATAATTCTTAAAGAAATCTGTTTCTGGTATATCATCTCCGACCCAAACATAATCGGATGTATCCATTATAAAGTTAGTTTCTTTTAATAAATTAAATAAAGTAAATCCAATAGCATCATCATCTTTAAAAAAGTTAGATCTAAATATATTATTTTGTTTCCAAACAAAATTAGATGTATCTTCAATATATTCGGTTTCCAATGAAGGAGCAAATAAAGTAAATCCAGTTGCATTTACATTATCAAAATAATCGGTTGATGGAATACTATCTCCTGCCCAAACAAATCTACTAGTATCTTGAATATACTCTGTTTCTAATGAAGGAGCAAATAAAGTAAATCCGGTTGCATTTGTATTTAATATATAATTTACCGCAGGTATATTATCTCCTGCCCAAACAAATCTACTAGTATCTTGAATGTACTCTGTTTGTAATGGAACATTAAATATAGTAAATCCTTCTGCATTTTCATTAGTAAAGAAATCTGTAGATGGTATATTATCTGCTTTCCATACAAAATCAGAGGTGTCACTTTTATATAAAGTTTGTTTCGGTTTTCCAAATATAGTAAATCCATCTGCATTAGTATTCAAAAAGAAATTTGTAGATGGTATATTATCAGTTTTCCATACAAACTTGGATGTATTTTGTTTATAAAATGTATCAAATTCTTCGGCAAATGAAGTAAATCCTACCGAATTATAATTTTTAAAAAAATCTACTTCTGGTGGAGTATTTGTATTCCAAGAAAATCTACTAGATAATACATTATAATCTGTTATATTTGCTACCGAAAATGTATTAAATCCACTAGCATTTTCATTAGAAAAAAAATCTACATTAGGTGGTTTGTCTCCTACCCAAGAATAAGTAGATGTATCATATTTATATGATGTTTCTTTTTGATTTACAACAAATCCATCTGCATTATTATTATTTATAAAATCAACACCAGATACCTTATCCATATTATAATTTGATGTATTTACATCTGGTATAGGGGTTTTATCTGCTTCTTTATTAATATCATAATTAATTTGCATTTCAGATAATGGTTTTGTCTGAAACTTTTTTATGAAGTCATCTTGCGTATTTACTAAATCTATCAATCCCATAGTATATATAAATATATTTAGTTATTAAAAACCTCGTTGTAAACCTGTTATCTTTGTTGATTTATCATATCGATACATACTATCACTCATTTTTTCTGCAAATCTTTCCCCATCTATGTTTATAGTTATAGGTTGCAATGAGTTATTTATAAGTTTTTCTATATATGAAAGATCGGCAGATTCATTAGAATATGTATTATTTCCTGAAGGATTGGATGTAGTATTTGTAGATGGAATAGTATTTGTTGTTTTTTGTTTTGTCGCATTATCCATTGAGTTTAATTGAGATTCTATATCTATACCCAATCTTCTATCCATTGGATCATATGCAAATGAAGATATTCCAGATTTAACTGCACCTCCAATAGAAGATAGAGATTCACGTATTAATCTTTTTGATTCTCCTTGTTTTTTTAGTTTGTCTTGTTTATATCCAGGATATTTGGATTCCATTCTGTTATCTACTTTTGACTCTAAATCCTTCTTTTCTTGTTCTGTTAAAGGTTCATACCAAGGTTTATTTAATTTATGGTATTCTTCCTTTTCTATTGAAAAGCGTTCACGATTTTGTCTTATTGTTTTAGGAATAATTGCATCAATTATTGCGCCACCTATTCCTCCAATAATACCTTCACGTATACCTTTACCTATTGCTCTACCAATAGAACCAAATAAATCTTCCTCTCCCTTAAATAACTTCTCCATGAAAGTAAGGGCTGATGTTAAAAATTTAGGTAGATGCTCCATTAAACTTGCCAATTGTTTTATTAAACTATCTCCATTCTGAATAAAAAAGTCTTGAAATGCTTGAATTGCTTTTGCAAACGGACCATTTGCACCTTGATCTAATGCAAGCACCAAATCATTTAATACTTTGTTAAAAGGTTCTATAAGTGGACCAAAAATAACATCCTGTATTTTTTCCCATGCAGCAGATAATGCCTCCATAACAGATAATGATTGTCTATATCTAAGTTGCTGGCGAATTAGCATTTTTTCTTCATCGGTATAATTTTGTTTTAATTTATCTTTTAAATCTTGTATAGATAGTTGACTATCATATAAATCAAAACCTAAATCTCTAATATTTTGTTGTCTAGTTAAAATTTCAGTTAATTCATCCGTAGACATACCAAGTGCCTTAGCAAATGCTTGTTGCTGTAATGGTAATTTATTTTGATATGTAACTAAACCACCGGCTTGTTTTAATATTTCATCAAACATTAAATCAGTTCTACCTATCATCTGATAATATCTGGCGGCATCTAAATTTATATTTTTACCATAAATTATTCTGGCTTCCATTTCGGCTTGTAGTGAATTTTCTATATCAATTAACCCTTCACCGATATTATTAATCTGTTTAAGATTCATACCAAGCATCTTTGCTCTTTGTATTAATAATATCATTTCTTTCGTGGATCCTTTAAATCCAGCAGCTATACCTAATGGTACTTCAGAAACTTCTTTAAATATACCTCTCATATCAAATGCAGCTTTAGTATTTTTTTCTAATCCTGTAGTTACACCACCAATATCGGTTGTCATTTCTGCTAGATTAGAACGCATAGCAATAGATATTAAATTTAATTTAGATGCATTTTGTACACTTAACCCTAGGTTAGTAGTTAATAAAGAAATATCACTTATTAGTTTTGAATATTTTGAATTTTTTGCTACATCTATTAAAACACCACCAAGTTCTTTTTGATAATCTATTTGTATTTTCATTACCTTTGCTGCAGTCATAGCAAATGAATCTAGTTGATTTGATAATTTTTGTGCAGATGCGTACATCTTTGTCATTTGATCTACGGATGTACCTGCCTCTTTACTAAAATCTGCAATCTGCTGATTCATTTCTAATAATTTTTTTATTAGAATTGCAAATACAATTAATCCACCTGTAATTGCGGCTGCCGTAAATGTAACTGCTCCAGCCAAACCTATAAACGCAAATCTAAGAGCACCAACAACCTTCATACCTTCTTTTAATGCTGGTAATATTGATTTAAATATAGATCCAGTATTTCTGTAATTTTCCGTAAATGATTCTTTAAATATTTTAGATGCCTTTGGCATACGAGTTGCATTTGAAAATAATTTATGCATTATACCTTTATTTTCAAATCTACCTGTCATTCTTTCAAATACACCACCAATTTTGTTTGATGGATGACTAGATCTAGATTCTTCTTTTTTTTGTTTTCTTAGTTTTTCTCTACGTTGATATTCCATCACGGCAGAATTAAATTTTAGATTTTTTATATAATCCGATTGTTCTTTTCGTTTTAATTTTTCTTCATGCATATATTGAGCTTTCATATGTTTAACATATGATGCTGCTCTTTTTTTCAAATCTCTATCCTTTTCTTTTGCTAATTTTTCTTCTAATTTTCGTTGTTGTTGTTCAACTGCAGAATTAAATTTTAATAATTTGGTATACTCATTTAATTTTTGTTTAGCCAATTTTTCAGCTAATTTTCGTTGTTGTTGTTCAACTGCAGAATTAAATTTTAATAATTTAGTATACTCATTTAATTTTTGTTTAGCTAATACTTCTTCCAATTTTATTTCTTGTTCAACATTTCTTTGATCTAGTCTATACTTTGCTTTTGATAGTCTTTCTATCATTTGATTTGCAACCGTCTCTCTTTTTTCTTCTTCTAATAATTGTGCTTCTCTTAGTCTATCATTGGATTCTATATTTTTTTGATCTATTTTATATTTTCCTTTTGATAGCATTTCTATCATTCTATTTTCTATTGACATAGAAAATGCACCGGAAGCACTAGATTCCGAATCAGATTCACTTTTAGATTCTAATAATTGTAATATAGAAGTTTTTGTTGTTGTTTTTGGTGTATCTTTTATAGAATTTATTTTACTTTCAAAACTAGATAATGATTTTTTTATACTCTTAAAAGAAGTATTTATTGTAGATATTGTTTCATTTAGTTTTTTTATTGAATTTATAGATGTATTTAGTCCAGAAGTGTATTTTCTAGAATTTTCTTTTAAATTATTAATAGAATTGGATACCTATTCATAGATAGGTTTAAATTTTTAAATGAAGGTGCATTAGATATATTTTTACTTGAACTAGTTGTAGATCTTTTAGTTTCATCGGATATTTTTCTACCTTTCTCTTGAAGTTTAAGTAACTCTCTTTCTAACTTAACACGTTTTTCTTGATCTTTTAGATCTTGCGTAGTAAGTTTTTTTATATCTTCCTTCAATTTCTTAATCTTAGAAAGATTTTCTTGTTGTAGTTTATCTAATTCTTCTTGTGATTTAGCCATGTTTTTATTTTTTTATAAAAAAAGCACTTAATAATAAATATAAGTGCTTAGGTTTTTTTGCTATTATTTTTTGCCTTCTCTATAACTTCATTTTCACTTTTAATTTGCTCTAATAATAAATTATAATATATCCTACGCTTATTTACTGGCATAGTATATATATCGTTATATGTAAATGCACCGCCACTATGATATATAATTTGAAATATCTCTTTATGTATCAAAGGGCTACTATCGTAGCCCATCCCAAAAAAAGTCTACATCTGGATAAAGTGTTATTTCATGTGGCATACCTGTTGCCTCGGAATATATAGTTTTTTTCCAATTTAATCCTGGATTTATTTCTCCAATATATTTCTTTAATGCACTACTATCAGCCATTGGCATTTCAGATACGAATTTATTGATGCTAGATCTATCTCTATCTCCATTCACAGCAACTATAATATTCTGTAATGTCATTACATTTTCAGGTATAACTTCTATATTTCCTTTTTTTGCAGCAGCTAATTCATTATCTAATTTTTTAGATATACCATGAGTTAATAATCTAAACGTAACATTTACTTTACTTCTTGGTAATGTAAAATCAAATTCATTTTTATTTTGATATATACTCCAATCAGATATTTCTTTATCTGGTAAATCTTTTGTTAAATCTATATTGATAACCATTTCATTTGATAGATAATCTGGATCTGATATTTTAATAGAATAATCTTTACCATAAGATAAAACTCTTGCGGCTACAAGTAATGCTTCTTTATCGGATTCTATAATATCATCTAGATTTATATCAGAAACTATAATACTTTTAAGCAATCTATCAAATAGTATAGTTGCTCCTTTGTTTATAAGGTTTCTAGATGTTAATATATCTTCATCCTTAGCAGTTAAATACCGCATCTCAACTTTACCCAATGATAATGGATTTTCTTTTGGATAAACCAATCCCTTACTTGGTAACTCTATAGTTTCAGTTAAGTAGTTGTGTGTTTTGTATTGTTGATTTAAATGTTGAGTTTGTAATTTTGCAACTATATCTTCATTTGAAACGGTAGTTGCATCCGTTTTATGTTCACTTTCTAATTGTGCCATTGTAAACCTTTAAAAAATTATAAGTTTGTTTAAAATAATAAATATAGTTAAAGTTTAAAAAAATATATAAATTAAAAATAATTATAGTTATTAGTATCTATATAATATTGAGTTGGATTGTAATCTTTATGTGAATGTCTAATATGACCTGCTATTGATTTACAACTATCAAATTCTTTGTTACATTTATTACATTTATAGTTTTTCATTTTAATTCTATACATTTATTCAAAAATTAATAACGTATATATTTAATTTTTATTTAAAAAATAACACAACTACTAAATAATAAGTAGTTGTGTTTTTAAAGTATTCTTTCGTAAGTTGTTGATTTATAAGGAGATATTAATATTGAAGTATTGCATAATCATACGATAAATTCACAGTACTCTTCAATGCACCACCTGTTTCCCAATCAACTGAACCTGGTTCAAAGTTATTGATAAATGCACCTTTGATAGTCCATTCTTGAACTTTATCACCAACCGGTCCTAATAAGTTCAATGTCAAATCTTTTTTATAGAAATCAGAGTAACCATCTCTACCAGTTAATGACTCGTGAGATAATCTTATCCACTCCATCATAGCTTGTGCAGCAGAAGGTACTACTGGATTATATAATGTCAAAGATATGTCATTCCAATTAGACTTACCTTTAACTTTTCTATTAACATTGATATGGTGTAATATGGTAACTTCATGCTCTAATTTTGGTAATTCGGTTGCATGAATAATAAATGATGGAACACCTTCAATGTAAAGAACGAATCTATTTATCTGCAACGGTTCATATGCAGTAAAAAATATCTCATTCGGATCTAATAATTCTGGCATTGTAATTCCTCAATTTTCAATATCATAGTATATAAGTTTATTATAGAGAATATACTCTATAATAATAAATATAGTTTAATTTTGTTTTTTAGTTAATAATGTATTTATATCTCTTAATGATACAGGTTTAAACACCGAAATATCTATTTGAGTATCTTCTATATATGAATTAAAGTCTACCGGATTATATGTAGATGTATATAATTCTATTTCTCCATCAGGATATACCAAACCAACAACTCTTTGTAATTCATTTTCTTCTGATGCAGATTTATCTAATATATAATATGGTTTAATCATAAACTTATTAGTATATGCTTGATATTTAGTAGATCCATTTGCAGGTAAACACCATTCATATCCCATAGTTTGTATACAAGCCGTAACTTGTATATTTGGTGTAGTTATCATTATACCGTTTTGATTATACACAGTAGATATTAAATTTTGACTATCATGATTTATTCTTATATTATCTTCTTTACCAACATCTTTTAATTGTTTTAATCCACTTAAAACTTGATCCATATTATCAGATTTAAGTGCAGCATCTTTATCTATTATTCCTAATCCGGCTAGTCTTTGTAAGTGAATCATAAATTCTTTTATATCTTCTAATTTCTTGTTATGATCGTGAAAAAATGATAATAGTTTATCTATATATTTCTTTTCTTTTGTAGGATCCATTGCCAATATCTTATCATAAGTATCTTTATCTACTTTTCCTGATTTAACATACTTATCATAAGAGTTTGATCTATAATCAATAGTTCTGGTTGTTTTTGGTGTCTGTGTTGTAGTTGTAGTTTTTCTTTTTAGATTTGATTTTCTATCAGCTTGTTTTCCAGATGGCTGTGCCCAAGTACCATCCGCTTGTTTCTGTAAACCAGTAACTAATGATATATCACCAGGTTTATACTTGGATGTTCTATAATCATTAATTATAGTTATTAATTGCTCTATTATCTGTTTTTCATTCATTATTTGCAGTTTCTACTAAAAGTTTCTTATTTTTAGTTATTTTTGTATTTTTTATTTGCGTATCTTCTTCATTATTATTTGAAACTATATTGATTGTTTGTATATATTCATCTATATTATTATATAGTATAGTTTCTATTTTCTTTTTTAATTCAGACCAAAATTCATCGTTTCCTTTGTTAAATAACGTTTGTAGATTGTTATCATATACCTTATTAATAAATAGTGAGTGTATTAAATATTTTTTATCAGCATCTAAACAATCTTTCATTGTTTCATATATATTATTATCTAAAGATTTATATAATTTAACTTCTTTCATAATTTACCTAAAATTAAAAAAAGAGAGGAGATATAATCTCCCCTCATTGATTATCATTATTCAAATGTAGCGCCAGTAGGAGTAATATTGAAAGGTATAACAATCTGCTCAATTGATTTTGCAGGTTGAATATAAATTTCACCAATTAACATCTGTCTATCAATTACATCAGGTGTATTTAATGTTTCATCTACTCTAACTCTAAATAAGTATAACCCTTGCCTTTGTTGTACTGATTCTAAGAAAGGATTAACTATATTTAAGAATTGGTTTCTAGTAGTAGAAGTATTGTTTTCAAATACCAAATATCTAACTTGTGATTTGATAAATGCTTTTAATCTAATCAATAGTCTTCTAACATTTACACTACTTAATGCAGTAGGTCTTCCTTGTAAAGTTTTTTGACCCCAAATAACAATACCTTCTCTTGGGAAACTTGCAATAGGATTGATTCTTGCATCGTATAATGTATCTCTTTCTTTTTGAGTTAATCTGTTTCTAACATCCATAGCAGATACTACTCTACCTCTATTTAAACCTGCAGGTGCAAACCAAGGTTCAGAGAATCTGTCTGTATATGATATAACACCACCAACAACAACAGTAGGGGGAACCCATACAGGTTTATTTGT
>Ga0099850_1001080_pt1 | contig 12667 bp, 14 predicted proteins | sample CB_VirMetaG_5_FD_79182 | JGI IMG/M metagenome (GOLD analysis project Ga0099850, IMG submission 79182) | Freshwater to marine saline gradient viral communities from Chesapeake Bay - CB_1508_1D Viral MetaG | ecosystem: Environmental > Aquatic > Marine > Coastal | place: USA: Chesapeake Bay... | reverse complement strand
CAATCCATAGTTTCACCGAGCGTAGATTACGCTTTTCTGCGAAAAAGAATTAGCAAACTTAGGATCGTCATAGGTTCTTCGGAAAATTAATTTTTAAACTAGAAAGTTCGACTCTTTCTTCTCTCATTATGAAAAAACTAGAGTTTTATTATTCAAAAATTGAAGTGGATGGTAGATGTCTTGATCTTCTCTTCACAGAGGCAGAAATAGCAAGAGCATCTAAAAGAGCAGAAGATCCTAAAAACTCTGAATTAATCCCAGATCATGTAAATACATGTTGGCCTATAGAAAAACCACCAGCATGTTCTTTTTGGAATCGTATTTTAGGTAATTGTAATTGTAAATAAGGAAAAATTATGAGTGATATTAATATTGTTCGGCTCTCCTCAGGAGAGGAAATCATTTGTTCGTATGAAATCGTAGAGAATGAGGATGGGGTATTCTACAATATCAAGAATCCTGCTATTCTAATTCCAGGAGCAGAAGGAAAGCTTATGTTTGCTCGTTGGCTTCCTTATGCAGACATTAAAGATGGTGTTATGCTCTCAAAGAGCAATGTCGTTTTTGTTTGTACTCCAATGGAAGATCTTAAGCAGCACTACCTAACTGTAGTTGTAAATAATCTGTTTGTTCCTTCGAACAAGATTAGTACACCAGAACTCAAGTTAGCACTTGACTCATAAAAGAAAGTATGGTATACTGAGCTATACAAATCCCCGTAGCTCAGTTGGATAGAGCAACAGCCTTCTAAGCTGTGGGTCAGAGGTTCGAATCCTCTCGGGGATGTTATGGAGAAACATATGAAAAATACTACAATTGCATTTGGATTTTTGTCCCTTTTTGTTACTATTATGGCTTTAGTTTTTGCATTTACTGTTAAGGATCCATTTGTTGGGCGCATTCTTATTTTTGTAAATGCGCTATTCCTTGGAATCGGTGTATGTACTCTAGCATATCAGCTTCCATCTGAAGTTCAGCTCGTTGAGGAAAAGCACGATCATGAGAATGAAATTCGATCAATATGGGATCGATTCGATGAAGAAGTTCGTCGGCGTGAGGAAGATATTTCAGATGTTCGTGGGGAGATCTCGTCTCTATGGAGAGATATTGATCTCAGTATTCTAGAGCTTAAGCGTGAAATTGATAATCAATAATTAGTAACAAATCGTTGTTCTACAAAGGCTGAGAATTTCTTCTCAGCCTTTGTTTTTTTCTAAATATACTTAGATGTACGAATTACAATTCAAATACGATTTCAAAACATTCGGTGGTAAGCCAAAAAGAGATATTGAAAAAATACCTGAATGTAAAATCAACTATTATCAAGTTGAAAATGATTCCGTGTTTATTTCTGTAATGTGTATTGATAAGGAAATAGCAGAAAAACTAAAACATTATTTTGCTATAAGATTTGAATTATTCCCAAGTAAAGAAATAAGTGCAACTTAAATTCTTCTTGAATTAATTACATTATTAAGTATATTATTGGTTTCACGGGCAATTGTTGTCAATTGGTCAACAGCAGTTTCTCTTTGTGTTATTGTACTTTCAGTTAAACAAAAAGTACCTTCAGTAAAAGAAGCAATTTTATTTTTTAATTTACTATTTCTCATTTCACATTGAAGTCTAGTATTCGAATCGAAACATAAAACTACTCCATTGTCAGTGATTGTACATTTTCCTATTTCTGTATTATCAAAACTTTCAGAACTTATTTTATTGTCATTTACACAGTACACGGCTATATCAGTTAGACTGGTTCTACGATCTTCGGGTGTTAATGAACCCTTTAAGATAATTACTTCTTTTCCTTCATCATCTTTGTATAGATCATATACTTCATATTTACTGTTTGATTTGTTTATTTTGATATAATCGCCAGGGATTACTCCAAGATAATTAAATGAATTTTTTGAATTTTCTCCAAGATAATTAGTAATACTAAACAATTTAGTAGTTTCTTGAAAAGTAGAAACATCAAGAGTAAAATCTGGAGTATTTAAAAAATAACTTTTATCGTAACGATTTAGAGAAACATCTAAATTTGGAACATCAATGACATTTGCAAATAATATTCCATTTTTATAGGAATCAATTGTATATGTTCCATCTAATGAAACTTTCCTAGATGATAATTCTAAATTTTCCCATTCGGAATTATCTAAATCAACAGTGATTCCATTTAAAGATAAATTAAAAAATTCATCAACTAAAGTTTCATCTATTTCATTTTTAAAATCAGAATAGTCAATCATTACTTTATTCTGGTTATCATAAAAATAAAAATTTGGTATTGCCACTATTCCTCTTCTATAGGAGGAACTTTCTTGTTTTATACCTTCTATTTTAATACCATAAAAAGTACCAGTCCGAACAAGAACTACATCCTTTCCTTGTCCTACTGGTTTATTTTTATTAGTATTGTATGATGGTTTTGATAACATTTTATGTTGTTATGAAATGTACGGTTTGTGTACCAGACGCTGACATTCCATAAAGTTTATTGATGTTGTCTATTTCTAAGAAGAGAGATTCTCCTGGCTCTAATGGATATCCAGTTAAACTTCCAGCAGTTAATCTATTGTTTGAAATGTATATTGTATCGGTATTTGTTACTGGTGATTTAATATGGACTCCAGTTTTAATTGCGAAGGATCCAGAATATATTTGGGCTGGAGTCGTGGTTAAGGCTTTATAATTACTAAGAAGTTGGATTGGTTTGATTATTTCACTAATTTTTGCATTAACACCAGCACCAGCAAGTCTTTCATTAATTGTGGAAATTACAGATGTGTTTGTCTTGATGCTTGAAAGATTTGATACAATGGGCTTAGAAGTCGATTCTAGCGAGTTTATGATGTCAGCATCATCTATGGTCACTTCTCCTGAAACGCCCACAGGGAGGGCTGTGGTAGCCATTACTTCAAGAGCACCAGATCCAACTGTTCCTTTGATAAGGATTGGATTATCGCTGGTTACTCCACTACCGACCACAACTAAGGGTAAACCATTTCCGTTTGTTACTCCAACAACAGGATTAATTGTAACTGTTGCTGATATTCCAGCACCGATGACATTAACATTTAATGCATCTCCAGATGCTCCTAGAGTTGTTCCATCGGAGGCATACAGTCTAGTTGGTATTTTCTGTGATCCGTCGTGTGCATAAACAGAAACGCTATCGGTTCCAGAAGCAAGACCAAATCCACCGCTTATACCAACATAACCATTGACATATACTGAATCGGTGGTGCTATTTAAATATCTACCACCAGTTATTCCTACTGGGTATCCACCACTGACACCTTGAATTGTTGTTGTATCAAGTATCTTGACATGACCAGTAACACCCATTACAATACCGTTTGTAACACCTTGTACATATCCTGTTACTGGAACACTGTTGTATCCTGAAATAGATCCAGATGGCCCACCCACAACAAGGAATGTACCAGATGCAGTGGTAGCAGTGACATTGCCATTGATATTACCAAAAGTCACGCCTAGGTAATTGTTTGTTACTCCTAGAATTTGAACTGGAAGTGGATATGTTTCAGATACTCTATTACCAACACCGTCAGCTCCCCAGACCATTTTGTTCAAAGGTAAATGTGCAAGAGAAAGTCCAGTACCACTAGAGGCATACTCTGTGGCTAAAATAGCCGTTGAATCGTATGTGGTTATAATAATATTATTGTCTGTATCTGCTGTTGGCATATCTATTCCTTATAAAATATATATAAATATTATCATGATTTTTCATATTACTAAAGATGAGTTTTCGAAGACAGTAGAAGAATATGTAAAAAATAAAAATTATTGTTACATTGATGCTGTTGAACAATCTCTAACCGACCATTCTATCGATTATTCTGTTGTAAAGAAATTCCTAACAAAACCAGTTCTTGAGAAGCTGGAAGAGGAATTTATTGACAAGAATTTTATTCGCAAAAAGAGAAACAAATTGCCTTTCGCTTGACAGGCATAAATATTTATAGTATAATTCAGTAGTGGGGAGTTCCCACTTTGTTAGACTGAAGGAGATCTTCAGAAGGAAAAAAATATGGAATTTAACGATTTTATTTCACAATCAAAGAACAGTATTCACAATCTCATCAAGAAGCTTGACGAATCAACCAAGAAGGATTATAAGGATGATCGTTTTTGGCGACCAGAGCAAGATAAGATGGGGAATGGTTTTGCAATTATCCGATTCCTCCCAAACGCTAAGGGACAAGGAGATTCTTTTGTAAAGCTGTTCTCTCACGCCTTCCAAGGTCCAGGTGGTTGGTATATTGAGAATTCACTCACGACTCTAGGAGAGAAGGATCCTGTAAGTGAACTGAATAGCCAACTATGGAATACTGGCTCAGAGGAAGACAAGAACATTGCTCGTATCCGAAAGAGGAAGACCAACTATATTTCAAATATCCTGGTCGTCAAGGACGAAGCTAATCCCCAGAATGAAGGAAAGGTATTCCTCTACAAGTATGGTCAAAAGATCTTTGATAAGATTCAAGAGAAGGCAAAGCCAGAATTCAAGGATGAGGATCCATTTGATCCATTCAACTTCATTACTGGAGCAAACTTTAAGCTTAAGATTCGTAAGATTGGTGGATACACAAATTACGATAAATCTGAGTTTGATTCCCAGTCTGTGGTCTTTAATGGCGACAAGGATAAGATGAAGGAGGCTTATGAATCTCTCTATGATCTTTCACAGTTTGTTGATGCTAAGAATTTTAAGTCATATGACGAACTGAAGAAGCGTCTTCAGGATGTTCTCGGTGGAGACATTCGTGGAACAGCCAGTCAAATGAATAAGACTGCTGAGGATTATAATGAGGAAGACTTTAGTCAAAAGTCTCCTTCCCTAAAGGAGAAGAAGACTTCTGAGGACGAGGAAGAGATTGATGCTCTTTCTTACTTCGAACAATTCAAGAACGGATAATTAAAAATAAAAATTTATCCAAGAGATGCCCTCCAATTGGGGGGCATCTTATCTTTTTTTAGAACATCATTATGCAAAAGACCTTTATTTAAATTTGTTAAGATTCTATCTTGCTGCATATTGGCATTTTTAAAAAGTTGACCATCTCTAAAATCTTTTTGTGTAACTTCCACGGTTTTTGTTTTTTCATCTACCTTTTCAATAATACTTTGTTCTTTCATATTTTTTGATTTAATTTGCATTTCACTTACATCATCTAATCCTATTTTTTGATCAGTGTATGCTCTTTCCATGTACTTTAAATTAGGAGGTTCTTTTTTAGACATTAACTTATATGGCTGAAATAATTTTCTAGTCTCTGATTTATTGAGAATAGTTTCATTCTTGTGGATTTTTCCAATGACATCTTTCTCAAGAGGACCACCCGTTCCTTCTTCAAATCCAGGAATAGCATATAAAATTTTATCAGAAGACAATTTAGGAATTACTGTTTTCCCAGAATCAATGTTAATTGCTTTGTTTATTTTTATAAATTTTCGTTGTCTGTTGGTTTTTCCATATTTTAATTGTCTTTGTATACCAAGCATTTGTTTTTTTGATGGTGCGACAATATTTTTTAAGTCTATTTCAGAGTCTAAATTGGCAATTGATTTTTCTGGTATTTTCGCAAAATCTTTTGGATTTTCAACATATTTAATTTTTAATTTATGGGTATTTAATAAATTTGTTTTAGCAATTTTTGAAAGCTTTGTAGACTTACCCTTAATTAATGGTTCATGGTTCAGATCATACATAGCAGGAATCATGGTTTCTGCGCTTTTAATGAGTTTCAATGTTGATCCACTATTTGATTTACTTTTATTTTTTGAATAATTTTCTTGATTAAGTTTAGAAAATGGAGTATATTTTAATTGTTTTTTATTAGGAGAATCTAATAATTTAGAAATCTTTAAATAATTTTTTGTTTCAACTGTATTTTTAAAATCATTTGATAAAACATTCAATAAAGGAAGATTATATTTCTGATTGAAATTTAATCTATAACTCTTACCAGCAACTATTGATTTCTTTGTTGTCTCAACATCTGGAGAAACTGGTCTATTATATGCAAAATTTACATTAACTTTATTTGATATTATTTTAATTGCTTTCTTAAAATAAATCTTTTTTAGCTTATCTGTCAGTTTAAGTAAATGTTTTTTTCTTTTGCTCATCTATGATTTTTCTTTAAAATATTTTCTTGCATTATTTTCATATTTACTTCTTCTATATGATGCCTCAATTGTTCCACATATATGTCTCTTTCCCAAGGTATCAGATTTTCAATTTCCAATAAAGAGTACTTATGTAGTTGTATTAATTGAAAATTTAATTCAAAAAATGCTCCTAAGTTTATATGGCTGAGGCAAACATAAAAAAATCTTCGATACCCGAAATAGTTATACTTCTATTTTCACCATCTTTTGTTTGATAAGAATAAACATACTCGTATGTTGGTATATTTTCAAAAAAATCAATTACTTTATTAAATTGTTTTGTTGTCATGTTTAAAAAGAAGTCTTTATTTGAATCATAATCGTCTATTGTCATATCAAATACTTCATTGTTTGAGTATATTTTAATTAAACATCTAGATGCCAGTTCTATGATATTTTCATATTCAATTTCTTCTTGGGTCAATGACGCAAGATCTTCATATGAAGGTTCTCTTAAAAGAATTGTTAAATTATCATCGATTTTTATCTTATTTGATATATTTTCTTTTCTTTTTATTTGGATATCATTAAGATTAAAATTTAAATCTATTAATTCTTCTGTGTATGGACAAACAAATTTTGAATCTATATTTTCTCCAACAGACTTTATTCTGATTTGATTAAAAAGATAATCCAAAACATATGTTGGTATATTATTTGTATTTAAAGAATCATAACAATCTATTACTATTTCTTTAGCGCATTTTATTAATTCTTCTTTATTTCCTAGTTCAGAAATCATCAACATCTTTTTTTCTTCTTTTACCAAAAAAGGTCTGAACCATATTTCTTTATTAGTTGTTGGGTTTTTTGTTTTAAACTTAGGTGGGTTATTTTCAATAAATCTCATAGGTATCCTCATAAGTTATCATTTATATTACTAGTTACACTTTCATTATTTTGATAATTAATTTCTGAAATATAATAATCAAGTATTGCAAAATTAACAGTGAATACTGTATATCCGCTGTTATCTGATGAAAAATTTGTTGGTGTTATCAATAATGGATAACAAAAAGTAAAATTATATGTTAAAGATTTTTTTGAAAGACCTGTAGATGATCTTTCTTTGAATTGAATTTTAATATTTCTTAAGAATTCCTTATCTGAGAAATATGCAGGTATTGAATCATAAACAGCTGGGGGCGGAGATTCCGATTTATCCTTACTTGGTAAGATCGAATCTGACCATTTTTCAAAATAAATTCTTTCTTTCCAGTCTTGATATACAATAAAATTTACAGACAATTCATTATATTCTTTTCTTAGGGGAAAAGTAAATTCTGCTCCAGCATAAGAAAATGGGGTATTAATAAAATTTCTACCAGGTAATAGAAATGAATCTGGATAGCAAATAAATGTACCGTCTGGTCCTCCACTTATTTCCATCCTGTAATCAGATGGATTTTGTGTAAATTTTCTTTTTTCTATTATGTAATTTCTATATTGATCTATACTCAGAGTCATTAAAATAAATCCTTTTCTGTTAGAAGTTTGAATTTTAAATTATGTTTATTACAGAATTCTTTGGCTGATTCCCATTTTTTAAGATTTATTTCATATGTAATTGACTCATTTAGAATAGTTTTATTTTTCTTTTTTCCCTTTGTCGGTGGAACTGTTTGTTTCTCTGGTTTAATTTCTATTAACAGTGTTTCCACTTTTCCGTCTTTATTTTTAGTTTCTACTAAAAAATCTGGAATATAAAAGTGCATTAAATTATCAACTGGTGACATATATGGTATTTTAATTGGTTCGAAACTCCATCTTATAATATTTTTATTTTCATCTAAGAATTTACAAAATTTTCTTTCCCAAAGAGATCGGCAAAGAATTTTGCTTGGATCTCCCTCATATTTTGAGGTATTTTTAGGAAAAAATTTTGTTTTATAAGCCATAATATATATTTATAGAAATAAAAAAAAATGGCAGCAAGAAAACACATATTTACTGGATCACAGATTTTAAGTGGCAATAATTCTTCTATTGCTAATAGAATATTTTTAAAAATGGCTGCTTTTAAATGGTTCAGAGCACCAAGTAGACCAAGTCCAGATGAACTTGTGGCTAATTTGGAAACAATATATGAGGTTATTGTTCCTGTTCCAAAAGAAATTGAACATGGTTCAAATATTTTATATGTGGATGATGTCAATATTGTGGACTCAATTGAGGGTATTTCCGATACTCTTGATAAAGTTTTCACACTTGGGATAGGAAATGTTGCTGGTTTTGCTGGTCTAGATCGCACAAATTCAGTATTTTCACGCAATGAAAAAAGAAAATATAATTTAAAATTTACTCTTGTAGCAACTGATGGTGAAGAAGCACTTGAAATAAGTCGAATAGCCAATGCATTAGAGACATTGACTCTTCCTAGTCTTAGTTATAATCAAAGCAACAGATTAACTACATTTCCACCATTATGGTTATTTGGTATAGGAAAGGATATCGATAAAAGAGTAGAACCATCATGGTTAGGTCAACCTTCATTTTGTGTTTTGCAGAGTGCAACAATAAGTCCAACTGCTGGTGGATTTCCTTATGTTTTAAATATATCATCAAATAATATGCCCATACCCTTAATAACAAGCATTTCTCTTAATTTTATAGAATTCGAACCAGCTTTTAGAAATGAATTTGACATATTAAACAGATCAGATGCAAGATATAGTGTTTCATGATGATATTTGATGTGTGTGGTCTGGAACTTCGGTGATTGTCCCATAGTTATAACACAAATCTATAATAGGAAAATAAATGTCTTATTTAACTAATCATCCAGAATTACAATACAATTTAAATAATAAAAATTATTCATTAAAAGATATTTTTAGAAGAGTTGCTTTTTCTACAAATAGTCTTAATAATAACAAAATATTTGCTGATTACTATGTAATTGACGGTGAAACTTTTGAGCAAATAGCAGAAACAATATATGGTAATCGTGATTTTTTCTGGATTTTAGTATTAGCAAATAACATAGTAAGCAATTTAGAATTACCAAAAACAGAACAAGAAGTTCAAACTTCAATAGATACCAAATATTCTGGATCTGCAATATATTTTTCAGAATATTTAAATGGCTTAAAAGCTGGAGATATATTAGTTAAAGTAGCATTAAATGATGCAATTAAGTCTGAAAGCTCTACAATATCAGATGTGGATACATCCAAATATGCGCTTGTGAAGGGATATGATCCAATTTTTAGAATTGTATGGATAGACGGGGATATTGATACATTTACAACTGGTGATATAATTGGTTTTTATTCAGTAGATTCTTCAAATAATTGGCAAGAATTCAATTTTAATGTTAAGTTGTCTTCTTCTGGAAATATTATTCAAAGATCATTTGCACAACCAGAAAAAATCGAATATTATAAAAATTCTCCAGTTCAATTTAACGATGCTAATGGAAATTATTCATCACCTTATTACAATGGAGAAATTGAAATTCCATCAAATGCAATAGGAACTTATCCTACAGATCTCAATGATATTGAATCAATAACTAAAACAGATTTATTTGCTTATATGAATGCAAAAAAAACATCGTTCTCGTCTATTACAACTTTAAATAGAAAAATTATTGACGATAATCAAAAATTTAGAATAATTAAAGTTCTAAAACCTTTTTATCTTAATCGAGTATTGGAAAGTTTAAATGAATTAACTACCAGCAATGTGTCTAAATCGATCACAATAGATGTAGAGAATAATACATATGGACCCAACTGACATAATTATCCCAGAGTTATCTTTATTAAAATCTGTTTCTATTACTAAAAATGGAAATCAGTTTAAAATTTTTCCTTTAGAACAATTAAGCGAAGAAATTTTAGACAGTTTTGTTTTTCAGGAAAAAATAGAGAGTTTAAATATTGGCGGAAAAATCATAGTAAAAGATGTTTATAATTGGTCTGAAGAATTGAATATACATTCTTTTGAAAAAATATCAATTGAGTTTTATATAAAAGAAGATTCTGAAATTTCTGGAACTAATAAGAAATTAAATTCTAAAAAGATAGAATTTAATGTTATTAATGTTAGCCAGATCACAAAACAAAATTCGATTTATTTAGAAGGAGAAGATAATCAAAGATATATTAGAATTGACTTTGCAACTGAAAGTCCATTAGTAGAAGAACTAGAAAAAAATATAGTTAATTTTGATGGAGATTTTGTTGGTTATATTTCAACAGATGGCAATGGGGAAATACCAGGTCTTATTAATGAAATATTTAAAAAATTAGATATTCAAGAATATGAAATAGAGCCAACATATAATGGTATTTGGATAAGAGAGAATGAAATCAGTTATCCATGGGCAAAATCTAAAGGACAAAGTAAACTTGAACAATTGCTATATTATATTACAAGTTATGCTGTTTCTAAAAATAATCCAAATGCTGTGAATTTTTACCTTTGGCGCGATTCCTATGGATATCATTTCAAATCAATAGATTCAATTCTTAAAGAAAAGAAAAATGGAGAAATTGAAAAATTATATTTTTCAGATCTCTCCTCTGAGGAAAATAAACAAGTAATTTTAGATATTTATGAAATGAATGAAGCCAATATTTTGGAATTATCTAAGAATGAAGCATTCCAATCATATTATGAAAGATATTCTCCAAATTATGATGATTTCTATCTAGATTTTGTCGATACTTCTATTTCATTTAAAAAAGAAATTGTTGATTATGATTATCATAGAGATTTCAATACATGGGAAAGTGTCGAGGAATATAAACTAATTCCAAATAATCAAAGCACATCAAACAAAAGTATCGATGATCAAGAATATATTCAAAGTCTAAAAGTTGATGATTCAATTTATGGCTATTTTGAATCAGCATCACAAAATACTCCATTTTATCAAAAATGGGATTATATTGGAGCTAGTGGTGATTCTAGATGGAACGATGTTGTTTATATCCCACAATTTAACATAACAGATCTTGATATAAGAACATTTCATACTATTCATAAGAAGATTCGTGAACCTCTTATAGAAAAGAGAGCAAAATATTCTTATATGAAAAATTTGAAAAGAAAATGGGAGGTTTATAGATGTTCTGTTTGTTGTCTCACGGATCGTTATGGCGGAATACAAGATCAAGCAGATATTCTTCGTCTACAAGGAATAGAGGATCCAAACAATAATCCAGAATATTTGGCATTATTTGGTGTTACTGGAATATTTGCAGAAACCGAACAAGGATATCGAATTGTTGCAGCTGGTTCGTTCAGTGATGTATACAATTATGATATTGGTCTTATTGATAATAATGGAATAACATTATCCTATGAATTAAGTTCTGAACCATATAATAAAACAATTAAAGAATTTTATAATTTTGCTGATAATTTTGATAATTATGAAAAACATATATTTCAAAATGGTTTTAAAACATACGATTTATTGATTGAAAAAAATAATAAAAGTATAGCAGATTTAAATGAATACTTAAATGCAGCCGAAAATTTTATTAATTTAAGTATAAGTCATTACACTTCGTTATTGTATGAAATCGATAGTCCAACACAACCTCCAGATTTTCCATTAGGTATAGCAAATACAGAACACTATATTGAAATGAATCCTCCATTTAGGTACGAATTTAGAGGTGGTGGTCCTCCCTGTTTTGGTCAGCGTCCACTATGGTATAATTCATGTTCAAGATTAAAATTTAATATTTATTCTCTTCAATTCTCAAATAGTATTAGATATTATAATATTTATGAATACCATCGTTATACAAATACTTTAGAAAATCCAGCAGTTAATTTCTTGGAGAGTAAAAATTTTCTTAATGCATTTACAGTGGCGTTAGATACAGATTTGGAGAATGAAAATGAATGTAATTTTATTTGGTGTTATGATTGTGATTCTGCAAATACATTAATAGTAAAACAAAGAAAAGCGTTAAAAATAAGAGCAACATTAATAGAACAAAATAAAATAGTAACTCATTTAAGAGACACTTTAAAAAATAAATTTTATGAAAAATGGAAAATTGCTAAAGAAGAGTATTTAAATAGAAAAGCTTTCTTTATTTCAAAAATATCAGAAAAAGTAGAAAGACCTATAGAAATAAAATATAATAATAGTTTATATAACATAAAAAGTATAAAAAGAAAACCTGTCAGGGGTTCCAGATATGAAATATTAGCCAGGAATAAAGGTATAACTGGAGCAGAGATAGGGCCATATTTATATCAAATATTCTTTAATGATGATTCAAATAGAGGACCAACATCGGATCAATTTAATCACCCATACTATGATAAAAAATATAAAAATGATTTAGGGGTTTCTAGTTATAAATCTGAAAGTGAAAATAAAAAATTAGGTTTAATTTCTGATGTAATTCCAGAAAATGCGCCACCGTTTACTGGGATTTATGATCCTCTTGTCCCATATGACTACGCTGGAGGAAGACTTAGTGATGAT
>Ga0099850_1001074_pt1 | contig 12700 bp, 19 predicted proteins | sample CB_VirMetaG_5_FD_79182 | JGI IMG/M metagenome (GOLD analysis project Ga0099850, IMG submission 79182) | Freshwater to marine saline gradient viral communities from Chesapeake Bay - CB_1508_1D Viral MetaG | ecosystem: Environmental > Aquatic > Marine > Coastal | place: USA: Chesapeake Bay... | reverse complement strand
GTACTTCTACTGGCCTAGTTGTGAGTTAGCACGCCCTCTTACAGCCTCTACTTCTGACGACACAATATATTGGTCAGTTGCACCTAGAGACGAAGATGGCACAATTTTAACTGGTGGATTCCTCACAGGAGTTACTAACCGAACAGGCTACACAGAGACAATCTGGGTTCCTGTAGGCGAAGTTGCTGCTGACGGGCTATCTGCTACTAACGTGATCCGTGGTGTGGACATTTCAGGTCCAGACTACACAACAGGATCTTCAAGCTTTGTTTACGAATTACAAGCAGGCTCACCAGTCGTGTGTGTAGTTTCGCCAAACATTCAAGAGCTTCTTATCAAGGCAATGCAAGGATCTGTGGCTACTGGAGGTGCTAACTTCATTATCGGCGAAGATGCAGCAGGAACAGTAACTATTTCAAGATCAACTGGAGCAGGAACTTATCTTGGCTGGATTAGATACAATAACACTACAAGTGAAGGGCAATTCTCAAATAATGGAACAGATTGGACAGATTTTAGTGATGTAGCTTCAAACGATTTGGTGGCTGCAAGTGCAACAGACGCAAACCCTAGTTATCTTTTGACTAAACTAGCAGCAGGAACAGGTATTGACCTTACACTTCTTAACGGAGGTGGTGATGAAGATGTGGAAATTGCAGTAGATGTGACTGATATTATTGATACAGCCGCAGGTTTAACTGAAACAGGAAATCAAATCCAAGCTAATTTAGGGAATGGTTTAGAATTTAATGCTGGAGCAATTCAAGCTAAAGCAGGTTCAGGAATTACAGTAAGTGCAGCAGGTATTAGTGCTTCTGATTTAAGATATGAAACAGGTGTAGCCTATGAATCACTTTTACAAGGTGACGCAGTGTGTAAATTACCTATTGAAGTTCGTTGGTACGATCAAATGGAAGATGCAAATGGTATTGCTTTAGGTGATGCTAATGCTCGAAGAAAATATGCTTTAAAGATGACTGCTACAGAAGACGGCTCGATTACAAACCGTATTTTAAGACTAAAGAAAACAGCAAGTGCGACACAAACAATTACAGTTTCTATTCAGGCAGATTCAGGAGGTGAGCCAGACGGTACACCTTTGGCTAGTGCTACATTAGCTGCTTCCTCTTTAACAACCTCTTACGCAACAAAGACCTTCACACTTTCAGGAACAGTATCAACAGTAAAAGGAACTGATTATTGGACTGTAATTGAAGTGAACGGTACTGATGCAGCTAACTATGTAAATGTTCAAGTAGCGAGTGCATGGGATGAATACTTCGCAACTTGTGAAAGACTCACTTACGATATTGATACAGCTACATGGGGAGGATCAGTTACAAACGCTCCTTTCTGGTGTTGGGGTGCTGAAGATTTCGGAGATGGTATATTTAAGACTGATGCAGATTGGACAAGTAAAACATGGACATTCAGAGGTTTTGCTGCTGCTGCTTATAATGCAGGTGATGATGTGAATATTTACAATTACATTACAGACAATGCTCAAGGCGTGACTCTTGCAGAAAGATCCACTTACTACCTAAGCACAACACCAGGTCAAATTACGACTTCTGTTCAGACAATGTCTACATCTAATGCCCCAACCTTTGAGATTAACTATAAAATTGGTCGTGGCATGATTGACCAAGATGGCAATATTGTGTTGAAGATGGAGCTAGGGAAGAAGCAAATGAGGTGTAGATGGTATATAAACAGCAATCAATCTTATTCTATCAATACCTGGCTAAAAAACGCTTCATTCAAGTTTTGGGGTGCAACCGATTCTGGGTCGCCTATCGGGCTTGGATATGGCTTCGGTGGTACTGATGCAGTACAGTTAAGCTATCAGACTGGGGAGGCTAATGTGTTGACAGATAGAATTTTTGGAGGAGGTACACACTATGCACAAGTTGCTTCAATCACAAATACTGGATTCTTATTAAATACAACTGTGGCTGGTGTTTATATTGATTCTTACTTCGAAATCGAAGAACTATAATTTTAACCCCTAATAATAAATGGCATTATCACAAGGAGCAATCGAAGCAGCCAGGAGAAGGGCAGAAAAAGCCCGAGCTTCTGGCAATGTCGAGCTGGAACAACGCGCGTTGGCCCTTATAGGGGCTAACACCCCAAGCACTACAGACACCATGCCTCTTACCACAAGCTCTACTGGCACTATGCCAGCCTCTACTGGGTCTACAGACGTTAAAACCTACGGAGAAATAGGGCAAGATATGGCTGAAGCAGATTACACAGCTTTAACAGGTACAATGGAGGACTTGGGTATCGACACAGCTAGTCAACCTTCTAGCCTTGAGCAATTCTATGTTGCACAAGCGGCAAGGAACGCAGAATCCGCTGCTTATCAGATGGAACAAGCTGACTACAGTCAAGAAAGAATGGTTGAACAAACAGCCTTGGCTAGAGGGGCAGCTAGATCACAAGCAGAGGCAGCAGCAGGAGCTTTAACAAGTGGAGGAAGAGAAGGTGTAACAAGTGGCTCAAATATCGCTACAGTAGACAGATTAAGAAGTGCTACAGACACTTATGTGAACAGATTAATTGCTGATTCACAGAATTACGCTAAACAAATAGCTGAAACTAAAGCTCAAATAACAGCAGCAGAACAAGCAGGCAACATGGCTCTAGCTGAAAAATACAGATCAACACTTACAGCATACGAACAACAAGCTAAAGCAATTGATACGGAGTACATTAACGCTCTTTCAGCTCAACTTAGCGCAGAGAGTGACTACGAGAAAACTCAGGCTGCGATTACACAGTCAGGAATACAAACATTCCAGAGTATAGTCGAGCAAGGCACTATAATGGACTACAACACGATTGCTGGATATGCACAGCAATTGAACCTGCCTACAGACCTTCTAATGGGCTACTACCAAGGCACAGAAAACATCAGAAATGACAAAACTATAGACCAGGCTACGAAAGAAATACAATATGCACAGTTAAGTCAAGATTTAAGCGATCAAGTGAACGGATTAAGAACTACACAGGCTGCAAATGTGGATTACTTGAAGCAATTATACAGAGATGGTGCTTCAGCAGAGATCATTAGCGCATTTAAGAGTGCAGCAGGGATAACAGACCTTAATGACCCTGTAACTCAAGCAGAATTAAGATACAAGAACGCACAGACTGCTTATCAGCAAAGTGCGACAGCCAGCAACTTACAAGATTTATTGACTGCTCAACAGCAATACAATGACATTTATGGAGCGCAAACATACATTCCTACGGGGAGTGGGTACGAAGTGACCGTTGCTCCAGATGGTAGCGTAGCGGTAGGGGTTGTAGACGGGCAAACTCTTGACTTGCCAGGCACAGAGAGGAGAGAGGACTGGTGTGGAGCATTCACAAACGACGTTCTTGGGACTTCATTTGGGGACAGCATTGAGCAAAAGAAGAGCCTCATTAACTCTACTGTTCCTGCTGCAGGTATGGCGTTTGTACAAGAAACAAGTGATCCTTATGGGCATGTAGGAATTGTGGAAAGTGTGGACCTAGCAAATGGCACGATGACTGTGGTTGAATCAAACTGGCAGAAAGGTGAAGATAAGAAGGGAATTGTATCTCGCAGAACTATGAATATTGCTGATGCAGCTGGGTTCGTTAAGCCAGAGTCTTCTTACAGCACTACAGCTACGGACGATCCATTCTCAAACTACTTTAATGAATATAAAGCTAAAGGTTACTCTGATGAAGATGCGCGTGTAAAGGCTGACGAAAAGGTTGAAGAGGATGTGTTTAATGAAAGGACTGTAATGGGTCAGCTGGATCAGAACGAGGTGGCTCTTAGGGAGATAGAGGAAATTTTCAGCATTCTTGAGTCTCGTGGAGCAGAAGGTCGGACTGGGCTTTCTGGGTCTATTGTTTCGTTTGTGCCTGGAACTGATGCTTATGACATTGAAGCGAAGCTAGAGACGATTAGAGCGATTATTGGGTTTGAAAAGCTCCAGGAAATGAGAAACGCTTCAAAAACAGGTGGAGCTTTAGGGCAGGTGAGTGAAATGGAGAACAAATTACTCCAATCTGTGAGGGGGTCTCTGAAGATTGGACAGTCTCCAGACGAGTTCTTGGAGAGCCTGGGGCAAGTCAAGGAGAGTTTGGAAAAGGTAAATGACGCAATTTATGAAGACTATGGATTGCAACAAGAGGAGAGCCTTGACCCTTATGCTTTGACAGCTGAGGATGATCCAGCTCAACAGAGTTTTTACAATAAATATTTAACTGAATAAATATGGCATTCCCAACAACAGAGGAGCAGCTTACGTCTACACTAGACACTATGAAGGCCAAGGGTAGAACACAGGCTCAAATGAAATCTGTAATTGATGAGTTCTTCAGGCTGAAAAATTCAGGTCAGATGGATTTCGTTTCCAAGGCTGGCACTAGTATGGAAAAAGTAGCGGAAACCACTGGGCTTGAGCTAAAGAACGGAAAGCTAGTAATTAAGAATGAAGAGGACTTAATGAAACTACCTACTTCCATACAGGAGCAAGTTAGAAGTGAAAAAAGTAGTGAAGGGATTACGGGGTATGCAAAAGATACGCTAGGAACTGCTTTTGAGGGGGTTAAGACTATGTTTAGCGGGGCAAAAGAGATTGAGGAAACATTAGATGCTACGCCAAAAGAGACGGCTGCTGAAACAACTACAGGGGTTGTTACAGGGGTTGCTGACATAACAGGTGGCGGTATGCAAGCAGTTTTCGCACCTGTAACTGAGGCTATAGAACGTACACCAGTTGTGAATACTCTTTTTGAGAAGCTTGGGGAGGGGGTTGACACTGCTAGTGAGTTTTTAGCAGACAAGATCGCAACAAACGAGGATGAGAAGGTAGCTTTGCAGAAGAGTTTTAATAACCTGTTTAATTTAGCAATGATTAGAACTGCTCAAAGTCCTAGAGTTCAAGCAGCTACGAAGGCCAGTGTGGCCAAGGGGATTGAGTTTACTGAGCCGATTGTTGGCAAGATTGTGGAATCTGCCAAGAACTTTTCTAAAGAACAGGGTGCTAAGTATACAAAGTGGTCTGAACAGCAGCTCGCTAAACAGGCTGACCCTGTGGTAGTTGAGAAGTACAGCAAAGGAGTTGAAAGAAACATGAAGGGGTTGGATTTGATTGAAAGTGGCAATAAAGTTGTGCAAAGAGCAGTGGAGAAGGCAAAGAACAAAGGTGTGGACGTAAAACAGATAATTTCTGAAACAGATCTGCTTAAAGATAGTGTGGACGCTAATGGGACTCTTAGGACTGTAGGCGAAGGAAGGGCCATTGAGCAACTTACGCAGGAAATGAGTCCTTATGAAGGGGTGGTTGCGAAACTACTTGAATTGGAAAACAAAGCTCTAACGCCAGAGGTGATTGAGCTTAAACTAACAGAGGTAATTAATAATAGTAGTCTGAAGGGGGCAAACAAAATATCTGCTCTTGAGAAAATATCAAGAGAGGTGGAAGGGCTTAAGCTAGAACAGAATGCAGCTGGTGAAATTCCATTGTCTGAAATCCAGAAAGCTAAAACAGATAAGTATGTAAACTTAGATTATTCTAAGCCTGCCTCCAAGTCGGCTGACAAGTCTATCGCTAGAGCATACAAAGAGCTAGTTGAAGAGTACACAACTTCTGCGGACGTTGCTGCTGTGAATGCAGAACTTGGCAAATATTACACAATCAGAGACTTTTTAAGAACTCTTGATGGACGCAAAGTTAAAGGAGGCAAATTAGGTAAATACTTTAATCAGACTGTAGGTGCGATTGTTGGGTCAGGGCTTGGGCCTTTAGGATCAATAGTCGGAGCTGAAATAGGGAAATGGCTTGCAGGCAAAAGCCTTGAAGGCACATTTAAAGGGGGAACTGGAAAAACTTTCGAGATCCCTGAGGTTGTGACTAAAGCTGCTGAAGTTACTGAAACTTCTGGCCTCTAGTTATGATCCAGAGCACTACCACTAATGGCACTAGCAATGCGTACATAAAATAAACATTAAAGTTACTACAAATTACCACATAACCAAATCAAAGTCAAATGTTCTACTCCTACCTTTACTTCATGGGTCTACTGCTACAGATAGTGTTGCAGTTGATGTGTGCTATTGAGGCTTATCGTCTTTTTAAGAGATTGAATCACAACAACAGGTGGTGGGTGTTATCTGGAGCGTTCATATTGATGACATGGAGGCGTATTACAGCCTTTTTAACTTTTGAGTTTACTGAGATAGACCCTTTGGCCTTAACAGATAAACTGCTTTTACCTCTTTCAATTTCAATCTTAATGGTACTGGGTTTAAAGTTTCTTTATAGAAACGTAGAATTAACTCAGGAGAATAGAATGAAGGAATTAGAGGCTCTTACTAAAAAATTAACCCAAAAGCCTAATGCCTAAAGATGACTGGAATGAATGGAGCAAGTTTGTCTTAAATGAGCTTAAACGTTTGAATGAAGGTCAAGCTGCCCTTCAAAAAGACATCAATTCCATTAAGACTGACATTGCACTCTTGAAACTCAAATCTGGTATTTGGGGCCTAGCGGGTGGTGCAATACCTGTAGCAATCGCTTTAATAACTAAATTTTTATAATGTCTAGCAGAATATCACACTACTTAGAGATAGCTTTCTTGCTAACTTTCACAGCAAGTCTTTTGACTATAGCTTTTGTAGCGAGAGGATTGCACCTCACAGAGCAAGCGGGCCAAGCTGGTGACACAGTTCTTGGTTTTTTAGTTTACCTTTGGAAATTTATTTCCTAACCACTTTTTATGAATACACCTAAATGGATTATTGTGCATAATAGCGCAGTTTCTCGTGAAAAGAATCCTGAGCAGTTTGACTCAATCAACAATTACCACAAATCTAAGGGTTGGGGGATGATAGGTTATCACTACCTTTTAGAACCTAACGGAATAATTAAAAAAGGACGTGCTGAAAATCAAGTTGGAGCGCATTGTTATCAAGAAGGCATGAACTATAATTCAATAGGAATTTGTTTGACTGGCTATTTTGACATTGAAGAGCCAACCAAAGAACAAAAAGAAGCCTTGGCTGATTTAGTAAAAGAACTCCAAAAGAAATATAAAATCCCTGACGAAAACGTTGTGGGACACCGCCATTTCGCCCCTAAGACTTGCCCTGGTACGAACATACCAGACGACATAGTAAAGTGGCTTAAAACCGATCTAACGGACGAAGAATGGTGCAGAAAGCACCTTAGGGAAGCTGACTGGGACAAGTTAATCAAAATATCTCCTGAACTACCAACTGCCTTTAGGGCTTTAGCTCTTAGAGGGAAAGGTTGGTGGAATAGTAATTCTTAACCCATTTAAAATGGAACAAGTTATCAACTTTCTAAAGCTAGTCGTTGAAAGACGCATTATTTCCACTGTTTTAGTGTCTCTAGTGACGCTTTCTAGCGTTATGGGGGTAGACCTTGGTTTTGACGTGAACGAGGCTGTAACGCTCTCTAATGAGCTAATTACACAAACAGCACTTGCTCTAGCAGCAATTATGGCTTTCTGGTCATGGTTGAAGCCTAAAGCTAAGGCTTGGAAACTTAAATAGTTACTGCATCAAAGCAAAGCTGGCTTTTAATTCTTTTAGTTTTTCGAATCGTTCATAGTGACCTAGGCCATCTTTTATCAGCTTAGAATCTGCTCGCTGCAAAGCCTTTAGCAGAGCTAGCTGGTCTTCGGTGGCCTTGTTTCTTTGATTTTTTCTAGCGCATCCAAAAACCAAGGTGTTAAGCATGTTGGCTTCCCTTGAGTATAGGAAGGGAGGCGTTTTTGGGTCTTTCTCAAAAAGTGCATCTGTAACCAACTTGTATTCGCTACCACACTCATTTCTGAATAAAACTACATTGTCGTAAAACCATCTCAGCACTGTGACCTTGAATTGTGGAGACAGCCACATGCCAAAATCCATCATTAGGTAAGGGTGCATCCATGTGCCTCCATTCTTCCCTTTTTTGGTTCGGATTACTCCATTTTCATAATCCCCAGAATTCGTGGTATTATGCATTTCCTCGAGAATTGCGTCCATCAGCTCGTGTGTTTCTTTGTTTTCAAGGTATTTGTCTAAGCGCTTCTGCCTGTCTGGATTTGTAGCGTTGTACAGCTCTAATAAATCGTTGGCATTAAAAAAGCTTGTTTTTGAGTCCTGACGTACTGAAACGCCGTTAAGGTCTCTTTTGATTATTACTGATGTTTTCATAACAACACGTTAAAGGGTGAATGCCACAAATATATGTGGGAATATCACCTAAGTCAACATAAATCTTCTAATAGTCCGTCTAAAACTTTATTTTCTTTGTGGTAAATCACAAACTGAGAAAGTGTAGCTAACCTTAAATGGTCGGGTACATTTTTCTCAATAAAAAACATGTCTAATTCTTTGAGGAATTTTGTGAATTCGTCCATAAGTCAATTATACGTTTCCAGAGGCTTTTACGAGCGGCCTCTATTTGCTCTGCCTCTTCCTTTTCGTGGATTTCCCAATAAGGGCCTTTATCGTCATCATACTCCACCAAAACATGCCCTGGTTCAAGGGGAACTATTCTTGGGTCACGAGTCCAACCAAATTGTTTGTGGCATTCAGGCATTACTTTAAAACATTAGGGTTGTAGAATTCTTCTTTAGTCATCTGCACTAGCTCTGAAAGTAACTGGATTGCTCTTGGTGAAAGGACTCTCAAGTTCACATCAAGTACAAGTTTCAACTGTTCCCTTGGGGTGAGGTTCTCAAATAGTTGGTGAATGCGTGTGTGGAAGTTGCTTCGTAATCTTTGGAGATTTGTTTCATGTTCAACCTCAAAACCCTCATTAGCCCTACTCCTTGGGACCATGTGATGAATCTCAAATGGTTTCCTCCGTGGTTTTCTTTTTTCACTCACAGGTTCAGGGGTTAAGAATGGCAAGGATTTCTGTTCTGAAGCCATATATTGCTGTGATTACGGCTAGGGTTACGCATGCTGGGACGCTGTACTTATCAAGTGCCTCTTCTATTCTTTCTAACTTAGTTTTCTCTTTCCAGTAATGCTTCATAGGTTGGCTTACAGAATGGTTGACAATGCAATCCATGTTCAACACTAGCCCCTACCATCATCGCAACATACTTCTGAAACACTATGATATTACCAACTTCAAGATGCCCCTCTGTCATGAGTTCTGCTTTGTTATTGAAAGCTACATCAATCCTCTCTTTCGGCATCTTCAGGGGGGTTAAATTGTAATTGATAGCGCTGACTACCTGCTGCTTTACCAGTTGCAATAACTTTTGAGATAGCCTCTTGTATCTGGAATAACTCGAAGGCCAGTTTGGTTTGCAGGTCTAAAAAGACAGACCATTCTATTGTCCCTATAGTTGACTCACGAAAACTTGCCTGAGCTACCGCATATTCAAAACGTGCCTCAACCTGCCTCTGTTGTAACGCAAGTAACTGCATCTGTTCTTCTGTGCATTCCATTTGCTCTACCATAAAACATAGGGTTATGTGGCTCTAACCTTTTGTTTTTGTATCTATTTAAATCTCGTTCTGGTAGGCAAATTCACCAAAGCACTTTACCGCGGCTACATTGTAAGCTTCTGCCGCAAAAACCTCCTCATCAAAGCTCCCTAACTTTATGTTCCTGCCAAATGCCTTTATAACCGCTTCCCATTTTTTCAACCTCTTATTCCAGCCAACCCCTTTGTATTTTGAAGAGGTGTTCCTTTTCCCGCGCTTATTGTAGCAATTTTGCTGCTGGGAACAGCTTCTAAGATTGGACCTCCTGTTATCTAGGCCATTGTGGTTGATGTGGTCTGTAACACAGTCTTCATTCAGACCTAAAATCTCTCTATGCATAGGTATTGAAGTTTTCCCGTAACTTTTTTGCTCCTTGGCGGTCAAATTCCGTTTAGCATAAACACACCTGTCCGTCTTGTAGGCATACCACTTGTACCTTGAACAACTGGCATAATCCTCATCATCAACAATAGCAAAATGACCACCGCTGACTGGGATTTTCTTACTCATAACTGTACTGTTAAGCAGTTAAACCTTATCACACTTTGAGCTAGGAAGTCAAGACCTCTTGGTAGGCCACCTCTATGGATTCTGCTGCCGCCCCCTTGAACATTTCCTTTTTCATGAAGTCAACTACGACCCTTGGCATGCCTTGTAAGAGGACTATATAGGGTATGTCCCCCGCAAGGATGCTGTTCTCATACTCCTCCATCATAATACCTCGCCACCTTTTACCTTGGATTAACTGTTCGAGTCTTTTTAAGTCAGTAACCAGCCTTCCTCGAAACTTAATTCCCTTGTCAGAGTAGTCAAAGAAGACTCTCTCTGGGCTATTGCCGTCAGGTGATTCTATAGCTCCACAAGGGTAAACTGTCCTCCCCGTAAAGTTCTGTGGGATAAAGAACTCAATAGTTTCTAAGTCGAGCTGTTGTTTTCTGCTTAGCCTCATAATTGTTCCATAATTAGAGATGTTTAAAGTAGTATTCTAATGGGTCTTCTTCTAAGACAGCTTGCTGGAGGTGGTGTTGCCAGTTTTTCACCCATTTATTTGGCATTGTATAGCCTCCGTTGGTTATAAAACCTATTGCTGTGTCTTCCTCTCCCCAAAAAGCCTTAGCGAAGTCGTGGTCGAACAAAAGCCTTTGCGTAGAACAAAACCCGTAATCCTTATCAGCTTCAATAACCCACATGTCTGGTAAACGTCCATCACTTGCAATAAACCTGCAGCCAGTTGCGTTCATCCAGCCGTTATCTATCGCTTTGTCGATAACGAGCTTTAGTTTTTCTTCTTTGTTCATGTTTTTAAAAGGTTAAAAATAAACTGCATACACTATCACAGCGGCTTTGAAGAACTCTTCTTTGGTGAGGTAGCAGAAGCCACCATCTCCCCATTTGTCCCCAGCACTATTTTCGATTATCAAACGATCTTTAATATCAACACCTGCAATAGCCATTTGATGTCCACCTGGTCTCTTTTGGAAGGTTAGTTCGTGCTTACTGTTGAGTTTAAACTTAGTACGGACACCAAACATGAAGCCTACTTTTTTATTCTTTTCAAATGATTGTTCCAATCTCCGCCATAGCATTTTCTTCTGAAGGAAAGCTCTTGGTCCACGTTTGTAATATTCGTAGATTGGTGCGAAGCCTTTAATCTCTCCTTCTTCCTTCTTTATTTTAAGGAAAGTCTTTGTATCAAAGCCACCACGTTTCTTCAATTTGTCTTTGTGTTTCTTGTAGAAGGCTTGAATCCATTCTTGTGATCTTGGCTTCTTCTTCAAGACTATCTCACGGATATTCTCGAAAGCATTAGCTACACATTCAGGGCCAGTTTGCTTGGTGATAAAGTTGGTCATAAGTTATTGGTTAAGAATTAGAACAGAAGCCTCTAAATATCATTAACATTGTACCAAGTCTTGCCTCCGTCTTTTGAGAACAATTCGCTGTTCCTTTTATTTTGCCACAAGCCTTCAGAAACCTCTACCCATTCATCTTGTGTTGTGCCAATAGGTTCAAGGTTTTTAAATGAAGCTACCTTGTTGAAAATATCCAGCACCATACTTGCTGAAAATCCACTGTGACCTTGCTTTGAGAATACTTCAACAAGCTCCATTACTGCGGTGTAAATTGCACCTTCGTAATCCGCATCAGGCTCATGTAAGCCAGCAAGCTTGAGTTCTAGTTCTGCATGTTCTGTTAAATTAGACATGATGTATTTGGATTAAGAATTAGAGCAAAAGCCTTTAAAAGCGTTCATTTTATCAGCCAGGTGTGAGGTTCGATTGTACCCTGTTTCCTCTTCGTATTCTTCAGTTATCTGTTTGATCTGTAGTCTTATGCCGTATTCAACACACCTTTCAATTTCATCAGGTCTACATGGTTCGTTCTTTCTAAATAAGGGACAAATAGCCGCGTCTGGGCAAGGTGTTTCAGTCATTTTGTAAGATTAAGTACAGGTAAAGAAGTGACATGTTGTCCAGAGTATGCCGTAGAATATTCCAACTGGTACACCTATAAATACGGACACAATTCCGACTATCGCTGACAAAAGTAAAACGACTGGCAAGATTACGTTGTCAAAGAATATTGATAGTTTTCTGTAAAAGGTTTTCATCTTCTAGGTGGGGTTAGTTGTTAGTAGGGGTAAGATTGCGTTGAGCGAGCCAACCGCCAGCTGCGCTAAACGTACATGCTTTAGTTAGTAAATCTTCATCTTTACAATCACCTGCGTTAAAATCCTCTACCAACCTATTGGACTCATTAAGTAAATCTTTACATGCCGACTCACGCCCTGCTTGGTAAGCTTTTTCGATGAAGGCTTTAAGGTCATCTAAATGCGTTCCGTTGTAGCGCGCTGGGTCTTCCTCAAAATAAATGCCATCTGCATAATCTATAGCTGCATCTGTGAACTCTGCAAGCAATGCTTCAAGTGTCATTTGGTTGTGGGGTTAAAGGTTAAGGTCTTTAGCATGAAAGTCCATTTTTGACTCAATCAAATTAAGCATCTTGATCGCATCGCACATCTTCATTGGCTCAATATGAGTGTCTATAACAATTTGGCGCTCGTAGTTATCCATTTTGAAATATACGAATGGAATATCGTCATGGTAGTGCAAAAAGGTGTGAATCTTCGGCAGAAGTAGGTAGTCAGCCAAAGCTACAATATCTTCTAAGCTCAGCACGGTGCTTTCAATT
>Ga0099850_1001073_pt1 | contig 12704 bp, 15 predicted proteins | sample CB_VirMetaG_5_FD_79182 | JGI IMG/M metagenome (GOLD analysis project Ga0099850, IMG submission 79182) | Freshwater to marine saline gradient viral communities from Chesapeake Bay - CB_1508_1D Viral MetaG | ecosystem: Environmental > Aquatic > Marine > Coastal | place: USA: Chesapeake Bay... | reverse complement strand
TCTTCAACAAAGGCTGTAGTACCTTTGATAATTTCTACCATGCACGAGCCTTCATCTTCGCCGTCACCATACTGCATGCCGTCATGCGACTCTTCTTTCCAGGCTAATACAGCTGCATCAGTCATCATAGAAATGTTAGGGTCTTTCTTACCTGATGCCATAGCTTCTTTCCACATAGCTTCGATACCAGCGTGGATAGACGTGCCGATAGCTGCACGACTGTTTGGAACAGAGCTTGAACCTTCTAAGAAAGTTTTACCCCATTGGTAAGCACAGCCGTAGAATGACTCAACGGCAGACGGACGAATACGTAAAGCTTCATTGTTAATTTTAATAGTCATGTTATTTCTCCAGGCAAAATAAAAACATTAGGTTAGTTGCAATGTGTGCACGGTGTAGCTTACCAGATTCAACGTCTACAGGGTCGAAGTTCCAGTCATTTAAGTGTCTAAAGCACGCAGCCAGGTATCGACCTGTGTCTACGCATTTACGCCAGTTATTAGGCTTGTACTTACGCGCACCAAAAGTTAGCACTTCTGCAATTTCAGTTTCAGCTTGACGTATGTCAGCACCGTACAGATTAATAACAATGTCTATAAGCAGACTTTTATCAGACTTAGCTTGATATACACGCAGAGTATTCCACAATAAAGAGATGTTGTCATTAGGCGAATGCTCAGTTACACTTCTAGCATCTTTGAACAAAGCTAAACTAAACTCTGGGTCTACTAAGTCATAGCGAGTCTTGTCACCGTCAAACTTCATGAAAGCTTCAACAACTTCAACTTTAGTTACGCCATGGGCTAACAACGTATGTGCACAATCCGGACAAGGCTGATGTGTAACATAACACACTAAGTCACTGTAGTCTTTTAGTTCTACAGCATTAGCAATTAAGTGTTCGCAAGCCATAGTTTCTGCATGGACTTCGTCTGTGTTATACCCTTTAGCTATAACTTCAACTACGCCGCCATGCTTACCTACAATGACACAGCCTACTTGTCGCTTTTCTACGTTAGACTTAGCTGCTTCACCCATAACGTATTCAATTATCTTTTTATCAGTTAACATAACGGCCATCCAAGATTTGTTGTAAACGAGGTTCAGGTGCTACAAATAACGCGCCTTTGTTAGTATTAGCTTTTACACTAGGGTCTACTTTTTCGCTTGGAATAGACTTGGTGTCATTACTGTCACACACAACTTCCAAGGCTTTGTAACACTGCTCTAGGTTTAAGCCCATCTGCTGCATTTCAATGAACGCTAAATTGACGATACACTGCAGAGCTAATGTAGCCGGCAAGTCTATGTCGTGCTCCATTGCATTAATGAATGCACCAATAAAATGAACTGGATTAAGTACGTTAGCTCTCATTAAGTCCATTACCATTGTGTGAGCTAAAGACAAGTCATAGTTCATTTGCGTTTCACAGATGTCAGACTTCCAAATACCGCCAAGTGCGACATACACGACATCACATAAAGCATCTAGCTTATGTACGTCTTCTACTGACTGATAGAATTCATTTAACTCTTCGCGTAACAAGCGAGCTGTTAACGATAAGTCGTGAACACGGTCATAACGTTTGCTGTTCCAAGTAGACACTCGGTTGTAGATAGTATTTAAGTTGCTCATGCGTAAAGCTCCAAGTTAAGTTTAGGACCGTGGTCGTAGTGTTGAGTAATTAATAGCTCGTCCGGGTCAAATTGACAAAAGTCTTTACCAGGTTCAGCTGTAAAAATGTAATGCGGTTCATTAGCATAGAATGACTTGTTAGTATGTAACACGTTAGCCAAGTACTCTTCTACAGGTGAACGACCGTCTAACTCAGGCTGACCTGTGTAATGCTGCTCGTACAAATGACAGTCGCCTAACTGCATTGTTATTTCGCCTGTCTTGTAACCGAATTCATTAGCTATAGCAATCAGCCAAGCATGCGCAAACAGAATATCGCTAGGTAAGCCAATCATCATATCAACAGAGCGTTGAATCCATACCATGCTTAGATAACCGTCTGCTACATAGAACTGGTAACTATAGTGACAGCAAGGTAAACTAAGTTGCGATAGGCGATGTGGTCGCCAGGCATTGATTAGCATACGGCGGTTATTAGGGTCATTAGCTAAGCATTCTTTTAAGAACTTAATCTGACCATTAGCATGCCATGCGATACCGTAGTCAATATCTATACGACCTGAGTCTTTGTCAGCCCATTTAGACCAGTAATTACAGCCCCAGTCTTCAAAGTCTTGTACGTTTGTAGGCTCACGTAAGATTGCCGCAAGTTCACCAAGCACACCGCTAGGGTACATTTTACGACCTTGGATTAGTGCTAACTTAGACGAGTCACGTGTGTCAATCTTTAGTTGCAATCCAAATAATGATTTAGTAAACGCATTGCGAGTTTGCTTAACTGTACCACTGCTATACACTTGTTCAACTAACTTTGCGTAATCAATTTCAAACTGTTGCATTATGCTGCTTCCTTATACATTTTGTAAGGGTCTAAAGTAAATTCCCAATCAATGTTTTTGCCGTCTTCAATGTCGCCCCAATTGTGACCTACTTTCACATCAACAGGCATAGGTAAGTCTTTAATCTTGTAAAGCTTTGACATTTGGAACCAGGCTTCTTGCATACATTCAGCTAATTTAATAGCCACAGGCTCATAGACTGCTGGGTCATTCGGTGCATCGAGTATAAACGAGTCATGAATGAAGTTGCAAATCTTAACATCAGGATGATGCTCATCTAACCATGGCTTAAAGTAATGTAGAGCCAGCTTTGCAACTTCAGCACCTGCGCCCTGGTTCATGATGTTCATGAAGTCAGTCATTAGCTTAGCTTTGTATTGACGACCAAATGGTGTGCTGTACAGTCTACCTTTTTTCCACTTAGCTATACACTCTTGTTGCCACTTGTTAATCTCGCCAAACAGATTCAACCACTTAGTTTTATGGCGAGTAGCTAATCTGTGCTCAATGTACATACCATAAGTCATTAGAATACTTAGTACCATGTTAACTGAACCACCATACAACAAGTTGAAGTTGTAAGTCTTAGTTACCTGGCGGTCTGCTTTAGTCCAGTCTTCGCCGAACAAAATAGAAGCTACATAACCGTGTAAGTCTTCACCAGCACGGAATAGCTTTTCCATCACTGTTACGCCGAGGATAGCACAGATAGTACGTAATTCAAGTTGTGCGTAGTCAGAAAAGATTATGACACGGTCTTCTTTAGTGCCAAAGACTTTTTTAAGTGCACGTGGAATCTGCTGCAGGTTTTCGTCGTCAGAAGTTAAACGACCAGAACGTGCAGACGGCTTGAACTTACCTTCAAGTCTAGTACTATCTATGTACTTATCTACGAAATTCAATAGCTTTCTTAACGAACGTGCTTTGCTAACATTAGCCGCTTCCGTGTTACCGTGCGCAACAGACTGCTCAGCTAATATTTGTTTAGACGTGCCCTCTAGACCTAACACTTGCTTTACTTGTAAAGGCGAGTTAGGGTTGAAAGGCATTTGAATACTATGACGACCATGAACAAACGTGTAACCATTACCTTTAGTTACCCAAGGTATATCTTTTAGTTGCTGAATGATGTTGTCATATTCAGCATTTAGTTTGTCTTGGTCTAACGGCATACCATTGACCTGGAAGTCTAGACAAGAACGTAGTGTACTCATATCTAGACGATAGCTTTGCGAATCTTCTTCATGGCATACCGCACTATACACATCAAACAAGTAGTATACGTCAATTGCAGCATATTCTAATTGCTGTTGTGTTAATACGGATTTGGTCCAGTCAGACTTTTGTAAGACTGTTTTATTTAGACCAGCTTTTTTGTACGGGTCAAAACCTAAAACACGTTGCATTACTACATCTAATGAATATTCTTGATGCTCAGGTTGAGCTAAACGAGACAGCAAGAACGTGTCATTAAACTTCTTAGGGCAAAACCGTGGTGCAATAGTAGTCAAGTCGTAATGAGCGTTATGCCATACGCTGTCTACTCTATTTACGTATGCAGCTACTTCCAAATGATTTGGTGAGTCTACTATAAGCACTTCTGGCCAACCTTGCTGGTATACTTGAAGCAGACGGATTTTGCCATACAAGCCTATAGTTTCAGTATCAAGCGCTACTTTACGGTTAACGTCTGTTGCATCAACTAAGTCTTGCATTGTTACGAGTCGGAACGGTGTTCTCATAGTCTTACCAACCTTTTAACTTCTTCAATAACACCCGCACCGTGTACAGCTACATCTTTGCGTTGCTTCTCTGCTCGCATTGCGTTAATCTTTTTGTTTAGCTCTTGCTCCATTTCTTTACACTTACGGTACCGCTCGGTGTCAATTACCTGGACAAGCCACTTAACGTCAAAACCAAAGTTTAGGTCTGTTTCATTAGCGTTTAATACTTCTACAACTGTAACTAATTTAAGACCATCCATTGGTGTTTTTACTACAGCAGTATCACCGACTTCAACAGCTTCGAAAGTTTTGTAAGTGTATTTTTTTGAGGAACCAGGGAAGGTCGCTGTAACGATTTTGAAGTTTTCGTTTTCAGCTAATAGGATATTGATATTCATGTTAGTTGTCTCCATTGACAATACTATTTGATTTAAAGGTTAGCATACTTTCGCCGGTATGCTAGCGGCGGTTTACTACAGTTTTACTTTAGCTTCAGGTTCAACAGACGCTTCAGTTTCGCCAGTCCAACCTTCGTCACCTGTCCAACCGTCTTCTTCATCGTGAGCTTCAAAGCCTGCATCAGCTTCGTATTCTTTAAGCTTGAGGATTTGAATAGCATTTAGATAAAGAGTAACACCTGCATCCAGGATTTTACCTGCTTTTTCTGTTGTGTAAATACTCATTGCACCAGAGATACAACCTACAGAATCGTTACCAATTTGTGTACCTTCAGGTAACGACACTTTGCGATTCTTTGAGTTGTAAATTTGGATAACTTTAGGTTTACCATCAGGGAACGTAGTATCAGTAGAGAAACGCAATTCTACTAAGTCATCAACGACTTCATAGATTTTATCGCCATCTTCATCAGTACGACCTGAGTCAACTTTGTGCGGATAGATACCAATAGACTTGTAACCTTTAGGCACAGACTCAGATTTAGGCTCTGACTTGAAACCTGCAGGTTTATTAGCATCCCAGAATGCTTTGATTGCTTGAACTGCTTGACAGTCTGCTGGAACAATGGCAGTAGCAACGTACTTCGTTTTACCAGAAAGGTTTTCTTTACCTTCACCAGAGATGTTAACCCAAGCAAGTTTAGCTTTTGGAGTAGAGATTTTTTCGATTGTGTTTTTTGCCATTTTAATGCACCTTATTTGTAGTTTAGTTGAAATCGGTCATTTGACCTTTTAATAATATTAAACCATTTTGATTTAATTGTACAACATTTTTTAAATTATTTTAATCTTAGCTAATGCTTTGCTAATCCATTTAGCTTGCCATACTGCGTCATATAAAGCATCATGACTTTCTAAATGGTTATAGAATGCCATATCTTCATCTGTAACATCTACAGTGCGTCCAACTAATTCTTTCAGTGTACGCATGCATCTGTCAGCATTGTAAGGCCAGGCAGGTCTGATACCTAATGAATGCATATGCTCTTCAATCATACCTAAATCAAACTTAGTTCCATTAGCCCAAAGCTTAGTGTCTTCATAAACATGGTCTTTTATAAACTCATTTAGAGAAACTAAAGCTATATCAAGCGAAACAGCCGGCTGAGCTAACAACTTAGCTAAGTGAGGCTGAGTTGCCCAGAACTTAATAGTTCCAAGTGTAGCAGGAATCTCGAAGTTGTCTGGAGCAGAGATAAACATGCTAAACTCTGCATCAACGTCACCTGTTTTGCGGTCAAACCTAACACAAGCTATTTGAAAAATAAAAGAGTTTGTGCGAGTACCAAGAGTTTCAATATCAATAGAAAAGTCGCTCATTTAAATCACCATTAGTTTAGAGTAAAAATCATCAGACACTTTCGTGCCATTGTACGTATAGAAGCCAGGGCGTTCTACAATTTTTTTGCTTAACCGAATTAAGTTAGCTAATTTATCAGCTTTGTTGGGTTCCCAATCCAGGTGTAGTGAAGGCTTACAGTGGGTTTTGTAAGTCTTTGGAGTATAATTCCAACGCTTACGTTTGTCCATTTCAGCAGTAAGTGCTTCAAGGCGTTTAGCCAGGTATAAGCCTTTGTTATAGAAAAACTTGACATGACCTGTGCCTAGTACGTACTTGCCGTAGTCTTTTAGCTCACGGTGTAGTGAATGCACACGAGTTATTTCACGGAACTCAATAAACAAATGCTGGTCAGCGAGTAGCTCAGGGTCAATACAATTTATACGGGTCATAATTAGCTCCATTGCTTAACGTATATGTATATTATAATCAAAGTTTTGTCTTTCGTAAATAACATTTATCTATTAATATATTCCAAAAGGTTATACATTACTGCTTGAATACTCTCATCAGAGAGATTTGATAATTCCTTAAGCATTTTAGAATTTATAGATTCGATAGCAACTATTCGACGTGCACAACCGCGCACCTCTGAAGGTGAGCAGTCGTGCATGAGCCAACAAATCATAAGAGTCTTACTAATGCTTGTACGTTCACTAGTTTGTACCGACATAATAACGCGCTCTTGAGATTCCAGTGTAAACTAATTTAAGGTATAGAGAAAGGTCTCGGCTTGCTACCTGGTGTAGGTCTTGCATATCCAGGAATACCGAACCATAGGTAGAGCCTTGACTTTTGTGGACTGTCATAGCATAAGCAAAATCGATGCACATAACACAATCTTTAAAGCTCAGACAATCTCTCCATAATTTAGCCCTTTTTCTAGCCAAAGGTTCATGCGGATTGGCCCTGGACCATCCAGAGGCCTTATAACCACGATATTTAGACTCAATTTCGTTGTTAATTTCAACAGCACTTTTTTCTAAGGTTTCACGCTTACACTTGAAGTCGTAGTGACCAAAGATTACTGCATGCTGCACGAATTCACCTTCTTCTGTCTCAAGCAATGCGAACTTACATAAGTTGTGATTCACAAGGTTTTCAAGTGTTTTGTACTTACTACCTAATGCTAACTCGTCACCGCTCCAGGGTAAATTGATACAGCCTATTTCTTCAATCCAGCTAATGAAAGTGTAAGTGCGTTGAGTGGACGGACTGAACACTTTATCACCTTCACTAACCTCAGCTCTACCTGTTAAGACAGAATGAATTTCCTGGTTTAGCCATTGAACATTTTGATTTGTATAAGCTAGTATGACTTTGTCATCATCTTTGCACTCACAATACGACTTAACTAAGTCTAAATCACGTTCAAAGTAACCTGGCACGTTTTTAAGTGGTTTAATATCTGCATCTTCATTGATGTAGCTAATTAAAGCGTTAAGCGGTATCTGCAACGGGTTATCATTGCGATATATTTTAGTTAGCTTAACCTGGTATTTTCCTTCTGGATAAATAGTTATCTGGTCACCTACTGGAGGTAGCTGGTTACTGTCACCTAGCCAGACTATCTTTAGCTCAGGTATACCATCGTAGTCGCTATCTTGAAGCTCACCTAAGTCTGCCCAGTCTTTCTCGCCAATCATAGAATATTCGTCAATGAATATTACTTTAGGCTTAATGGTTACTTCACCAACTTTTAAACTTACGTTCACGTGCTTATGGTTAAGAGCATCCTGGTTTATAGACGGACACTTCTTTAAGAAAGAATGCAGAGTTGCTACTAGTGCACCATCAGGTAACTTAGTTCTAAGTATACCGCATGCTTTATGTGTGAACGCACATACCATGTACGGTATCTCGTTATCCATGCAGTACTTAACCGAATGATGCAAGTCAGTAGTTTTGCCAGAGCCCGCAGGCCCTGTCACGTACATGTTCCAGGCTTTTTCATCAGCCATGAAAGCTTTGAAGGTATTAACTACAGTTAAATCCATGATAGTACCTCCTCAACTACAAGTAAAAACAACCACAGTAAAGCTCCTCTGAATAAGAACTCAAAAGCAACTTTGCCAAACTTGTAATCTAGGTTGTTGTTAGAAAAGATTCCTATTAAAGCATAGACTACAAGCACCACGAGCAAGCATTGTTCATACGTCATCCTCAACCTCCACTACAATAATTAAAGATTCAAATCCTGAACGCTTAACAGGCAAGCCCATATACATGTTAGACTCTTTAGCTTCAGGCGGTAGTAGCTTCCATTCTTTTTTACCAAGCAGTAATTGTCTATTACCGTCTTGTATGTTTAAGAGCTTAGCGTTAGCTTCTTCAGCTCTAATGGCTATTTCTAAGTCAAATAAGTTCATCATGTTCTTCAAATGGTCCAGTTTCTTTTAAGTTAATACGGTACGCTTTAGTGTTGTTGCGAGTAGTCGGAGTCATGCTAATATTCTCAGCTCGTAACAGTTTGAATAAGCTACGTTGTTGACCTTTGCCGTCGGTCATTTCATAATACAAGTCATTTAGCTCATTTGTAGTTAGGTCATTAGACTTAATAGCAGATACGACATTATCTAACTCGTAGTCTTCAGCTAAGTTAATCAAATGGTTAACTAAGTTATGCTTAAGCGCATAAGCGATACGTTGGCTAGCATACATGCTTTCAGCTATTAGCTCATGTTTATCACCTGACTCTGGTGGTTTAACATATTCAGTTAGCGGTAGCATATCTACTTCTGTAGCTAAGTAATAACAGAAGTCTTTGATCTCGTTCTGTATCTTACGATATACTTCAGCAATGCCGCCTTGTTCTAAGACCCAAGCCTGGTCTGCTAACACGTTAGGAGTTTCAAAGAAAGCGATACGTCGGTCACCGTCTTCTAGCATCAACGGGTTTTTGTTAGCCGTCATTATAAACGTGACATTGTGCGAATACGTAAAGCTGTCAGTACGCATCTGACGTATTTGAACTATCTGTTTACCAGTGTAAGCTTTGATCTTACCTAATGCTTCTTCACGTTCACGTGATGTAGCCAGCTGGTTACCATATTCATCGAGTTGCACAAAGTAGCTATCTAACATCCAGGCATTGAACATTTCCAGGAATTCTTTAGTTGTTGGTCTGCTAACATTACCTAAGATAGTTTCAAGTATACCGACGAATAAGTCTTTACCAGAGCCGTGCTTACCCATAAAGTAAAGAATAACAGGACTGTACTTAAACGTAGCTAGTTTAGTCTTAACAAATCTTAACAAATAAGTACGCATACGCTCATCTGGAACTAAAGACTCAAAGTACTTTAAAATAGTATCAGGCTTCTTGTACTTTTCGATATACAAATCAGGGTTGTTAAATACTAACAGCTCCGGTGTTTGGATAAACGTGTTAAGTATGCGAGCTGTAGGGTCATCACCTTCATTAAAGCCGAATAGCTTATTAGGGTATGAGCCAACGTTTACTATAGGTAAAGACTTCTTAACTTCCATCTTTTTAGGCACATCAATAGTAGCAGCTTCCAGGTATGCCATTAGTTCAGAGTCACGATTGAACGCTTTAATCTGCATGTTAACCTGGTCTACTACGTAATACGTGTTGCGTCTGTCATCGAATGCTAGCTCAAAGTTAGCTTGACGCTTGCCTTTAAGTATTAGCCTATGACTCTTCCAATTCTCGTCGTACTGCCAAACTGTCTTACCATTGATAGTAACAGTCCTGTTTAGCATAGGGTCCAGGATAGTGTCTTCAAGTCGTTTAATAGGCATCCTATCTTCAAACAAGTCATTGATAGCACACATAGCCTGCACATATAACTCGTCGTTGATAGATATATCCGCACCAAAGATAGCCGAGATTTTACTTAGGTACTCACTACCACGACCTTCTGGTACGCTGTTAGGATGCAGATAACCATTAGCTACATATTCAGGTAGACTACGAAAATCTCTTGGAGTAATAATCTTGAACAAGCCTGGCATAAACTCTTTGCTAAGCACAAATTGTTCTACTAATGGAGCTAAACAAGAAGCAGTCATAATGTTTATGTTCTTGTTCTCTGGCTCTTCAATAGGTTTAATAGCTAATTGCTTAAGTAATGCTTTAATAGCACCAGGCATTTCTTTTAGTTCTGGTAGCGGTGCACTTAAAGGAACTTTAGTTTTGTTAGCAGGTGTAGCTAAATAGATAAAGCCACGATTGCTGTAGAAGTCTAGAGCAAAGTCACCATTAGCTAACTTAAAGTTCTCGTCTAGCTCCGGGTCATACTTATAGATAAGTGTGCCTGCATAAAACCCTTTGCCTTTAGACAAAAACACAAATTCATAGTCTGGGTCTAACGACCGGAACAGATTCCAGGTTAGCTCATTGTCACAGTCAATAGCAATAATGCCAGACACTTCGCCTGTGATAGCTCCACCAAGTGGTGTTACTTTCGTGTTCTTTGTATCCTGGTAAACAACTCGCCAGTTCTCTGGAAAATACGGAATTGTTTTAGACCCATCGTCTAGCCGTTCCAGCTTACCCGTTAGTGGAACTGTATGCCAACCTAAGTCTATATATTCTTGCATGTTATGCTCCTGTGATGCGATAGACAGTTGCGATTGATACTTTAAACTCTTTAGCAGTCTGCTCTTTTGAGTGTGTTTTAGCGTATTCTTTTAAAGCAATCTTTTCAGGTTGTCGTAACCTTTTGTATTTTGCTTTTTTCTGTGTCACTAAACCGAACTCACTTTTTAGTTGAGAGATTCTGCTTACACTGCAGTTGAGTATATGTGCAATGTCTTCATTAGCTAAGTTTTGAGCTAATAGTTCTTTAGCCAGGTTTTTATCGACTGTTAGTCTTGAGTTAGGACTCCTGTAGAATATAGCAGTAGACTCTGCTCGTGTTAAGTGATACTTAGATTCAGCTTCATGAAGTTCTAAGCCTTCAAAGTGAATCTCATTTATTAAACCAGGTGTAGGCTTGTAAAGCTCATAGCCTTTCTTCTTAAGCCATTGTCTATACTCTGAGTGCTCTATAGCCAGGTTAGCTAATAGTTCATCGAGTGACAATGAAGGCAGAGCTTGTTCTTGCCATAACTGGTATGCAAGTTCGTTCGGGCTCATATTACACCTATACAATAAAAGCAAGTTTAAGCATCATAAGTATAGCTCCACTTAATACAAAGCAGTAAAAGTAGGCTAAACAAAAGAACGCTAGTTTTATTATTTTACGTCTCATAAGCTGACTAATTGATAGATTGTTTAAGTAAAAAAGCCCGTGTCATTATAACACAGGCCAGGTTGGGTCATCTGTTAAACAGATAGGCCTTGCTCTTCAGAGTGAGCCAAACACTCTTCAAGTGTGTCAAAGCCGTAACCGTCTTCGCGAGGTTCGATACGCTTAGCTTGTTCAGCGATCTCAGCTTGTGCAGCCGCGATGTCAGATGGAGCAAGCTCACCAGACGCAACTTTCTCAAGCAAACCCGCTTCAGCATTCTTTTGCTCGCGTTGTTGCTTAGTCCACTTGTTCACGCCTTCTTTACACATACTGTTAAAACCAGTAGGGCTGTTAGACTTCGCACCAAACTCAGCGATACGTGGGTCCATCCATTGTTTGAAGTAGTAACAGAACACCGCTACAACATCACCAGCTTCATTACGGTGGAACGTAGTTGCTTTACCGCCACCAGAACCCGTTTTGGCAGAAGCAAGAGCAAGAATTTGAGGAAGTACTGATTCAACAGTAGCAGATAAATTAGATTGTAGAACTTCTACGATTTCAGCATAAGCTTTTTTAATAGCCATGATATTCTCCGATTGATTGATGTTTAATGATTTACGATATTAAATATAACCCATATTAAAAGGGTTGTACACTGTTTTTAGAAAAAAATTTCATAAAAATTATTTAGTGCTGAAGTCAGTTCAGTAGCATTACATTGCTTTTCAACAATTGAGTAAGACTCTGCGTATGAGCTTGTAGTGTAGCAAGCCTTAGCTAAATTACAGAACAGTAGCCCTTTGTCGTATGCAGGTAAACGTTCTGCAGCTTTAGCTAAGTCACTCGCGTACACTGCACCCTGGCTTAACCGAAGTTGAACTAAGTTAAGAAGTTTAATGCCAAGCTCAGGTGCTGCACTCCTGGTTTTACCGATGCATTTAGTTAACCAGGTACAGTAAAGTTCTTCAAGTGCTTGCTTCTGCTGGCTACTTAATCTAATAGCATCCAGGTAAGCGAGCTGTTGAAGTACAGGTATATGCTTACAATGAATATACCTGACTGATAGAAAGCTTTCTGCATGGCTAGAATACGGTGAATGCTTCGTGTAGTCTACAGGCAGACCAAACATTTGTGCTCTATCTGGTGTAATGTACAATTTATTTAGTAGCATAGTTGTTAATCCTCTTAGCCATGCGTTCAAGTGCTCGTTGAGCCGGAGTTGTAAAGTGCTCTCGCTTTACTATAGCCTTGCTGTGCTTATCGTTACCAAATAGAGGTAAGCCATAATGAGTTTTAAGCAAGTTACCCTTAAGTGCCTCATTGATATCGGCTAATGCGTAGTTCAGTATTTCTTGATGAGTCAGTTTAGTGTCAAAGACGCAAGTAGTATGGATAGACCCTCTAACTACGTAATACATGTTACTTTCCAGGTAGACAGTTACTGCATCCGACATTAGTTCTTCTGCAAAGTCTTTTAAGCTAGCTATACCTTTTGGTGATAACTGTA
>Ga0099850_1001072_pt1 | contig 12705 bp, 10 predicted proteins | sample CB_VirMetaG_5_FD_79182 | JGI IMG/M metagenome (GOLD analysis project Ga0099850, IMG submission 79182) | Freshwater to marine saline gradient viral communities from Chesapeake Bay - CB_1508_1D Viral MetaG | ecosystem: Environmental > Aquatic > Marine > Coastal | place: USA: Chesapeake Bay... | reverse complement strand
ACAGAACTGAGCTTCATTATTAGCACTAGAATAAACTTCATTACCTGAAACATCTGCTGCTGCTCCTGATACATAATTATTAATAGCTCCTGTTGTGATAATTTCAGGGTGTTCTAAACCAGCGTCTAATCTAGAACCTTCTAAAACTTCACGGCATTTTGAAAGTACATTATAAAAGTTTGCACCACTTGCGACATCTTGTCCACCGATAGAAACGGACACCCTGTTAATTATGTGGTCAATACCATTTGCGAGGCGTGTTTGACCTGCACCAGCTTGACCTGATGTTACACAATTGAAATGCCAGGCTAGCGAAGGAATTGATAAGAGTGCGTTTTGAGGAAGAGTTACACGAATAATGGATTGAGGAGAAATATTACTAGATTGATTTTGTACCTCAAGTCTGAGTGTGTTTGTAGATAGACCTTCTAATCTAGAAACCATAAATTCAAGCATGGGTGAAAGCGACATTATTTATACAATAATAAAATATTTTAATTTTTTAAATAAATATTAAAATATTAAATTTTCTAAATTAAAATCCTGGTGCTTTTCCAAAAGTTTTTCTACCTCCATTAATTGTATAATGTGGTAATAAATTACTATCTTTACTTGCTGGGAATTGTTTTGGTACACTAATATTTGCTACAGAAGCTTGTCCATAAGCTACATCTTGAACTATATCTACTCTTAATGTTGCTGTAAAAAAACGATTACCTGTAGTTAACTGATTTCCTGTATAAGGTATTCCTCTATTTCTTGAATCAGTTAGATTTATCTGAAAGTGTGCTAAAGCATTTTGATATAAATTTACGAAATACTCTTTATCACTAGTAGGATTATATTGTACAAATTCTGTATCTATCTTAATTTCTGCTAAAATAGATGATGGATTAAGTTTATTAGAGCCACCATTTTCTAAAGGTTTTTGGAATCCTTCTGAAGCATAAATTTGTGGGGCTGGGTTAATTCTCATATAAACATTTGGCTCTGTGCTTCTTTGTGCTGGATAACGACCTGTAAATGTTATTTTATTTGCACTATTTCTTGTTATAATAAAAGATTGACCTGTAGATGATGCTGGTAATCTATCTATACCTAAAAGTAAACCTACATCTGCCCCTCCTGGTGGTGCTACATTTGTTAAAGGATCTACTAGACCTGCTATATTATTAGCATCTATTACTGCATTTATTTGAAAATCTCCATTATCTATATCGCCTGAAGTAATATTATGACCTCCTGTTGCCTCTACTTCTATAATAATAACATTATTAGTTGTTCCTGTAATACTAGTTGATGCTGATGGAGCTACTACTGTTGCTGTTACAGTTCCAGTAGCAAAAGTATTAAATATATCTATAAATTTATTTGCTAAATTATTTGCTATATCATGTATCGTAGAATAATTTTGCTCTGTTAGAGAGAAAACAGATTTAGTTCCTCCTTCAGTTAATATTAATCTACTATTATATAAATTAACATCAGTCCAATTTTTATACATATTAAAGTTTAATAATGTAAGACGAATATATTGATCTTTATTTCTAGTCATTACTGTATTATTTCCAAATTCAAAATCATAATTTTGTCCATTTCTAACATTATCATCACTATTTAAAAATAAATTATAACTTTCTACAATTTTCTCAGTTTGATATGGAGTTTCTAAAGATACTTCAGTCATTTATAATAATATTATATTTTATTATTATAAAAAAATAATTTATTTTGCATCTTTATATTTTTCTAATAGAGAGATATACTCAGGATCTTCAGGATTTATTACTTCTACCGATTTATAAACTGCTTGATTATCTCTTTTTTTTGGTTTATCCCACAAGCCTTTCTCAATTATTTCTTTTACTTTTTCTTCAGGATTATTTTTTATAAAATCATAAGAATATTCTATCCATCTACGCTCTACTGTAGGGTGCTTTGTAAGCATATCATCTACATGTTGTTTTCTTTCAATCCATTCTAACTCTGTATAATTATGAGGGTTCGCTATTTCTTTTCGTGGTAAATTTGCTATATCAATATATTCTCCTAAATCTAATTCTTTTTTTTCCAATAAATCTAGTTCAGTCATTTTATATATATAAATATATTTTTTTCTCAATAATTACTTTATTTATATGGGTGGTCTTGGTAAAAAATCACTAGCGTCTAAATCACTATAAGCTCCTCCACTTTCTGTATTTATATGTAACATATGCTGTAATCGTTGTTTTTCATTCATTTGATTAATTTGACTTACGCTTTGTTTATTAAATACAAAACCACCTTGTTCTGCATCTCTTTGTAATTGTCTTAATATTAAGCGTTGATCTTTAGCATCTGTATAAGTTTTAAAAGATGTAACTAAAGGTTTTTGAGCAAAAGTTTTAACAGTACTACCTCCTGCTTGTTGAGTTCCTGTTGATTGACTTCCTGCTGGAATCATAAGACCTCTAGAAACCATAAAACCAACTCTTTTTTTTAAATCGGCAGCTCCTTCTAAATTCATGGAAACTACACTAACAGATGATCTTGGTATTTGTTTAATACTTTGACTATATTGTTCTACTAAAGATTGATATGGTACTCCTGATAATTGAGATACTTTTAAAAATCTACTTTTTGGATCTGTAGGAGCTTGCCCTAATCTATTTGGATTAGCTGGAGAAGCAAATAATGCATAAGTTTTACCTAATGGTGGTAAATGGTCTGCTGGACACATTCTTCTAATATTATCATCGCTCAAAAAAGTTCCCTGTAAATTAGCCATTTATATATAATTATTATTTTATTTTTTTTTACATTTACATTTTCCTTCAATTGATGGTGGAATTAAATATTGATTAAATCCTTTTCTATACTTTTTTGTAGGACATTTTGCTGAGAAATCTATCATTAAAAATTGATAATCTTCTTTATGACATATCTTTAATAATTCATCAAATTCTTCTTCTGTTATTTCTAAATCTGCTTCTTCTTTAATTTTTTTTATCTGATTTTCTTGATTAATTTTAAATAATAATAAATGTGTTGTATTCTCTCTAATTACACGAGGAACACCACCTTGAGAACAATATGATTGAACTAACATAAAAATACTCACACCATCACCCCCATTAATATGCCTATGACGAATTGCAAGATTTTGTAACCCAGCAGTTCTACAAGCCATAACATCAGTATTTAAACAATCGTCTAAAACTATTGCTAATCTTGGTGCATGCTCTCTAGGATATTTCCATTTTGGTGGTTCATTAAAAAAACCAAAATCTTCATACATATAATAATCATCTTGATCCATTAATTTAATTTTATTTAAATCTCTCTTAAACTTTTTATAAACTTCTTTTTTTATTAAAAATTCTTCCCATTCTTCTTTTTCTTTTTCACATCTACTAATTAAATCTTCTATTGCTGTTTTAGTAGGCTCAACAACATCATCCTCATTTACATCGGCTATATCCCATATCATTTTATTTGAATTATATGTAGGAGTACATACAAAAATTTTATCATAATAATTTTTAGATTTACATTCTTTTAAAAAATTACATAAATTTAGAGTCTTGCCCCCTCCGCGTTTTCCATTTATAACCATCAGGGTATGGAGCTTAATAAAATCTTCATCTGTATCTATTGTAAAAGCAGATTTTTTTGGTAATTCTATATTAACTATATTTGCATCTTTAGTTTTCATTATATTATAATATTAATATATTTTATTTATAATATAATGAGTGAAAATAATAATGAATTTAGTGTGTTTATAGAGAGAAATGGGGCGTTTTTGCTTAGTTTTTTCGGATTACTTGGCGGTGGAATAAGTTATTTATTAGTATTTTGTCTAAAATCAAGATGTTCAAGTATTAAATGCTGTGGTCTAGAAATTTCTCGTATTCCCATCCCCGTAGAACAACTAAATAATGTTAATTTAGAATTACCAAATAATAACCCTGTTTAAAGTCTTTATTTATTTATTCTTATTATGAGAAGCCTGTATGTTAGCTTCTTGTTGTGGTGTTAGCTGACCAGTAAACTGTTGCCAAAAAGTCCCATATTTTTGATCATTAGATTGTTGCTGTTGTTGTTGTTTTGCTATTATTTGTTGCGTTTGTTTTGATGGTGCTTTAGGTGTAAAAGCATTTTGTAAAGTTTGCGCTTGTTGTGCTTGAGATTGTGCTACCGCTTTTGGAACGTTTTGAGGTGTAAATGCACTTGTTATAGCTGACCCTACTGATTGAGCTGCCGATGATATAGCTGACCCTACTGTTTGAGCTGCTGACGAAATAGCCTGTCCTGCGTCTTGTAACCCCTCGCCTATTTCATCCCATTCATAACCAGTAGGATTTAAATCAAATTCAGCTTGGTCTATTTCATCTTGATGTAAAGCTGCTAAATTAGGATGGTTTTTATAAAAATCTAATGTATCTCTAGCATTTTCCCTCACTTGAAGAGCTTCTACATCGGCTTTTACACCTCCACTTGCATCATCAGGATTTACTGATGTAGTTTTAAAACTATTTTGATAAACAGGAGGTAAAAAATCTAATCCTAAATTTTTACGCTCACTCGCAGGTATAGATGCTAATATATCATTATAAGCTGCTGAATAATTTTGACTATCTACATAAGCATTTGAAGATGGAACAGGAACTTCTATACCAGCTTGATTTAATTTATTTATTAAAAAAGCCATTCTAGAAGCTCTAACTTGATATTGCGTTGCTAAAGTCCCTTGTAAATCTTCTCTATTTAATCCTGTAGGTTCTCCTACACCATATTCATTCATGTAATGTTGCATTTTATTTTGGAATTCTTCTTGTGTTAATGGTTCTGTACCTTTCGTAGTTGATAGTTCATGCATTTTATCATTAATAACTTTAGATATAGTTTCATTAGAAGCTCCAATAGATTTTAAATAAGAAATCATTTTATCATATTGTTCATTAACTGATACTATATTACCAGCTTGTTCTATACGCCTACCTTCTATTCTTTCAGCTTTTGCTTTTTGTTCAGTTAATGCTTTTTGTCTTACTTCTTCAGCTGCTTCTTGTGAACCAATAATAGAACCTGCTATTACTGAAATTCCTGAACCTAATAAAAATGCTAATGCTAATGGTGGAAATTCTACTGATGCTGCTGCTGCTTCTAAACCGCCTGTTGCTGCTGCTGCTCCTGCTGTAAGGGCTGCTCCAGTCGCTACTCCTACACCTGTTCCTACAACTCCTCCTACAACTTCACTAGTTATATCTTTTACATAAGGATCTGCATCTTGACTAAAATCATCTCTTATAGCTTCTGTAGTCGCATATCCAGCTAATGCTCCCACACCTGCTGAAAGTCCTCCTGATAATAATCTAGTAGCTCCTGCTTTACTTAATAATGCTGTAGCCATATCTTTACTAATACTAGGAGATGCTTTAGCCATCATTCCAGCTGCTTTCATAGCTGCTAATTCTCCAGCTGATCCAGCTATAGTTCCTGTTACAAATTGAGATTCAAGAGGATTCATTTCATGACTTATATTTAATTTATCCATAACAGCACCTGCTAAAGCCCCTGCTGCTATTCCTGCTGCTCCTGATCTTAAAGTTGCTGGTACTGCTTTTATTCCCATACGCCCTGCTAAAGATGCTTCTTTATAACGAGTTAAATAATCTTCATTTAACATATTAGCATGTTGCGTTACTCGTTTTCCCATTTCTGTTATTATATTCTTTCTAGTTGTTGTACTACTATTAACAAATCTATTCATGGTTTTTTCATTAATTAATCCTCCTGGTGCTTCAGGATCAGCTTCTAATAAAGCTCGTTGAACATCTGTAGATTGTAATGGCGAACTATCTCCTAATGCTTCATTTACCAATCTAAAATTTCTATCAGTTGCTGGTTCTTTTGAACCTCTTACACCTCTAATAAATTCTAATATTTTACCTTTACCTTTTTCTATTACACCCTCTTCTAATTTTCCCAACACAGCTTTTTGTATTCTAGTTAATGGTTTAACTTGTGATATATTATTAGGCTGTTGAACACTAGCATTTAAAGATTCAATTTCAAAACTTTGTACACTTCTTGTATCACTAGTAGTTCTTAATCGTCTATTCATATCAAAATCTGTATCTCTAGGTCTAGATAATCTTTGCTCAGGTCTAATAGGAACTTGCGGTTCTAGATCACTAGTAGTTCTTAATGTTGTTCTTCTTCCTGCTCTAGGATCTTCAAATTCAGGTCTTCTTAAGGGTTGTTCTCTTGTTGTAGTCATTTCTTGCCCTTGTTCATCAGGTGTAAAGACACCACTAGGGCGTTTACCTTGACTAATTAATTTTAATTTTTTAGCTGCGTGAATCATTAATTTTTTAGGATCTCGTAATAAAGAATCTGCATGTGTTAATTCATTATGCATATGAACCAATTGAGCATGAGCTTGTAATTCTGTAACTAAATTAACATTTTTAGATCTAGGATTTATATCATCAGTAAAGTTACTTAAAGAATGTTCTCTAACAGGATTATCTGCAAATTTTAATTGTGGTAAAACTGATATTTTTGTTTCAGGATTTTTACCTTTAAAACCTAACAACATAGTTGCTGGATCTCCTGGCGTTCTAATAATATGATGATCTCCTACATAATTATGTAAATCATGAGTTGCATTAATACTCGGATTAAATGCTGTACTTCTTAAACCATGTTTTTCAGCTATAGGTAAACCTAATCCTCCGCCCTTAGAATATCCATTTATATGTATATCATCACCAAATTTACTCTTAAGTCCTTCTACTCGTGAGTCAAGACTATTATATTCAGGAGATCCTTTTTGTGATTTAAAAAATCCTTTAACATTAAATGCCCAATCATCATTTGCTGTTTTATTAGTGCCTATTAATGTTATATCTTTAGAACCTCTAAATGTTAGATTTACTTTATTACCTTTTCTGAAAACTCCCATATCTGCATCACTTTCATTTCTATCAAATTCTCCAAAATCTTCAGCTAAACTCTTAATAGTACCATCTTTATATTTTAAAGGTCTTCGTAATTCGGCATCAAATTCATCAGGTGATAATTTTTCAAAATGTTTCATATGAAGTTTAATTAATCTAGCTCTAGCTACATCTTCTCTACTTAATTCTGTTGTATTTATATCATAAGGTTTAAAAGCTGAGTTAGCAAATTCATTAATCATAGCATTTAGTTGTGCTTTTTCTTTGGAATTAAAACTCTCATAAGTTCCATCTGCTTTTCTTTTTCTTTTAAATTTTTTATCAAAAGTATCTAACATTCTATTAGCATCTTCTAGTATATCTTGTATATCTTCTTCACTACTTTTAGCAAATAATCTAGCTATTTCTCGTTTAGTAAATGGAGGCATAATATTATATATTAAAATAATATTTTAATAAATAATAAATTATCGATATCTATCATAAAAATTAAAAGCTCTTGTAGGTTGTCTAAACATATTAGATTGTGGTGGTGGTGGTGGCTGAGGTTGTATAGGTGAATTTTCAACTACAGGATAATTATATGCATCACTATATCTAGGTTTTCTTTCTTCTTTTGGTTCTTTCTTTTTTTTTACATAAACAATTTCTTCTTCATCGCTCGATTCTTCAACAACATATTTTATTTTTTTTTCTTTTTTTTTTGATGGTGGTTTTTTTGGTGGTTCATCATCATTAGGAGGTTCAGGTGGACTATCATATTCTACTTGTGGCTCAGGTTCAGGTTCAGATTTAGGTTTAGGTTTTTTTATTTCCTTTTTTGGTAATTCAATATCATTTTTTTCATCAGCGATTTTTTGTTTCGCTAACTCTTTTGCTTTAGACCTTATTGCTCTTGGCTTTTGCTCTTTCTTTTTTAGTTTTTCAACCTCATGATCTACTTGTTGATCTAATGTTGCTTGTTTTAGCTCTCGTCTTTTTGCTAAAGCCTTTTCTCTCATAGACGCTAAATGGTCTAATTGTTGCTGGGTTAATGGTTTTCTTGCCTTACGGGGAGTTTTTTGCGGTTCTTCTTCCATTTATATTAGAGAAATATTTTAATTTCTAAATAATTTCTAAATAATATCTTATTAATTTCTTATTAATTTCTTTTTTATTTGTGTAGAGAGAAAAAGGAATATATATTATATTCTAATGATAAAGGGAAAAAAATAAAGGGAAAAAGTTGCCTAATTAGGAAATATTGAAAAGTGTCAAAAGTGTCAAAAATTGACCCCAAAAAGTAAAAGTCCTATATAAAAGAATGAAAAAAAAAAAAGTTTGTAAATTTGGGGGCAAAATTTGACACTTTTGACACTTCGCTCTTTAAGTATTTAAATTAAATATATTAAAAACTTAATTTAAATAAAATTATATTCATTCATCATCACTATCATTATCACAATCATAAATTCGTTTAACACCTTGTAAAACAGATCTTAAAGTAGTATTAGTTTGTTGTATTTTAATTCTTTCTTTATATTTACTTCTTAAATGTTTATTACTTCTAATATCTTCTGTAAATGCTGATAAGTTAGGTCTTTCTTTTTTATAAAGAGCTAAATATTCATCACTTTCTTTATACAATTCAAATACATCTTTAACCTTAACAATATCAGTTTCTTCTTTTGTTAATTCATAATTTTCATTAAACCAATTTAATAAATCATCATTCTTATCAATATATTCATTTGTTCTAGCTTTTACAATATCAGGAACATATATTTCTTTTCTAGCATTATCAATAATATATTTAAATAATGCACATTTACACTCAGCTTTAATTTTATCTTTTAATTTATTATCTCTTTCAAAAACATAATCTCTTGTTTTATCATTTAAAATATCAGGATCATTTGAAAATGTACTCTCAAATAAAATATCAACTAACCTTCTAGCTTCACTATCGCCACCAATTTTACCACTAAATTTAATTCTATTATTAACTTCCATAATATGAGTAGCTTCTAATTTAGTTTCTGTTTTCGTTTGATATAATCCTCTAGCATTTATAAATGGATTATCAACCAATTTCTTTAATGTATCTAATCTTAATTTATCATCAGTATTAAATTCTTTATAAATACAAAATCGTTTTTTATTTAAATTAGCTAATTCAGGATTAGCACCATTTTTTAATTTTTCTGTTAATACATTAGTATTACCTTCATATGCATAATCTCCAAGCATATCATAAACTATTTCATTTATAGTTCCTTTACCATTACTACCGCTACCATTAGCAATAATAAATTTATCTTTAACACCACCTATACAACAACTGTATAATACTGATAAATAACATTCTCTTCTATCAGCGTTAGGAAATATCTCTTCAAATAATTTTTTAATGAGATTAATTTGTTCTTCAGTAGGTTCAACCCAATCATATTTAGTATACATAGTAATATAATCATTATGCTCTATTTTAGTAAATTCTTTTTTAATAAAATCAAATTTATAATTATTGAAAGCAATAATATTAGGGTTATTATCAAATTCTATTTCTTTATTACTAGATATAATGATACTCTGCAATTCATTCCATACATTATTTAACCATGTAGTTTTTTCTAACAATACTAATAAATCACCTGATTTTTGTATTAATTTATTATCATGATCATTATTATTATTTTCAGTAGGTTCAGGTTTATATTTTCTAATAGTTAATAATTTTATCATATAATCATTTATAATTTTTGAAAGTTTATAGTTTATTAGTCTTCTACAATAAGAACCATTTTTTTTTACTTCTTCATTCCATTTATTATTATACCAAGTATAAAAATTATCTTCATCTTTTAAATATATAATTCTATCATCACAAATTTTATAAAATAATTCAGCTAATTTTAATTCTGTTGATGAATCCATAACTTTTAATATTTCTTCATAATATTTCATATTTACTAACTCTAGTTTATGATACTCATACGGATTAGATAGTTTTGCATAATATTTAATAGTTCCAATAGTACAACCTCTATCATCATTATCTTTTGTATCCCAAGCTCTGTTCCATACATTATCCCAAGCTTGTTCAGTTAAAGGAACACAATCAGTAGCTTTATTACTAATGCGTAGAGCATCAGCTTCATTTACATTTTCAATTTTCATAGAATAAACAATTTTTAACCAATCTTCTCTATTACTTAAATATTCGTCTTCAATCAATTCAGCATATTGTAAAGTAAGGTTATCATTAGATTTTGTTTCAGTTTTAACAACTAGTTTTTTAGGTTTCTCTTTTTTAACATTTTTAAATTTTTCAACTCTTTCAATCCATTCATCACAAGGTTCTAATTTTTTATAGTTAGTATATTGAGCTGAAAGTAATTTAAAATTATCAAAATTATTTAAATCTAGATCAGTTTTATCTAGATCAAAATCTTCTTTTTCTTCATTATATTTACATTTATAGAAATGTGTTAATTTATAAGCTTCGTGGTTAGGTTTACAAGAACCAAACATTTGCCAGTTACAATTACCTTTACAAACTGCTTCATCAATAATATCTTCAAAACTATTAGTTAAGGGTAAATCTTCCCATAATCTAGGTAAATCATAAATAACTTCTTGTCTTAATAATTGTTGAACTGCTTTATTTGCAGATGCTCCAATAATTACATGAATACCATCTTTAGTTTTATCTTCTAGTTTATTAACATTATCTTTCTCCATAATATAAATAGGAAATTCATCACCATTTTTTATATTACAAATATCTTTTAATTTATACATATATAACATAAACATATCTACAATATGATATAAATTGTGTTGTCTTTCAGTAATATCGGTGCTATATCTCATATCAATATCAATTAGTATAGGTGAGTTGTCTAATTGTTTTTCAGTAAGATATTCAGGATTATTATTTTTAATTACATGTTCGTGATAAAGTTTATGAAAGGTAGGTAATTCATTTTCAGGAATATAATATTTACCTCCATAAATACTTAAAGATTTATCACCTATTCTAGTGTGAGTGATAGGTTGATTATCATTTGCCCTTCTAGCTTTAATATATTCTATATATCCAACCGCCATTTTATATATAGAATATATTATATTTTTTTTATATCAATTTTTTTTAAATAACTATTTATTTTTCCTAAACAATTAAAAAAAATAAATAAAATATAAACTTTAAACATTTTCTATGTCGTAATAAGCCAGAATCGTCTTTAGATCACTACCCCTATTCTCACTAATCTCCTTTAACTTATCAAGGTTTTTCCTGAAATGATTAACTACAATTTTAAAATACTTACCTTCTCCAAGTTGTTTATATGTAGCTTTAGCCAAATAATATGCAATAGCACTTCTATTAGGAATAAATACACCACATTTTAAATCACTTGCTTGGCAACCAAGAACTCTTCTGATAGCAGTAATAAATTGTTTATTAGTAATAACATTCACTTTCTTTCCATAAGTTTTATCAGTTTTATATCTATTACGAATATAAGTCACTTTACCTGATTGTAGCCACATATAATTTTTATCAGGATCATTTGCATCTTTTTTGCGTTTAACAATAGAGAAATCTAAATCTTCATTACGCACTTGATAATGAATTAATAAATAATTAATAATGTAATCAGTCCATTCACTATTTTCCCATAACATCTCTGTATATTGTATAAGGTCATCATAACTAGGTAATGTTTCTTTTAATTCTACATTCTTCTTTTTAATTTGTTCATTAAGTTTTACCTTTAATTTTTCTCTAAACTCTTCTAACTTCTTAACAGATAAACCATATAGTTTTCTAACAAGTAAACCAATATTGAGTATAGCTTGTTGATTATTCTTATTTTCTTGCTCTTCTACAGTTTCTAATATTTTCTTCTCACTAGTTTCATTAATAGGTTTATCAAGTAGTTTATATAATTTATTGTATTGAATTCTATACTGCTTTTGAGTAGCAGGGCTTTTGTCTTTTACGCTTTCCATAAACTTATCGTATTCAGGGTTCGCCATTTTTCTATATAATAATAATATATTTTTTTTAAATTATTTTTCCTAAATAATTATTTATTTTATTTTTCCTAAATAATTATTTTAATTTATTTCTCTCAACTTTTATTTTTGTTTTTATTTTTTTGATAATAATATTTTCTATATTCTTTAATTTTATCTTTATTATTTTCACGATATTCTTTAAATTTATCTATATTATTTTGATAATATTTTTTAGCTTTATCTTTATTATTTTCATAATATTTTTTAGCGTTATCTTTACATTTATCTATATTATTTTCATAATATTCGTGCGCTTTATCTCTATGATATTCTTGTCTTTGTTCGTCTGTTCTAAAACATTTTCTACTATTCATATTTGCTCTTAGTTCTTGTCTATACTCTTCCTCTATAGCTTCAGATTCCCTTTTGGTTAATTGTTCTCTTGTTCCTATTTGAATCATTTTAAAATTATCCCAACCGCCATTCTCTCTTATGGTTTTGAAAATTTTAGAATTATAATGTTTAGAATTCTCATTATAACAATTGCTTTTATGAGCAATTCTTCTTTTAATAAAATTAGCTGTAGATCCTACATAACATAAATTTATATCATCACTAATACATATAATTTTATAAAACACATAGTCATTAATCTCTTTTTTGGGCATTTTATAATATTTATTCATTTTTATTCTTTAAAATAAACTTAAAAAAAATAAAATTATCCCTAAATAATTAATTATTT
>Ga0099850_1001071_pt1 | contig 12706 bp, 7 predicted proteins | sample CB_VirMetaG_5_FD_79182 | JGI IMG/M metagenome (GOLD analysis project Ga0099850, IMG submission 79182) | Freshwater to marine saline gradient viral communities from Chesapeake Bay - CB_1508_1D Viral MetaG | ecosystem: Environmental > Aquatic > Marine > Coastal | place: USA: Chesapeake Bay... | reverse complement strand
TCAGTGTAGTCGTAGTATCAGCGGGGAAGAAGGGTGTTGAATCTGCTAAACCATCAGATTCTCCTTGAATACATAAAACTGCTTTAACTTCAAATGGTTTAGGAATTTGTCTGGTAGCTGCTGATAGGTCGTGCCTCAAGGTGGGATACATATTATATCCTGAAAGCTCACTGAATGGAATCTCTCCATATTGATCTTCATCGGGGAAGACGCCCCAAGAACCAGCAGACAGCTCTCCTTTAAAAGTGTTGAAGACAACATTTTCAATATCATTTGGATCAGACGGTAAGCCAAATCCAGAGAACATATAAGTTCCGTCCGAAGCATTCTTAATAAAATAAATATCTGATTTTATTGAAGAATTTTGCTTATGAAGTGTCTCGTAGTTTTTAGCAAAAACTAGAATAGGACAAGCTTTTGGTAGAGTAACTAAAGAATTACCGTCTCTAGCAAATCCTGGTGGAGATTCTCCTACGCCATATCTAGTAGTATTATTATAAACTGATGGGTCTAGTGTTACCCAAGCGCCTGCATTAGTATTAGCAAATGGGTCCCAAATCTTAGTTTGAGAATCAAATGTATGGTAAATTGAATTCATACCAGACAAGTCTACGATGTTACCTGCCATGTTACTTTGACCAAAGGCTAGGATAACTGTTCTTGCCCACTTAAGCTTCTTAAATAGCTTCTCCTGAACTCTGTAATTTAGATTTACAGCAGCTTGAGTAATGCTCTTATTGTAGAACTTTACACTGCCTAAGAAGCCTCTGAGGCCACTTATAAGACCTCCATACTCGCCACCCATGAATCCACCCTTTAAGTTACCATCGGTGTAGCCACCGCCTAAAATCCATGGAGTAAAGAACTTGTTGAGCTTAGGACCATTCTTGATAAGTTTGTTAGCTTGAGATCCTACTTCTCTTTCAGAATACTCAAAACTGTTCGGTTTCTTAAATGATGGTATTTGGATAGAATCATACTTTCTAGAACCAAAAACTTCTGATACTGATGAAGTCTCAAGAACTTCACTATCCAAGAATACGGTTACAGTGTCTTTCTTATAATCAACAGAGAAGCTAAGTAATGTATACTCATCATTACATTGGGAAAGCTTCTTACCACTAGCCGTTTCCTTCGTGCTTGGGATAAACATTCCCCTCCATCCGTTAGTCCCATCACACTCGGGCGTAGCAATGAACGTCGCTGAAGATGAGTCGTATGATAACGTAGGGGCTAACAACAAGCCATAACCATTAGACACGTCTTGTAGAGACGCATCATTTGACGGCATCTCACGAGTTGTCCACCTCCTATCCGTGGTAAATCCAAAGATCATACCCTTGACGTAGTTCGTCCCGTTCTCATAGGGAGTTAATGTGTAAGGCTCTTCTCTATCTGCTTGCAGAGCCTTTCCGGTGTTCTCATTAGCCAGAATCAATCGGTATAAGCTAGAGACTCCATTATCCTTCCAACCAATTTCTGAATCTTCTAAGGTGGGCATATAAACCCATGATTCAAAACTAAAGCCGCTAGCTTTGTTATACGTCCAGTCCTGAAACTCTGAAGTATCAGGAAGCTTAACATAAGAGCCTAAGTTTTGTGGTTTAGAGTTTACGTATTCAACAATACCTTTGAAGTATGGAGCAGCTAACCCTAAATCAACAAAGAATTCTTTTGATGTTTTAGCTACAATTTGTGCATTATTTGTAGAATCAAAAGCATAGCAATTGTTTAAATTCATCTCTAAAGATGATGGGACAACCACGTCAGAGTTTAAGAAGTTATATAAACCAAACAGTCCGTCGGTTGATACAAGCTCATCTATGTTTAATCTTGGCGCAGGATCATCAAGGTATACACTAGAAGCACTGTCTATCACTGCATCATAGCCTATGTCTGGGACCAGTAGTGGGTCGATTGTTTCGTATACCTGAGTAGATTTTGTCTTCGTAAATTTAGGTGTAATTGGCTTAACTAGCCCATCAATGCTTTCAGTGTTAATAATTAGATTCTTTTGTTGTGGTAAAGCTGTAGTTATATTATATTTTTGAAGATAAGAAAAGTCGTTAATAGGAACAAAACCAGGTTCAAAAGCTTGTCCGTAACCAAAAATCGTTGGCGCTTTTACTGCTACTTCTATTTGTTTCTTTCTTCTATCAACTTTTGTCTGTAACTGTGTAGTCTCGCTTACTAACCCCTGTTTAAAATTATTTATTACAGCCTGCGAAGCTCCAGTTGAAGTTAGCTCATCAACTTCTTTTTTTAAATCTAATAACCTCTTATCTCTTTGTCCTATCAGATTTTGAAGGAATGAGTCTTTTTTGTAATGAGTTTCTAAATCCTTGCTATTATCAATGATATTTAAATCAAATATTGATCCTAACCATTTATTAAAAGTTTTGCTACTAACTTGCTCACCTTTACCTCCCAAGTTAGGATCATAATTTAATAACCATTTAGTAGACTTGTCCAAGGCAGCCTCTCTATCTCTCAACTGGATCAGGACTGGGAAGACGCCATCATCTGATTGGGAGTCGTAATAAAGGCCGTCTACAGACAGGATAAACTGACCGTCTTTAGATATAGGAGGTCCGTAAACCAATCTAATAAGATCTTCATCCTCTTCTTCAGCATATTGGAAGCCTGCTCCGAACCTATCTCTATACTCTGGTTTTAGTTTAATTTCTCTATTTGGGTCATTGGCTCTAGCTCCAACTTCCGCTATAATTTTTCTTTCTAATTCATTAAATCTGTTATCTAGATCCTCAAGATCAGTTAGCTTATTCTGCGCTAGATTTAAATCAAATCCTATTCTCTCTAGAGTTACTGCTTCTGCTGAAGTTGTATCCCCTCTACCTAAAGCTCTTATAACTTGATCAATGCACTTCTTAACATCTTCAATAAAATCTATTATGTCTAGAATTGCAGCATAGGCATCCATACCTAGCTCAACTAAAGCTTGTATTTTTGCTAGTGTATCTAAAGTAAGTGCGCTTAAGCCAACTATTCCTACAGTAATTTTTCCATCTGGTCCGAAGTATTGCTCTAAGTTAAAAAATGTAGCAATATCTTTTAAAATTTGATTCTTGATTCTATCGACTTCTTCTCTAAACTTTCTAGAAGCCTCCATTATAGTTGCAAGTATTGGTGTTGGTAACAAAGCCAAGATTTGATCAGAAATCTCTAAAATACATGTTGGTAATCCAAATGCACTTATTAATCCTTGCGATAATCCTCCGCTTATTGTGCCTTCTCCAAAACTTAATAAATCAAAAGTTGCCATAGTTAATCCTTATTATGCGTATCTAACTGGGATTTCATAGTCGCTCAATTCTATCATAGGGTGAATAGCTCTCAAAGGGACTGCTTGAGGTAGGACTGGTGCTAAGTCTATTCTAGGGCCGTCAATGCTAACCCCTGAAAGGCTCATATTAAAAGTCGAAAAAGCCCCTGGTGGAGTTAATACTGGAGTAATTAGTGAGGCTGCGAAGGCTGAGTCGTCTAATTGATATAGTGCGTAATCATAAGCATATTCCTGGAAGTCGGTAGCTAGTCTACCTTGAATTCTAGGAACGAATCTGTTTTCTTCTATGTCTGGTGCGGTCATCATGCTGATACTACTTGCTAGTATATTTACAGAGCCCTTAGATCTTAGATTAAGGCTATCCTCTGCTAACATATGTAGGCTTCCCGCGTGAACATAAACTCTATTATTGGGCGCACTGATGGTTATTGAGCCATCAGATCTAATTTGAACGCTACCTGTTTCCCCATACGCTCTAACCATAACTCGACTTCTGTGGATTGAGGAAAGCCAAGCTACAGAACCGAGTGTTTGTCTATCCTTATTTCCCTTCCCTGAGAAGATACAGATATCTCGATATTTACTATTAAGTTTAACACAACCATAAGGGTTAAAGAAAGGGCCTGGTGCGGTAAGTGGAACTTCTAAGGGCGTCCATGGCGCTGCGTATGGGATTCTGGGGATTGCATTATTCAGTCCAATTCCTTCGCACTCTATCTCAATACCATTACCTGTTCGAGACTTAATTTTTATTATTCCTGCGTCAGAAGCTATGTCGATATCATTTTTCGTCTTAATACTTATTTCATTCGAACCATTCCAGAATCCTGATTTGAATCCTTGTTTAAAAGCTCCTGCTATACTTATACCATGACCTTCTTCATTCAAAAGTCTGATAGCGTTATTATCAGGACTATCATTCAACATTAAGGATTTACCAAAACCAGATTTTAAAAATACTCCTCTTTTAATTCCTAAACTTTTATCCCCAAAATTAGAAAGAGTTAAATTATTTCCATAATCATCGCTGAGTATAGTTTGTTGAGGAAGCCCATCTGTATTGTATAATCCTTTTGGGATTAAACCCTCACTTCTAAAACCATTAATTTCTTTTGATTTATCGGCTATAAACTCATCATCTTTGGGAAGAAAATCTGTAATATTTACATGAACTGTAGATTAGTAAAAAAACAATGATCGAAAAGATTCTGTCTCTGCATAAATAATGAATGCGTTTTTTGCTGGTATTGAGTAAAATCCGTTTCTACCTTCTAAGCCAAAATTACCTACAGGTGAAGTATAGTAAACATCATCAATGAATTTTTGATTTTTCCGATCTAAACGAATAACCTTCAGATAGCCGTCTTGGCCTAAGGTTTCATTAGATAACACTTGTCCTATAAGAAGTTTCATCGTCCGTCCTCTATGCCTCTGGTTAGATAAAATGCAGATTGGCAAGTTTTTGCATCTATTGTATGTTTAAATCCTTGTAAAGAATATAGTCCTGATAAGAACCTATCTGATGTGTATACATTTTTATTACCAACAAGAGTTACTCTGTTAGCCTGTAGAGTATATGATCTAGCAAAAAATTCAGTATCAGATATAACAAATAAAGGTAATGTGGTAATTTCAATATTAAAGGCAGAGTTTGCTAACGTCTTCATTAAAGCATCATAAGCATCTACCACACTAGCTGTAGACGAGTTTGATGCAAGATTTATTTTTGCTACAAATATGTCTACTAAGTTTTTTTCTAAATTTTGTTTTTTTAATAAGTATTGTAAAATTGTTGAAATCATTTGTATGGTTGCTTCATCATTTAACTTTAAAGGATTTACTGGGTTCTGTATGTTTGGGTCCATTAAGTTGCCCATCTGTTCAGAAACTAAATTTTCACTCAAAGCAAATCTTGCAAAATCTTCATAATTTAAAGCTGAGGTTTGCAATTTTTTACCTACTTTTTCTGCTATCTTATTTCTTTCATTTATATCAGTAATTCCAACTTGTCTTGCTATCTCAAAAAACTTGTTTATATCTCCGCCACCAAAAGCATCAAGTAATTTTGTTAAAATATTATTTTGAGCTTGAGACAACTGATTATAAAGTTGTTGTCTAGTATCTACTTGAACCTTATTGTATTGGCTTATAAATTTAGGTAGATTAGCTACATCTGCAACTAAAAGTTGAGAAAATAAATCTGAATTTTCTGATTTTATAGATATTACATTAGGGTTAAATATATTATATCTAAACATAACTTTAACGTCTTCAGATAGTTGTGAAGCAGTTTTTGTTAAAAAATCTTCTATCAAATTTTCTTTAGATTTATCTTCTTTAGGATTTTGCTTATGCAGGTCTTCTGGGGCGACGTAATCTTTCATATTTTCATTAGCTGTTTTTCTATATTCAGCATAAATGTTTGTAGGTAAGGGAGTGTTATTTCTTAAAGTTTTGCTACTCTTTGTTCCATACAGAATCGCCTCTACTAGCTGTCGAGGACCCACTATTAAAAAAGGCTGTAACTCACTGTCGTCAATGTTATCAGTATAAGATGTCCACGGACCACCTCGTAAATTATTATAAAAATCTCTAATAGTTTCAACATTAGTTATTCGATAAGTTACGACTTCTTCTCTCCCTGCTAATAAAGATAAACCTTTTTGTATCTGATAAATTTTATCATCAATTTTAAATGATAACTGCTTTATCTGCGTATCGTCTGATACGGATGCTTCTAGTTCTACTTTTCCTGATTCAATACCGATAATGTTTTCATTAGTCGAGAACGCATTTGGAGGAGCGAAAGGATTTGGCGCAATCTTTTGTTTTATTGGACTAGGTAAATTATGTGTTGTAGTAAGCTTATCATCAAGTATAGCAGTTATGCCACGTATAGGTTCTATGTATTCCCTCCACGCGAATTTTTTTTGTGTAGGTATACCATTGTAATCACTTTCTTTTAAATTTTCAGAAACTAATACTTTCTTAGTTTTAATATTATCTAAATCAGTTCCTATAATTGCTAATTCAGGTAATGATTCTGAAACGACAAAAACATTAGCAATTGAAGTTGTTGGATCATTTCTTAGTTCTGCTGCTTTTAGAAAGTTAGTGATAGCCTCTTTATACATAAAATCTAATCTGTTAAAACCAAATATATATTTACCGATTAAATCGGAGTTAGTTTTTGCTGCTGGGTCGTGATTCAGTAGATTAGTTAATGTAGGGTCTTTATCTCCTGGTCTTAATTGGCTGATAATATTATTCTTTATAATTTCTTTTATGTCCTGCCCATACGACCTCTTACTTAAAGTCATTGGGCCAATAGACTGACCGATAACCTGTAAATCATTTAAAACTGTTGGGTTTATAGCTGTTCGACTAGAATTAATTAAGTTTAATACTGTGCTTTTTCCATTAAAACCGAAGTTTAATTGAACTGATCTTGGTTGATCAAAATTTTGAAACGTAGCAGCACTGATAAGACTTACGCGATAAAAAGGAGTAAAATTACTTAAATTATCTCCAACCCCATAAGCAATAAAAAATCTTAATAAGTCTTCGGTCGGCGGAATATCTCCATTCGGGCCAACTCGATAAAAAGATCTTTTAAGAAAAGTATACTCAAATTCTTCAGTAGTTGATAAAAACTCTAGAGTTATATCTGACGTATCAGATTCTCCTCTAAGTTTTCCTCCTCTGTGCTCAAAATTAAGAATGTTTGTATTATCAATACTCATATAAATATAAGTATTTTCATTATACGTAGGCTCTTGTTTGTAAGAGTCTATGAATTGAGTAAAAGAGTTATAAGGTATATTCCCAGTTTTTGTAGGGGATGCTAAATAATTAGCTAATTTTGGATCATTAGTTAAAAAAATTCTAGGAATATAAGTAGAAGCAGTCATGATGGTAAATTTATTCGAGATCCTACATAATAATCTTCAAACACGTCATACTTGCCTGAAATTAAACAAATATACCAAAACTGTTTTGCATCATCTAGAAATAAATTTGCAATCAGGTCTGGTCTAGACTCATAGTTCGGAGGCACTACTCCAGGCTCAAGCTGTGATTCATCAATACTTTGTATTGATCTGTCCGCGGATGAATTGCCTACTATACTAGTAATTGTCTTACCTTTATGATTATAGACATTATAGCCCATCGAATAATGACTCATATACCCTCCCTAACATTAGAATATAGAGGATCTAAACTCCCAGTCTCCAGGACATACTCCCATCCTGCTACGTTTTCTGATTCTTCGATTGTGCCTACGCCTCTTGGGCCATTGTAGGCTTTATACTCAGAAAAGTTACCTACTCTTAATTCTTGCAAGTTTAAAGTAATTTTTACCTTTAAAGGTAATAAAGTTGTTACATCATAACCTGTTTTTTCTTCGATAGAAATTTGATATTGTTTTACTAAAAAAGGAGCTCTTTTATACAAAGGCCCATAACTAAACCTCAATAAAGGCGGCCCAGACGTATGATCCGAAGTTCCTATGACTGAACATCTAATTATATTAGTCCAAAAGTAGTATAAAGCTTTAATTTTAACTTCTTCATTTGAAACCGAAAGTGTATTTTGCTCTCCAAAAGTTAAAGGGCTACTTTGACCAGTGGGAAATATTGTTGTATTTTCTAATAATATATCTTCTCTAGAGGGTAAAAAAGCATCTTGAAAATCCTTAATAACATTAAGTATATTGTTAGGGTCTAATATTGGATTTTTAGTTTTTGGTTTATCTACTTTAAAACTTTCTTTATCATCTGCTTTATAAACTTTAATATAATCAGTAAGATTTAATTTGTTACAGTGATAAGTAATATGTGGTAATGTTAAATTAAAACTTAATTTAACATTAGCAGAATCAGCACCTAGAAAAGCATAAAGGTCACTATTTCTTCCTACAGGTCTAAGTGTAGCAAGTCTAGCTTGTTTATCCTCTGCTATAGTGGGATTCTCATAAAGAGGAATTGTAACTTTAAAAGAAGACTTTAAACCAGAAAGCTCTTTAGCATAAACAAAAGAAAACTCTAAATAAGCTCTTTCACTAAACAGTCTGGGATTGTTTAAATCTATCCTTCTAGTAGTTTCATTACTTAACATTATACTTACCTTCTAGTTGGTGGTGGAGATCCTATCGTGCCTCTGACACTTTGAGGTTCATTAGGTAGAACTCTTTGAGAACTTTCATTAACTTCCTTTAAGTATTGTCTCATGTCTGAAGTTTTACTATCTATTAGTGCCAATATCTCAGCTACCCTTTCCATAGTTTTTGCATCTTGCAGACTAAGTTTAAGACCTGTAAGATCTTGTTGAGTCATAATAATTTTTGCTACTATCTGTTGATTCATGTCCCATTTTTTGGTAGCAGGATCATCGTAGAATTCTACGACAGTGGATTGCTCTTCTGATCTTGTTAGACTCCTTCTAAGAAGATCGTTTCCTTCACCTGCTAAGAGATTAGCTTCATCTGCTTTTTTAGACTGTTCTACAAGACTTTTTACTTGTTCTTCTTGTGTTTTGGAGTTATCTGAAAACAGCTTATATAAACCATAAATACCACCTATGGCGGCGGTCCCAATTGCTACGGGTGGTATAAGTCTTGGTAGGAAACTTAAAGGGGATTTTAAGAAAGATCCGATTGAACCCATAAGTCCACCAACAACTCCTCCGGCTGCGTTTGCAGCGGCTGCTGCTGCACCTCCTGCACCTCCTGCACCTGCTGCGCCTGCTGCTGCTCCGGTCGCACCTTTAAACAGGAATTTAGTCGCGCCTGCTGCTGTAAGAGCCTGAGCTATTATCCCGATTGTTCCAACGATAGGGAAAGCTTCTCCAGCAATACTCTCTGCTATATCAGCTCCTTGTTCTGCAAGTGCTTGTGATGGTTTTTGTAAGTTATCTTGGATGTTCTTCAGAGATTTGGAGACCCCTTCAAGATTTGCAGAAATCTTATCTGTCTCATCTACTTGCTTTGATAAAGCATTTATTATCTCCTCAAATCCTTTTAAGGTTTTAGCTGCCTCAAGAAACATTTGATTAGATTGAACTGTTCTTGTTTTTGTAGGATCTCTTAACATTGATGCTAGGTCAGATTGAAGCGCAGTTCTCATACTAAACTCTACAAACTCCATGGCTTCTTGAGGAGTTCTAGTTTTCGCTAAACCTTCCTGGAATCTTGGGATACCTAGTAAGCTTTCTAATGCCATATTTTTAAAATCTGCATTTAATAATGGCGTAATTACTTCCTTAAATCTTGCCTCGTCTATTCTTGGCGAAACCCTAGCCTGGATCTCTGATAGTCCTGTTAAAACATTTAATTGTCCTGTAAAAGCTTGTAAAGGTAGATCTCTAGCTAAATCAGCAGTTGCTTTTACTAACCTATCTATACTAGTTTTATAAGCAATCGCTGATCGTCCTAGTTCTATGGCTAAAGCTTGTTGTTGATCGGAGGTTAGTAAGAAACTTGTCTTCATATCTCTGAAAGATCTAGCTAAACCTTTGGTATCCTCTCCCAACATTTCTGATCTAGTTAGGAACATACCTAATATGCTAAAGTTATCTTCTAACCCATTCTCCATAGCAGCTATCAAAGCTTTCGTTTGAACGCCAAGACCTATGTCAAGCCCAAAATCTCTTTTATCATATTGCTTGTTCATCTCTTCAGGAGCAATGAATCCTCTTGAGAGAGTCGCCAGTTGAAGCTCTTCAACTTTATTTAAGGCTGAATTAAAGCCTCTTAGGAGTGCTCCAAGACCTAAGAGGCGCATCCAATTCATTCCCTCATTTTTGCCTCCTCCGCCTTCATCATCTCCACCGTCATCATCTCCACCACCGCCATCTCCATCAGTATTAACTTCATCTGCTTCTACATCAATTCTATCAGCTTCTACTTTAAACTCAGGCACTTTAAAAAAGTTTACTGTTTTAGCTGTAAAGTCGAACTCTGAAGTAGGTGTATCCTTTCTATGTGCTGCTGCAACTGCAACATCAAGAGCCTGAGACATTTTGTCAAATATCTCTGGGTAAGTCCCTAACTCAGCGCCTATCATCTGTAGAGTTTGGAGTAAATCTTCCGCCGAATAATTGGATATATCCTCCGATACTCGACCAGAACTCATCAAATAGTCTTTAGTATCTTCTACTGGATCTCTAGGAGTTTTTGCTATTCTTTCGGAGGTAGATAATATCTCTACTCCTAACCTATCTAATTCATCTAGGAAAGTTCTAAGAGGAATATTAGAATAGTCTACACCAGTCTCGTCTAGTAGATATTTTTTAGTATCTCCAATTGGGTCCGCCTGTCTTTCTTCGGTAGTCTGTATTTCTAATCCTAATGCTTTTGTTATTTCTGCAAGAAAACTTTCGGAGACATCAGTTAAATCAAATGGTATAAGAGCTGATTTGTTTAAAAAATCTTTTGTATCTTTAACTGCATCTGGGGTTTCGCCTTCTGCGCGAACCTTCCACTCGTCACTAGCAACAGTAAATCTTTTTGTTAATGTGTCAACGGTATCACCTAAGAATTCGAAGTCGATTTTGGCGAACTGATTTTTAAAAACATCTGATATAGAAGCTGTATCAAAACTTAAAGCTTTACTGAAATCTATTTCAGCTCCAGGTGTTATCTGAGATCCTGGGCCTGTGTAAACCCGTTCTAGCTGCGTATCAAAAGAAAGCTTATCTCCCAGAGCTTGGATGCTACTATTCAGATTTTTAAGCTCCTCTCTGAGAACAGCAGGTATACTCAAAAGAGATTGAAGTAAAATTTCTTCTTGATTTGGGGATGGGAAATCTGGGTCAGCCATTTTATATGTCCGTGTTTGCGTTGAAGCTCAAACTCAGATAATGAGCATCATCTATACTATTTACTATAAATGTTCTAAAGTTATTTTTTCCAAACAGGCTTAAAGTAACTTTAAGTCTAACTTGATTTTGAATTTTAGTAAAATAATCTGCAAAGAGTTTAGCCTCATCGTCAGTTTCTGTGTAGAAATCTTCTATCTCATTTTTTAATTCAGTTTTAAGGTTTTCTTGCTCTTTCTTTGTAAGAAGTCTTGTATTAGTAGAAACTAAAGACTCTAAATCTGTAGCCTTATCTTGAGTAACTTTGTAACTTGCAGCTTTTTGTTTTTTGTAAATTCCTAGTAAAATCATCTGATCCTGGATAGAAGTTAAATCAAACTTAATACAAGTTAATAGAATATTTCCAGTATTCATAGCTCTATAAGTTCCTGAGCTTGATCTACTGGTAGAAATTACCACTACCGAATACTCCTTACCTTTATACTGCATTACATACATGTTTCCAGGCTGAAGCCTTCGTTTTCTGATTACAGAAGGTATTGGAGTAACCGATCTTATCTTAAACGGTAAGTCTTCATCTAGATCGAGAGTATTTTTTAAATTTTCTAAGAAAAGCTTCATTTTTTTTATTTTTTTTGCTATAAACAATATATTTAAGCTTGAGCTTTGCTTGAGCCTACAACAAAGAGTTTTGTATTATGGTTTATAGTGATGATATTAAGGTTAACCTAATTGAGTTTTATGATTTACTAGAGTATACATTTAGTTTTAAGTTTATAATTAAATGGAAATATGTTTACTCAGAAAGATTAATAAAGTTATTTCAGCTTAAACTTCTACAATCTTTCAAAAATTCAAAACCAATAAAAAAGTCTAGTTTACTTAATTATTTAGTAAACAAAGGTAAGTATAGCAAGGAAGTTATCGAAGACTTTTTTGAATCTATAGAAATAGAATTATATAGTCCTTTTATTTCTTAGTCTTCTCTTCATTAATGCAATGAAGAACAGTATGTTGATCGTTGAACTTTGGACAATACCCATCCTTGTATTCACACCAGTTACAGAACTCGTTTTCCATTGGAACAAACTCAGTCTTCTTCATCTTGCGAATTCTCCAGACCTTGTTGATCTGGCGCTTCTTCCATTCGTATATCTGTGACGCTGAGTATCTTACCGTTACCAGATTGTTGGTCAGAGGGTAGTAATGAGCACAAGTAATCTTGCCAAACGGAACGTCATACAGCTTGTTAACTGCGTAAGAGTAGCCGCGAAGTTGATTGTCGTTAAAAAGTTCTACCTTGGTCTTCTCTCGTTTTGAGGTCTTGTAGTCTATGATGAGGTAGCCGCCCTCTGGCCCCTTGACGATGCGGTCAATGACAAACTCATACTGCATCCCCTCAGCTAACTCGATCTTGCTGTGAAGCTCACAAGAAACTGTCTCACCCTTGAGATTGCTGTTGAATCTGAGAAAGTTGTTGATACACTTGTCGGTATCCTTCTTCCGCTTAGGTGTGACGTGATACTCCTCCATCAGCATGTTAGACAGCCGATGCAAGTCTTCGACCTTAGTGTAATTAACACC
>Ga0099850_1001068_pt1 | contig 12722 bp, 12 predicted proteins | sample CB_VirMetaG_5_FD_79182 | JGI IMG/M metagenome (GOLD analysis project Ga0099850, IMG submission 79182) | Freshwater to marine saline gradient viral communities from Chesapeake Bay - CB_1508_1D Viral MetaG | ecosystem: Environmental > Aquatic > Marine > Coastal | place: USA: Chesapeake Bay... | reverse complement strand
CAGTATATCTTTCCTTGTTTAAAATCAGGCATCGGTTATATTCTGTTATAGTCGGTCGCTTTATATAGTTTTTTAATTAGATGCATAAGGAAATTTTAATAGTCCCTATAACTCCATAACCTCAATAGAAATATAGTAAGTCATTATATATATTTTATATAATATTTTTATATAATAAATATTATATAAATGGCTGGATTTCATACAAAAACATTTATAAAACACGATGATTATATGACCCCTTTTAGTGCTTGGGAAAATATAAAACATATTATACCAAATGATAAGGTTATATGGGAAAGTGCATACGGTGATGGTAAAAGCGGAGAATTTCTAAAAGATTTAGGATTTAATGTTATACACGAAAAAATAGATTATTTTAATACACAACCAAAAGAATGGGATATACATATCACAAATCCACCATTTAGCAAAAAAAAAGAATGGTTTACAAGAGCGAAGGAATTAGATAAACCCTTTATAATTATATGTCCTTCATCTATGATTAATACACAATATATTAGAAATTTATTTAAGGATGATAAACTACAAATCATTATACCAAGGAAAAGAATACATTTTAATAAATTAATAGATGGTGAAACACCGAAAAACTGTAAGAACGCATGTAATTTTGACTGTTTTTATTACTGTTGGAGAATAAACTTAAAAAATGATATTACTTGGTTAGAATAAACTACTCATAATTATTAAAACTTAAAAAAGTGTATAAAATAGAATTTTTATAAGGTAGTACCCTTATGAATTGATTTGTACTCCATAACCTCAATAGAAATATAGTAAAAAGTATTGATAATTACCGTATCTTTTTTATAGAGTTTTTAAAACCTTTAAATATATACAGTTTTTAATGGGATTTTATTTTTGTTACTCAAAAATGAACTTTCGCTACTCAAGAATGAACTTTTGTTACTCAGGAATTAAAGGTTTTTATAAAACAGTTATTTATATTTATAGTTATTTTATCCATAAATATGGAGAGTTTAGAGAGAAAATATATAAATATCAATACTATAAAATCTGTTTTTGAGTAGTCTGAGTAGTCTGAGTAGTGTATTTTTTAAGATTTTGTAGAATTTAAAAACACTCACCATTTTAATGAATTCAGGTTTCTAGCTGAGGTGCTGAGTAGCGATTTTTGCTACTCAAACTACTCAAAAATTAAAATGTCATGTTTTAGAAAGTTGTTATAAATTTCCATAACACCATAAGTATCAATAGAATCCTTAAGAAAATAGGTTTTTATGGTGTTATGGTGAATTTTATAAAATGTCAGTTTCTATTAATTAATTATATATAGAAGGGTTGACATACCACATTCCACATACCACGTTTAAAAAATAGATTTGCATGATTCCCTAAAAAAGTTGTTTATCTGACAATTATATAAATATGTATAAATATATCGGTAAGTGTGGATATATTTATAGATATTTAAGAACCCTATCGATTATCGGTGTCAGATAAACAACTTTTTTATAGCATATAGAATATCTATTTTTAAAACTTGGTATGTGGAATGTGGTATGTCAAAAGGGTTTAAAGCAAGGGTGTAATATATTTAAAATGACAACTGACAATTTCTATTCATACGAAGATTTAAAAAATATAATAGATTATACTTCTAAAAAACACGAGAACTTACGAACTGTTTTGAAAGAATTGAGTCATAATGATAAATGTGATTATACAGATTGGCAACCACAACATACATGTTTATCAAACATATGCTCTCACGGTGGGTCATGTGAAGAATTAAAAAAAAGTTTTATATTTAACAAGTGTTCTATTGGTGGTGACTATACTCATTATCATTGTTCTTGTAGCGAGGCGATTATTCATCCTACTACTTTTATAAATAAATATAATTGCAAAAAGATTTTAATCGGTTCTAAATGTTACAAAAAGTTTGGTGATAAAGCAAAAAAAATAATGGATGAATTTGAAGGTAAAAAGAAATGCCCCTCGTGTAATAAGACTGTTCCTAAACAAATAGTCCAAAGATACAAACATGAACAAAATATATATCATATGAAATGTTATTCAGGTCAAAACTATAGAGAAGAACCAATAGAAGATCTACCGCCTCCTTACGAAGAATCACGAGTAACTACATCAACAATAGTTAAATTTGGAAAATATAAAAATAAACCTATATCTGAACTAATACAAGATAAAGGTTATGTAGAATATATGCTTTCTCAAGAAGAGACATCGGGGCAATTTAAAGATATATGCAAATATTTAAACAATCAATAAAAATCCATAAGTATCAATAATTCTATAATTCCCTCATTTTTTGCAATATCTTTTCTTTTTGTTTCTTTTTAATATTTCCTTCTTCTATAGTATCATCAACATTGATTTTTATATTCCTAAGCTCTCTTAATAACCTTTTCTTCTCTTGCTTTTTTTCATCGGCAGACAGTCCAGATTTAACTTCTTCTTTAACTTCTTGTTTAACTTTTTGTTTCTTTTCAGTCTTTTGTTTAACAGCTTTACTTACAAATCCCCCAGCCTGTTGGAAGCCTAATCTAATAGCTAAAGCCTTCATTTCTGTAAGTCTTAGTTTACTTGCCCCCTTACATTCAACGTTCTGTTTTTGAACTCCTTTGATAAATTGGTAATAAGTATCTCTAGTAGGCTTTTTAGCAGTAGTTGTTCTAACTGGGTCGCTCATATATGTTTTTTATAAAATAGATAATATAAAAAAAATCTAAATAAAACGCGTTCATTCTCAAATTTTATAATGTTTAACTAAATTATAAAATGGAGGCATTTCTTAAAGAACATTCAAATAAACCAGATAGTGGTTCTTATCAATTTAAGTTTGGAAAACACAGAGGCAAAACATTTAAAGAAGTGTTTGATGTAGATAAGCCATACTGTGCATTTTTATATAGAACACTTGATAAACTTAAACATAAAGTTTTACTGGATTATATAGAACAAAGAGTGAAGGAAGATTATGAATCTAAAAAGTCTACAATTTAAAGGTTTTAAAAAGTCTATAAAAAAGATACGATAATTATCAATAGAATATATATAATTTTTATTGAGAGTATGGAGAATAAATCAAATCATAAGGTAGTACCCTTGTGAAATTCTATAATTTGCTTAAAATTCTTAAATTAGCAAATTGCTCTTTTGTCATAATTCTAAATAGGCATTCTGTATTACAGAACCAATAGTATAATAGAAATGCATTTGCTTTTTTATTACAGTTAAAACAATTCATTAATTTTAATCTTTGTTTATATTATAATAAATTATAAAAATGGGTTCTCTCCTATCTGTTTTTGATTATTTTGATGATGATCAAAAAGAAAAATGGGATTCTAAAAGTATACGACAAAAATATCTAGTAAATAAACAAATTGAAGACACACATAAAATTAAACTAAAATCTGTGAAAGCAAATGACTTTTATTCAGACCTTAAAAACCATTTCAACAAAAAGAAAAAAAAAAGATAATAAGTAATGTTCTTTTTTATCGTTTCATGAAACATTTTCTAATATATACAAAAAAATATATATTAGAAAATACATTAAGAATTCTTCATAAGTATGGTGCATTATTATCTAAAGATGCCTTTTTCATGCATACCCTTTCCAAAATTATATCGAAGCTTTCTCTAAATCGTTTACTTCTTACTAACACTTTATTAATTTCATCTACTAATTCAGCATACTTTCCAGAATAAGTATTATGAACCTCGCTTTTCTTGCTAAAATTGTATAATGTATTTATAGCATTTATGCAGGCAACAATTGTCAAACCTATCGGTTGAATGAATTGATATTCTTGACTAAAAATACTGACATTGGCTAATATAAGAGGTAATATCATAGATGGTATGGCAGTATAGAAATACATTCTCTTATTTTTGTGACTGCATACGTCGTGTAATTTAGATTTATTAGATAATTCATTTTTGATTCTCTGAAAATATAACTCATTCTTTTCATTCCACTTTTCATCGAACCTTTCGTTATCTTTCGATGATTCAGAATTTAATTCTTCAGTAATTATTTTCAATTCCTTTTCATCTTCTTCAGTTATAATCTTTAATTCATTCATTATATATTATACAACTATAATTCTTATTTTTTATAAAATCTGATAATTAGGAGTTGGTAAAATACTCCCAGGTGGAACAACTGAATTACCTACCCATCCACTTGCAGACCCATATAAACTTACTTCTGCTTCGCGGTAGTTGGTATTGTTCCAATAATACCGAATATAAAACACATCTTTTGGGGTCCAGGGTATAACATTTGGATCTGATCCCAGCCATATACCGGTTATTTGAGTTATTGTCTCTCCTATGTTCCTCGCTTCATAATTATCTTTAAACCTATCATATATATCTTGTGCTGTTGTTTTAGATGGTTGTACCGTTGAATATATTAAATTAGCATTTGTAATGTTCCCACTAGTTACTAATGTCTCCGAAAAGATTGCACCAGTCCAATTATTTATGGGAAAATTTGAACAGCACCACCAGGCGGACCTCCTAATGGATTACCAACAGCCATACCATTTGGAGATCCCCAAAGACTCCATACTGCTTTAAATTGACTACCATTAGATTGTTGATAATCAACATAAAAATCTTGTTGATCATTCCATGTACTGGCACCGTTTAATAACCAAATTTGATATATTTGTGAAATACCAACCGTGCCAGCAGTATAAATAAAGAAATCATTAATAAAATGATTTGAAATATGACCATATATATTAGTCCATGGTGTTGAAGAGTGCAATATAACAGCATTAGCAACTGTTGCATCATTTCTTGTATATCTAGCCATTTGACTTGTTGCAGAATTATTGGGATGTGTTGAAAATTCAGCATACTCTTTAAAATAAGTTCCTGTTGCATTTAGTTGCCATATTATAAAAACTCCATTCGCTTGAGTCCAAGAACCAGAATTGGCATTTGGTACATATACCCGATGTACTGTTGTAATATCATTATTACTTGCTACTGTATTACCATCTAAAGTATGGGTTGTTTTATATTCAGTTTGAAATAATTGGGCAATTGATGAAAATGTTTCTTGCACATCTGGCACAACATATATTTTACCTGTAGATGTAATTTTTAATGTCCCTGCTACTAAATAATCATCACCAGTAAAACTGATTTCATGATCATTAGCACCACCTCCACCTAATGCACTACTTATACCAGTAACACCACCGCCACCAGTGAACAAAGCACCATTTTTATATAAATTACCTGTAAAATATATATCCTTCCACTGGTGATTACCTGTTCCATCTCTAACGCCTAAATCTGTAACATTATCAGCATCTGGTCTTACTATACTAGTTGCAGAAGATCCACAGATAAATTCATTAGCCCTTCTACTTATACCATTACCAATTACTATTTGATTATTGGAAGTTGTTGATACAGTTTGGGTACCACCTATAAAAATACAATTATCACCGCTAGTTAAACCACTACCTGCACCTTCACCAATGCATATATTATTGTTACCAATATTATATATAGCAGAATTACCAATAGATATATTTGATGTATACCATTGAAGACGCAATATATTATCAATCCTACCAGAGTTTAAATTCATGACTCCAGCAGAACCAACTCCTCCGCCAAAAGTGCCTAAAGTAAAATTAGGGCTTAATATTTGATTTGAATTTAATATATTAGAACTAATAACAGCAGTACAAGTCAAGTTATTAACATTAGATATATTATTATTACTTGCTCCGTCTATTGTGCATGGAGTTTTTTCAATAGTTCCGTTTGTATTCAACCTCATCATAGCATTAGCAGTGCCTATATATGAGTCACCTGTTAACTGAACGTTACCGTTTACTGTAGCATCAATGGTTATTCCTCGTCCATTACCTCCAGTATTTGGAGCAAGATTATTTAAAATTAATGTATCTGTATTTAACCTACTTTGTAATTTAGAGGCTTTGATAAATCCATTAGTTGTCCCTACTTCTAAATCATGTGTTAAAGTAGCATTTTTACAATCAATATTGCCATTACCATCAACTCTAGCATTATTTGAAGGCTGTTGGATTTGACCTGAAGCGTTTAAAGTCACAATTGCGTTATTATTATTTTGGTATTTGCTACCAGTTAAATTAATAGCGCCTGTACTAGTGTTCCCAATGTCTAATCCTGCAGTTCCATTCTTATTATAATACTTATTAGATTGGGCTTGATTGTTTAAAATAATAAAATTTCCATTTATTGTATTACTACTTGTTACATCATTCATAGTAACATTTCCTAATGTATTTACTTTAAAAATTGGATGGTCTATATTAGAACCTATAAATATATCTCTAAATCTTAAAGCACTTGTGCCTATATCTGCAACATTAGTTAATGGTGATGGAGCAAGAAAACCAACAGAAAAGGAACCGGGACAACTGCCATTATTCATAAAACCACCTCCCACATTTATATTTCCTGTAGTTTCAATATTGCCATTAAAATAAGTTCTACTTGCATTTGTTTGATTTGGATCAATATTTTGACATTGAGTTTCTAAAGTAATTATTTTATTATCTTGTATAGTTGCTAATGTATCATGGTATTCTTTAGTAATTAAATGTTTGCTGTCTGTTAACTGTGCTGTTGTAATGATATTTTTAATTGGTATATTTTTGTTTGTTTTATAGTTAGTATTTAATACTTCTTCATAAATAACAGGATCCGGTTCATCTATCCTTTCCCATTTTGAACCAGTATAAATTATTTTATCGTCTATTTGCCAAGTGCTTACACCGTCAATATTAGTTGTTCCAGCAACATTAACTACATAATAATCACCAAGATTACCAGTTCCGCTTACTATTGTAGGCGTATTTGTTGTAGCATTCCATAAGCCTAAAAAAGATTGACTGCTAACGGGTAACCTTGATGTAGGTACCTTGCCTTGGGCTGTTAGATCACATATTCCATTATTTGCACCTTTTGATGCTATAAAACTATCAATACTCGCATGGGTATTAGTACCTATATTAGTTAACTTTGTATGGTCAGTAACACCACCTCCAGAAGCAAGATCAGTCAATAATTCTGTTCCTCCAATGTTCATATTTTATGTAATATATAATAAGGTTATATATTTATCTTCTGTAAACAGATAATGCTAAAATCCATTCTCCAGAGTTATTATCTATAACTTCATAATTATCGTCTACAATTTTAACATTGACTAAATTTAAATTAATATGTGCTGACATTATGCTTTCATCTGAACTATCTTTGTCTTCACTTCTTGTAATCAAATATCCATAAGGTAACGTGACAGGTAAAGAAGCAATGATACCATAACGTTTACCGTTACTTGATAATACAGCATCACTATCGGCTAAATTTTCAGTTAAGAAATGAATATATTTAGTCCTAATTAAATTAAATGGTTGGTTTCCACTAAAAGAAGTTGCAGCAGTTTGTAATGTAGTAAAACCAATAACATTATTGATGCTTCCAGTTAATAAAATAAATGATGGTGATGCTGAAGTCACATCATATTTTTTGGTAATATTATTTGCTGTAAAAACCAAATCAGTTTGTAGACTATTTAATGTTGTTGTCAATGTTGTTACTTCATAATAACCAGCAGGTACGGTGATTGTTTTTTGTACCCCTCCAAAGTCATAGTTTAATACATTGTTTTTACTAGAAATATTATACATAAGGTTAGTAAAAGAAATTTCTTTTAGTTGAACATGGTGACTTTGTTGTAAGTCGTTCGGTAATTTAAAATCAGCATCTGTTGCTGATATAGACGATGCTAGTCTATCTTTAGAGTTTAAAATTACAATATGTTTTTTTGAATGATCCATAAAGGCTACTTGTATATAATATACTTATATAATTTAAATTTTAACTGAAACTTGATTTAAGAAAGCTCGAGCCAAACAAGTGTATGTTAAAAAGGTATAGTAGGTTTTGTTAGAAGCGTTACCTTCATATTCTAAAGCTACACTAGCAGAGTTATTGACGGCAAGTCCAGAAGAAGAAATACCATGTTCAGATTTCAAAGGAGTTGAAACGTTGAAAAGTCGAAGAACATATTCATTGTAGGTATGTTTTGATTCTTTTTTAGTTGTCATATCACTTACAGAATATGCTTCTGGGATATTGTCGATTACTTGATGAGGAAAATAATTAGATGCAAGGCGATACTGAAACTTACTAAAGACAGCAGGTGTTGCGTTAACATCGATAGAATTAAAACTATTTTCTGAAATATTATTTTGATTAGCAGGATCGTGAATTGTAGTAGTAATACTAGTTGCTTGAGATACAGCTTTCTTAATTTGAAAATTAATACTAGTAGATGCAGACTCTTCATAAGAAGTAAAGACTCTATCATAAGTATACTCCAAACCATTTTGAGAAGATTCTTCAGTCAAAACTTTTAAAGTGTTATCATTAACTACATGCTCCATAAGAACAATTGTAGGTTTTTCAACTCTAAAAAATGTAGGTGGTGTTGCAGTTAAAGCATCTAAACCACGATTCAAAGATTCAAGAACAATTTCAACACGAGCACCTGATAGCAACATTGAAGGAATTTTTTGACCCTTTACATGAGGTCGGAACATACCGGTAAGCCAAGCCATAGGAATGCAAACCTGTAAACCACCAACTGCTTGACCTTGAGTATATGCTTGTTCATGTCCTGTAAGAAGTTTGGTTTTTTCTAATTCTCTATCCTCATTCTGAGAAGGAACCCACCAATTAGAATATTGGTTCAAATGTTGGATTCTTTCAAGTTCAACGCCATTTTTACTAGAAATCCTAATATCTCTAATCAAAGATAAAAAACCATTAGGGCCAAAGATTACTGATTGGTCTGAAACAAATCTAAAAGTAAAATAACTATTTTCAGGGTCAACTTGTCCTGAAACATTTAAATCAAAAACGATCGTATCTGATGGGTCATAACTTTGTTTTTGACTGTATTGTCTTTTTTGAGTTCTAACCAAAGTAGTACTCAAAGGCATAGGCATTTTATATTTTAAGCCATTAGTAGCCAAAATAGCAGAATTAGCATTGCTTTTTGATTCCATTTTATCTGTTATATATAATATAAAGAAAAAAATAAAATTAAACTTGGTTATTAATTTCGGATTGTTCTAAATATTGTCTATTTATTAAATCTTCTTGTAAGTTATTTGTATCTAGTTCTGTATTTTCTATATTTGGTGTATCTTCTTGAAATCTTCGTTCTGGTGTATTTTTTATTTCTTCTAATTTATTTAATAATTTTATTTTATCAATTAATAACCTGACTTTATCTTGTCTCATTTGTTGTTTAGATGTCAGGAAAAAACCATTATCTATTCTAAAGTTTTCATCGTTAAAAGCTCTTGCTACAAGAGGATTAATAGACTCTAGTGTATTTAAAACACCTGCACTTTGCATCCTGTCTTTTTCAACTCCATTGACTTCACCGTCTCCGTTAGAATCAAACAATTCATTTATAGACTGTGATGAAAAGTCACTATAACCTTTTTCAAATATATCTTTTTTTTCAATATATCGCTCTGTATTAATCAATTCACCAGACATTATACTGTATATATAATATACTTATATTTATATTTCATCAAATCCTCCTGTATCAACTTCTCCGTAAAGATTTTGATCGTTCAAGTAGGCTGTTATTGAGTTTCTAGTAAGTTGCACAGCATTATAATTTTCATTAGGTTTAGGAAACCTATAATGAATTAAATCTCTTTCTTCAAAATATCTACCCGTTTTAGATTGTAATCTTTCATTAATTTTATTAATTTCATCAATTATCCTTTTCTCCTCATCTGGTTCATCTTCTGTCTCTCTTTCTGAGTCTTGTGGTTTTCTAGGCCATATCTTTTCAGATATTTTACTTCCAGCCTTTCCTATTAAATCATCTACTGCCCTATCTACAATACGACCTCCAATGTTACCTACAAATTGGCCTACATTTGCTCCAGATTGTCCTCCAAGGTAAGCACCAACAGCACCACCAACAGCTTGACCTACACCTGCACCTGTTGGTATGTTTACTCTTTTATATTCTGGTATACTTCTTGGTATGTTACGAATAATTCTTGGTAATGCGTTCTCTCTTTTTAATTCTCTAACAATACCTTCTGGATCTTGAACGGGGTCATATAAACGCCCTTGTTCCATCTGTTGTTTAATGTCTTGTTCCAGTACACTATCAAATCTTTTGGATTCTGAAACACCTGATGCTTCCAATAGATTAGACATTTTTCTTTCTATTTTTGAAGGTAATACTAAATCAGTATGTTTTTCATCAAGCTTTTCAGTTTCACCAAGGAATTCTTTAATATCCAAGTGTTCTGGTGCATATTCTTTTAAAATATTTTCAATGTCTTTTATAACTGTTTCGTTTTGTTTTGTATCTTTACTTAAAAAATCTTTTATTTCTTCTTGTTCGTCTTCGGGGACAAGTAAATCAATAAAGCTATTCATATTCGCTCTTCTCATTTGTTCCTTTGAATCATCTTCTGTCAATGTAGAATTTCTGAATAATTCATTATCTTCTTTTGTATCTTGGTTGATTTGTTTCTTACTTTCATCAGGTATTCCTTCTTTATTTTCTTTTAAACTCATTTTACTAAACTTTCTTAACAATTCGCTTTCAGTTTGATAATGTTTATTTGATTTATCTTGGTCTTCTGAAAACTCCAATGAATTCCATAATCCATCTTTATTACTATTGTATTTATCCATATCTCGTGTTTCTGGAAAGTTAAGACCGAAATAATCGTCATTTCTTGTCTGTGTTCGTAATGATTCACGAACACCCAATTTCTGACTTTCAATATCAAATATATCAGAATAATCATCTTTTGCTTCTAACATTTTTCTTAAACGTTTTACTTGTCCTTTAACTTTTTTTAATGGTTCATTATCATCACGTAGTGAACCTAAATATTTTTTCTGTTCTGGTGTTACATCAGATGGCGATAAATCATCATCATCATCATCATCATCTGTATCTTCTTTTAATTCCTTCTTTTCTTCTTTTTGTTCTTTTTGTTCTTGTATACTTTCAAGAGGCCTATAGATTGTATCGCTACTCCAGATACCCCTGTCAACCATAGCCCTTACTGTTCTTCTCATATTTTGCAGTGATGCCGTGTTTTGGCGACCAGTTATGGGGTTGGTATACGATTCATTGGAAATAAAAAGATTTTTTTCTCTAAACAACTCTTCATAATACAATCTTTCTTTATCTTTACGTTTACGTCCCATTTTTTATTATATATTTATATATATATATATTAGATTTTTTTTTTAAAAAAAAAATTCTAATTGATTATTGTATTAAAGTTCTTTCTTAACTTTTGATTGTTAGGTGCATCATGATTAATAAAAGCGAATTGGTAAGGTTGATCTGTGCAGTGCTGTAACAACTCTAAAAATCTTTTTTTAGACATACCAGGTAAACAATTCTCTTCGGCGAATTTTTCTAATTCACTTAAAGATGAAGGGAACAGTATTAAACCTCTACAATTTGTTCTTACAACAGAAGGGACTTTTTTATAATATTGAGTGTTGAAGATACATGAAATATTATAGTGTCTACATTCACATACTAGTTTAGTTAATATATTAGATTTTAAGAACTTCTGTTTACTTAATATATCATCAAAAATTAATAATATATTTTTTGTTCTTTCAATTCCTTTTTTTTCAACGGATTCTTTTTGTTTGTTTATTAAAGTATTCAACCATTCTTCATTCATATTCGTTATAAAATTTTCTTTAGGGATTTTTAAATATTCTTTAAATAAATCATCAGGGCTATCTGATAAATATAAAACAATATCAAACGCATTATTTAATAAAGACTTGCTGTTTAATAAATGAAGGCACGTTGTTGATTTACCAGAGCCAGATTTTCCTATTACCAGATACGAACAGTGTATTTTTGGTAATATATTTAATTCTGATGCTAAAGGCTGTTTTAATTTATTTTTATTGCTTTTATAAGGATATATACTCAAACAGTTTTTGTTTTTATCCATATTATAATAATTACAAGATATATATTTAACGTAATAACATTAAATCTACATTATCAATATCATTACTGTTTATATCATCTATTAAACTAAAATTCGCTTCACCCTTCATTGTATGCTTATCCATAGAGGAATAATCGGATCTTCTTGAATTTGCAATTTTTGTTAAATCTGGATCGAAAGTTCCTCCTCGTTGTAATACATCAAGTTGTTTATTCAATGATTTAGGTTGTTCATTATTCCATCTATCATAATAGTTAAAAGCATTAGGAGTATCCAATGACATTGGATAAGGTACAGGATATGTGTCTCTAAATTGATAACCCCAGTCCTTTACTTGATTACTGTTAATTAGTGGTAAAGGAGGAGGTACTGATGGACTTTCATAAGTATTATAAAATCTTCTTCTTTCACAAATTTGATTTTGTAATGCTAGAAGATTATCAGAATCACCACTTAATAAAGGGTTTACTAAATCAAATAAATTATAATTTTTCAACTCTTCTAGTTTTTCAACATCAGTTAAACGCAATATATCTTGGCCTCCTAATTGATATCTGGGGTACCAGTGTTGCTGTCTTACTGCAGGTTTGATTTTAGGGTCTTTTATCTTTGTTTCTTTTACTTTTTTTGGTTGTGATT
>Ga0099850_1001066_pt1 | contig 12734 bp, 18 predicted proteins | sample CB_VirMetaG_5_FD_79182 | JGI IMG/M metagenome (GOLD analysis project Ga0099850, IMG submission 79182) | Freshwater to marine saline gradient viral communities from Chesapeake Bay - CB_1508_1D Viral MetaG | ecosystem: Environmental > Aquatic > Marine > Coastal | place: USA: Chesapeake Bay... | reverse complement strand
TGTCATTACTATCCACTTTCTTGAGCATCTAGTTATCGTTTCAACAAAGTTATCAGCATTTTTAATATGTTCTGCAGTCTCTATTGAAAATACTAGATCATACTTTCCGAAATCTCCAACCTCTTCTAAATCAAATAAGATATCGTAATCAGCCTCTGTATTTCCATCAACACGTATAGCCTCGCTAAAATAATGCATCTTTCCGCAACCTATATCAATAACAGTGTGAAAGTCTAATTTCTCTCTTATTGTCTTTTCTATTAACTCCCTGGTAACTTCTTTTTGCCAATCAGTATCATAGGCTCCTTTTTCTTTTTCAGTTATTCTTTTTATGCTCTTCATATTTAAAGTATTTATGACTTCTAACGTTTCCTTCTAGCACTTTAATCTTTATTCTATCTTGCATTTTCCACCATACATAAGGGAAACTTATTTGATCACGGTGTTGGTATTTACAAATTTCAGCCCACCATCTGTTATTGAATTCTTCTACTATCGGAGACTCTTTTCTAATTAATACACCACACTCGCATAAATTGTTTTCCGGCAGTCCTTCGCTTCTATAGTCTTTTATTTGCCTATCCATTAATGGCTTAAGCTCCTCTGGTAGCCTCTTTATCGCTTCTTTATGCTCTTGGTAAACACTAGTCCTATGAGGGTGGCTAAACAGCGCTATATCGTAATCGCCCAGCAACTCTACTAGAAACGATTGATCAACTGCTAGGGATATGTTGCCATCAAGCCAAATACTATAAGGGCTGGTTACATATTTGTGTGAAAGAACTTTGTAGATCTTTGCGTTCATAACGTCCCTCTTAAAGCTTTCCTCTTCACTAAAAACTTTAATATCTTCTCTTTTCTTTTCGTAATCTCCGCAGATAGCTGTGTATACCGTTGCTTTGCTTCTAACGTTATCTATTATCTCAAGATATCTGTTAGCAATGTTTTTTGCGTTATACCTATGAGCCGGGCTTTTATCTAGATCTTTTCTTCTCTCTTTTGGGTCAATAAGTCTTATAATGTCTTTTTCATTCTTTGCTACTGGAATTCCTGATAAATACGCTGTAATGTCTTTGTTATTTGACTTTAGACTTCCATTTACTGGCAAAACTGCAAAGTCTGCCTTAGATATTTCCGAAACTACCGTGTCTAAATCCCATTTAACAAATTTATCGGCCTTGTCTATTGGAGGAAAGGGGCACTGGGCTATTGCTGTTAGCTTAAGTCCGTTTTCCTTAATAGTCCTCATATATGGGGCAAGGCAATTTGAATTTTGGGCATATCCGAACCATACAACCTCTTTAGCTTTTCTGGTGTGCGTGTTTTCTTCTCTTGTCTCATAATATTCAAAATCGTGGCCATCATCAACAACATATATCTTTTTATTTGTCAACTTGCTTAAATCTCTCTTTAATCCTTCAGTTGACGTTATAATTGCATCAACTTGATCAATTAACTTAAAAAAGTTAGGCGTATCCTTCCAAACTGCATCGCATATATCAAGAATCTTAGTCTCTTTTGTTTTTGCTATCTGACTAACCGCTTTATGGAAAATAACTGCTTTATATTCTACTCCTTCCCGATAAAGTTCAAACTTGTCTGAGTTTTTAATTATCCATTCGCCTCTAATCCTATCAGAAGCACAATTTTTCTCTCCGGTAACAAATCTTTGTAAATAAACCCCTATTTTATCAGACTTTACTTTCTCTTTTATCTCTTCTTTAAATGTCGGCGCCTCTTCTGCAAATACTTTGCTGAACTTAAACCCTCTGTTTAATAATGATGTGTAGTCTTCATGGCTTAGCTTCATTTCTCTACCGAAGGCGTTATATGCTATGATAAAATTTTTGCCAGACATCGTTTGTATGTATTGAATAGTTTTTAATAACCTCCTTTTTTGCTTCTTTAGCTATAGATTTACGCTTGTCCTCGTTTTCTATTAAAGAGGATAGCTCGTTTACCCAATCGTTGTAATTTCCAGCCAATAATCCGGTAAATCCGTTCCTTATGCTGCTATCATATGGGTAAACTCTGCTTCCAATAAATGCCGACCCAGCTAAGCTTGATTCTAACCACTTAATGTTAGACTTGCACTTGTTAAATTCGTTATCCTTTAATGGTGCTATGGATATGTCTAAATTAAGATCACAAAGCTTTTTAGGGTATTCATGGTGTAAAACTCCTTTAACGTTCTCTGTAGGAAATTTGAAAATGTCTTGCTCTGATCCAAAAATAACTATCTCTACTTTGTCTTTGTACTTTTTGTAAATTTCTTCTAGTGGCTTTTCTATTTCTTTAATGTCCGGAATATGCGTTGGTGAAAATACCCAACCTATTCTAACCTTTTTGTTTTTCTTTTTTGACGGCTTCCACTCTTTTTCGTCTATTAAGTTTGGCAATACTACAATGTTGCTATTTATCTTTTTAAGCTTTCCCTTTAAAGGTTTGGTAGATACTGTTACCCAGTCCGCTGCTTTAATAGATTCTATAGTATTAACACACCTTCTAGAATGATCTTTGTAGTTTCCTTTTTCCTTGGTTATCGAGGCGTTTCCTAGGGGCATTTCCCAAATATTGTCATCAATATCAACAACCACCTTTGTTTCAGCCGTGTTCCTCATTGTATAAAGAACGTCTAGGGTGTGAAAGTCATCAATGTATTTAATTTGCCAAATGTCCCCTATTTTTCTAAACCTTTCTGCCAAATCGGCTATGGTTAACTCATCGTTTTTCCTTAACAGTGTCTTTCTAAAGGTAGTTTTAAGTCTGCTCAACGGCCTTGTTGACCTATACGTATAAACTGCGCTCTCTTTTGGTCTAATAGCTAATATTTTCATCTTGGAAATGGGATTATACCTCCTATAGGGTCTTTTAATGATGTTCCTGGTGTGTAATCAATCACCAATTTAGGGTCGTTAGTTGTTCCAGTTGAATCAGCAAAATAACCCAAAACTCTTGATTGTAGATTAGAAAGACCTCCTGGGTGAAGCGGCTCTACATTATCGGCGTCATAATTTTCATTTCTTAGTCCTAACTCTGTTATTCCTGTTAGTGATATTGCAGCTAACCCACTGGCGTTCAAAGTAAAGTCATTATAAGAGGCAATTACTATATCGGCATAAGCTTTAGCTGTTGAAAATGGAGTTGTGCCAAGAGAATCATAATCTCCCGCTACAACATCATTGCTATCCGCTGGGCTGCTAGAGAAAACGTTCATATCTGGGCTTATGCCTGCATTGTCTGTTTTACTACTAGGTATTACCGAAAAAACTGCCGAGTTTACAGTTGCTGAAGCGCCTAAAGATGAGGTGTCCATTGTAAATATTGACCTCGCTAGACCTATCCAGTCAGTAGAACTACCTTTTGAGTAAATCTCTGTGAACAACGTTGTTTCTGCGTCTTTGACTACCGCCGTGGCAACTGCACTATCATGTATTGTTGCCCATGTTTCTCCAGCAGTGTTATACCTTCTAACGTATGCATCAACGCTAACATTGCTTCCACCGCTTCCAGCTTCTGGGTATACTGTTAAAGTTGCCATTTAATTGAAGCCGCTTGAAACACAATCTCTTTTAATACTTCCTCATGGTTTTCTTCTCCATTGTGTTTAAGAGGTGGGTTTTTAAAATATAATGGGTTGTTTACCGGCAACGCAACGCCATTCCTACTGGCTGTTACTACTATCTTTAATAGTCCATTTCTTTCGCCCTTGCTGATAATATCAAAGTCCACCCCGTTATGGGTGAACTTTTTGATATCTACACTAACTAATTTTTTATAATTGTCTGTTTTCATTATACAGAGACTATTGCGTATTGAATTGACCCAGATATTGAGCAAGTTACAGTATCGACTTCTAGGGCTTTGTTTGTTGCTAATTTCCACATAGGCATTGCATAGTTTCCACTAGGTGGAACTGCTAACCCGCTGTATTGAGCGTGCTCCATTACCCCAGTAATTGCGGTGTCATCCTCATCCTGGAAGCTTGCAGAACCGTCACCAGTTCCTACTGTGTACTGGATACCATACACCCAGATTTGCTTGTTAGCTCCTGGTGCTGCAATTAATGATTGATTGGCTGTGTTAGCGGATGCGCTGATTGCTGCGTTTGTGTAGGAGTCAATGGTTGGTGCTCCTGCCCCGTCAATTGAATCTGTATTTTGTGAAATAACTACTGCCCCAGTGTTACAAGCAGTTATTTTGCCGTCAATGCTGGTTGTATCTCCTGCGATAGTCGCACTGTTTGATTCCACCAAATTACCACTAGCATCTGTTTGAATAGCTTTAATAGTAGTGCCATTCTTCCCTAAACCTAAAACACCGTTACCACTTGCGACGGTATCGGCTTCTGTGTATTCAGTTACTGCTACGCCTCCAGTTGTACCATCGACATTATTCCCGTCAGCATCAACTAAAATAACCTTAGTGGCTTCATCGGCGTTTGTTAATGTTTGGACTGGATTTGTAGGGCTGTTTTTGTATGCCATTTTTTTATAGGAAAAGAGGAGAGGCAAGAGCCTCCCCTCAGTTCGATTAAGCTACAGTCACTTGCATATCTAGGAATCGCAAACCTCGTTTAGTAAAGGTCTTTACTCCATATACAGTTAAGATCTTAACGATTTCTCCAAATTTTAGAGGATCGGTGTCGATCTTGGTCATAGGAGCAATTTGCATTGCTAAAGAGATCTGTTTGTTAACTCCGAAATAGCAGTGAGTTCGTGAGTTGGTTGTGGTATCCAAGAAATTGGATACGTAAACTTTAACTCCATTGAAATCACCAGCATAACCATTCTTGAAGGTTGCATCAGCTAGATTAAATCCAGTTGATAGAGCAGCTTCATTGATTACAGCAGCAACTTCTGGACTAACTACGGCTACAAGACCGGAAACGTCTACTCCTTGAGCGGCTAGTTTAGCTTTGGCTCGTGAGAAGGCGGTGAACACGTTAGAAGTGGTCAATGCAATAGCATTTCCAGCTACTCCACCCATTCCACTGTCTCCAGCGTCAAATGAATCATAAGCGTTCAATACTTGAGCAAAGAAAGTCTGTTCAATGTTCTGTCGAATAGCGTAAGTAGCTTCACGAATACCAGCCTCCATGGCTGAATAGGTTTTGCTTTTCGTCAATAGTGTCAAGGTAGAAGCTAGATTCGTACTGTTGATCTACGGTTAGGTATTCATCAGTAGTATCAAGAGCTTGTACAGTAACATCAGTTCCTTTCACATATGCAGTGGTGCTTAGAGCGCCAAACATTGGGAAATGAACTTGGGTGCCACTTGTCAATTTCTTCTTGAATTTAAGGTCAGCAACATCCATGGCAACCAATTCTTTGTAAAGGTTTTCTTGGATGGCGTCACTCCAATTTTCGGGATTTAAAGCGGCAACATCATTTGTATAAGGCATTTTAAAAGGTACTAATCAACCTGGCCACGTTCTTTATCTGCCATCATCTTAATCCATTTCATTTTTTCGCTAGGTTTTAACTTAGCTACTTCTTCTGATTTGATTTCTGATAGCTTCTTTTGAAGGGCAGGACTGTTAGATGGTTTTGAGATCTTAGATTTTGCTTTATCCTCAGCCTCTCGTTTCTGCATAATAGCCTTAGCTTCTAACTTATAACCTTCTCTTGTTTCATATAACTCGAAAGGGTCTTTATTTAAAGCTTTGGCGTCTGCTTCAACAAGATCCCATACTTCTTTAGCTTCTGGGTTGGCGTTGAAATAAAGACTTTTGATTACGTTTGTCGGGGCTTTTTCTTCTTTAGCCTCTTCTTTCTTTTTTCTTCCTTGATCGGAAAAAAACTTTGAAACTCCTTTTTTGATCTTGGCGAGTTCCTCTTCCTGACGCTTAACTTTTTCTTCTAGCGTCTCCTCTTCTGGGGCTTCTGAATCATCGAACAAGGTTTCTAGTGACTCTTCTTGCTGTTCTTGTTCGCGCTCCTCGGATTCGCTTCCCTCTTGAGGGTTAGTCGTAACTTCCTCATTTGGGTTTAGGTCTTCTTTGGTAGACATTTATTTGATTGTTAAAAATAAAAGCCCTCTTCCGGGCTTGTGTATAGAGAAAACCCACCACAGGAATTCTCCATGCAAAAGCCTAGAATTTTCCTGTGGTGGGTATTTTATTCAGTTGTGATTAATTCATAATCTCACTCAATATTGCTTCTAATTTCCTTCTGGCGATATCAGCCTGTAAAACCAGGTTTCCAAGTTCCTTCAAGTCTGCTTCCTTACCGCTTAGATTACCAAGTTTCCTTATATCTGTCAAATCAGCCAAATTACGGTTGATGATTCCATCAATAATATACTCTTTGAATCGTGGATCTTCAATAAGCTTTTCCATGTATTCTTTGCGCTGTTTTTCCTTTTCTAGTTTTTCTTCTTTAAGCAACTTTTCCTCTATTCTCTTTTTTTCGTCTTGTTTTACGTGTTTCATGCTGGTAGTGGTGAGTTAGCGTCCATTAAAGCCTCTTGGTTGTTCATTGGCATTTCCGGTGCCGGTGTTGGTGCTGTTTGGTTAGCCATCATTTGTTGCTGCATTTCTTCCTTCTTTTCTTCTTCTGTCTTTTGGAATAGTGATGGGTTCAAATTAAGCGTATCCATAATTTCATTTTCTACAGCTCTTCTTGACCCGGTGAACATTGGATCATTCTTTAGTTGTGTCAGGTTTTGAATCTTAACGTTCTTGTCAAAACCTTCATTGGTTACATAGAACTCAATAAAGTAGTCAGCATTCTTTAAGATGCTTTTCTTTAATTGGGCAAACCGCATGTCACCTTTGCCTTTTAATTCTTCTTTTAGTCTTTCCTTTTCGGCTTCGGCGGCTACTTGGATATTTTCAATGTCCTCATAAGATAGGTTTTGCTTTGATAGTTCTTTGGTAGCCCAGTTATTAACTGCGTTGTCTATAAAGAACTCATCTAATTCTTGTAACTCTTTAGGGTCACCTATAATCGCCACGGCTTCTTTTTCGTCAAGTTCGTCAATAATAGTTTCAAAGTAACCGTTTTGAAATAGCCTTACAATAAACTGGTGCATTCGTTCCCTTACGAAGTCATAGGTTGTTTGCTGCTGCTGTTTATTAATAACGGCCTCGGTTGCTGTTTGACTTGGTAGATCCTCTCCTGCTGCTGATGCTGTAACTCCCATGATTTGCATGGCGATCTCTTCAAGTTTCTGAACATTATTCAAGAATTCTCCGGTCTTAGTATCAATAGCAATACGCTGCAAGTCTTCATCTTTATCCATCTGTAAAATTGAACCGGTCTCTAAGTTGTCTAGGAATTCTTGCGTTAGTGAGTTTGAGTTAGCAGTATACTTATGCGTAAAGATACCTTTAAGGTCTAACAGGTCTTTCTTTCGCTTTAGGTTGAACTGCTCATTGTAGTGAGATTGTAGGCCTGATAACAACTCGCCACATCCAAACGCTAAGAACCTCCCCTTGGCGTCAAATAGATCGGCCTGCTCATAAGGGAACAGTTCTTCCCACTCTCCAAGCTTCTTAATCTCTCTTTTGCTAGTTCTGCGCTTCTTGAACGGAGTAACAAACATATCAAGCTCTAAGTACGGTTGCCATTCGCTTTGGTCTCTATAGCTTTCAGGATCATTTTCTGATCTGTCTAGGTATTTCTTACAAACCTTATGAACTTCACCGTCAACTTCTTCCCATGTCCAAAATTCTACAATCTTAAACTGTGATTCACCTCTTTTCTGCATTCGTTCCCATTCAGCTTCAACTTCTTCCCAGTTTTCCTCCCAGTCATCCTTAAAGCTTTGGATATCATCCCAAGTATAATAAAGGGTTTCAGCATGTCGGCGCTCTTGAGGGTCTTGGATGTTTGGCTGGGTGATATAGTTTCTTAGATCTACAGTGTAAACAGTATCATCTGCCCTTTTGGCAATACATGATCCAAACCATACCATATCACTCATTACTTTATCTAAGAACACGCCAAAGTTTTGCCTTAATAGATGATTCCTAACGGCCATTTTAACCAACTGTAAAACTTTAATACCTTTTCCGTTGGTTGATCTCATATTTAAGTCTTTAAGATCAACATCAGAACTCATGATAATGGTTCTGTAGACTTTCCATGCTAGCGGATAGTATATTTTTTCAAATCCGTTTGGTTCTACCGGACTGACAAACTTTGAATTAAACAGTCTATAGGAGTCATAGATTATGTCTTTTAGATCGTAAGACACAGAAGGAGCAATGTCTACTTCCATTTGTTGGTTGTCAGCTATAAAGTCTCTTACATCTTGCATTTAACTTTGACTCTTCGTGGTGGTCAAGAGTATGATTGAATTTTGTTTAATGTTAGGCTTGGCTTAACTTGTTTGATTGGTTCATGAGAGAATAGCGCATACCTTAAGCAGTCCATGCAATGATCGTTTTCTTTTATTGGCACTTCTTTTTCGTTTTGATCGGCTTTCTTTTCTGGATATTTATAAGTTTCTAGCTCCTGTATAAGATTAACACAATCAGGATGTATCTTTATTCTGTTCTGCTTAAATATCTCTCTTACCTTATCGATTCCGCTTGATATGTCTTTATTTACTTCCATGCAATTAAGCCCTCTATTTGTTAATTCTGCTATTCTGTCGGGCTCTGCCGGGTCTGGGTATACTTGTTGCGGACTATACAAAAGTATTGCATTGGCTATCTGTTCAGTTGTTTGCCTTTGCTTATACCATTCATTTCTTATCCAAAATCTATTGTCTTTGTCTACCTTAATGTCTAGTATAGCGGCCGGGTTAGTATACCCGAAGTCTACCCCTACTATAGTTTTAATTACGTTTTGTGGCTCTGTATGAGTGACGTGTAAGGTTCTTTTAAACTCTTTATACACCAAGCCTTCTGCTTTTCTAAAGTCTGCCATATACTCTTGGGCAAAACTATCTTCTGTCAATTCTATCTTTGCTTTTTCTACCTCTTCTTTCTTTATAAATGGGTTATCGTAAGTTGTGAAATGAAAGCTTTTAAAATCTTGATCCTTATCTTGCTGATTAAACAGATCATAGAAATGATTGAATCCTTTTGGTGTACTGATAAACAATCCCTCTCCTCTTCTATCTGTTAATGTTGGCCTAACTACTTCTTTCCAGTTAATAAAGAAGTTTCTCATGCTAGCGATCTCATCAATTACGATAAAGTCAAAGGCTTGGCCTCTTAACGTTTCGATTGCCTCCCATCCTCTAAGTATTATGTGGGAAGTTGTCTTTTTAAGATTATAAACTTTTAATTCTAGTCTTGATTCGTTTACTGTCTCTATTATATCATTAAGTTCTTTTTTGAGCAATGCCCATGCAATGTCTCTGGCTTGCTGGAAAGTTGGGGCAATATAAGCTATCTTGTTTTCATTGTATAGCGCCTTTCCTTTTATCTCTTCTACAGCCAATGTGGTCTTTCCCCATCTTCTACCATTGCAACATACTCTAAACCTATGTTTATCAGTTGCTATTATCGCTTGTGTTGGATGTAACTTCATTTTTTTAGCCTGTTCAGAGATTTTGTTAAGGACGAGAGCGAATCATCGTTGACTTTTTTTGTTCTCTGTATATCGAATACTAGGCTATGGTACCCGACTTAAGTTTATTATTTTCCAGCTTGGCTTTTCCATTTAATATATTCTGCGAGCCTAAGAAAGTTTTTTTTCATTTCATAGTCAAAAGTCTCTAAGTAGTTCAATATCTTTTCTTCAACAATCTTTTCTCTTCTGCTTTTTTTATTGGTTTGGTTCATTTTTTTCTGCTATTTCTTTGGCTATGTTTATGTTTATGTTTTTAACTTCCCCTTCAAAAGGTTGGTTAGGTTTTCCATCTACTCTATCCAGCAAGGCATTGTAAGCTTGTACGTTTCCCTTTACTACATGTTTAACCATTGAAAGGTTCATACACTCTTCAATTGTTTTAGGTTCTATTTCCGGGAATAGCTTTTGCAATCCTTTCTTTAATGTTTCAGGTGCTTGGCTTTCAAGCAAAGCAGAGATGAGCATTTTGGCATCCCTTTTCTTTCTTCTGACCTCTCCGCTCTTCTTCCCTCCTAACGCTCCTAACTTCTGCGCTTCTTCTGCGGTTCGCACCTGGTGTTGTATTATATCTTCTTTAGACATTGGTTATTTCTAAAGTATTATCTAGTTTTTTAATTCTGTCTAAAATTACTTGGCAATATTTTGGTTCTAGCTCCATCATGTTACATCTTCGGTTTAATTGATGGCAAGCTATCATTGTGCTACCACTACCACCAAAGAAGTCAATTACTAAATCATTTTCTTGACTACTTGTTTTTATTACTCGGTTACATAATTCAATAGGTTTAGGGGTTGCGTGGTTTCCTTGTCTCTCTTCTCCTTTGCTTCTTTCAAAGTGCCACACGTTATTCATATTGTCGTGAGTGTTGTCAAAATATGCTCTGGTTGCCTCATATTCTTCTTTTAACCCTTTGTAATCTCCGTCTAAACTTGTATAAGGTCTTTTGAAAGCGTCTATGTTGTTTTGCTCGCAATAGGTTCGTAGTTTTTTGTATTGGTCTTCTGGTGGAAAAGAAAATTGAGCTTTATCGATATAGTGAGAGATTATCCCACCACAACTTTTTTCTGAGCTTCCCAGAGCATCGTTTAACTCTTTTCTGGTAAATCCACTTTTTTTATACTCATCATACAAATATTTTCTTATGCTCTCCCACCCCTCAAAATAATTATCAGCATTATTATTAAATCCTTGCACTCCACACATAACAAATAAACATTTTTCATCTGCGGATTTGTAGCTTCTCATGTCCTCGCTAGTTTGTCCTGGGCTACTTAACTTATCCCACGTTATCAAATTTCTAAATGTTGCTTTTTGGTTTTTTATTAGTGGCTTTAGAATATTTGAGTAAATATCCATTAAAGGCTCGTCAATCCCCCAACAATACCAGCTACCGTTATCTTTTAAGACTTCCCACTGATAATTTATCCAGATAGCATTAAAAGCTAGCAAGTCATCATAATTCATATTGTCACCTGTCACTCCTTCGCTTTCCTTTTTCATTCCATACGGCGGGTCGTTGTGTGCTAGTGTTGCCTTTTCATCTCCAATCAACCTCTCAACATCTTCTTTTTTGGTTGCATCTCCGCAAAGTAACTTATGCAAAACTTTACCATCTTTTTTAATCTCGAATAAATCACCCTCTTTAATGTCTGTTTTAATTTCTTCTGGTGGGGTGTAGTCATCTTCTACCGCTTCAATCTCTTCCATCAAGTCAAAGCCTAAATCTCCTAATAAATCTTTGTCCCAATCTTTTAATATTTCCTCATCCCAACTACCGCTAATGTTTTCTGGTGAATTGTCTAAAAGGATTATTCTGTCTTTTTCTTCTTGTGTTAATCCTTCTACTTTTTGAATCCACTCATCTGGTATTTCTTCATAACCTAGCTCTTTGAGTGCTTTTACTCTTTGATTTCCGCCAATAACTGTATTATTCTCATCTACTTTAATTTTAATAACCTCCAATCCTTTCTTGAAGTTCTTTATTGATTCTTTTAACTTAGCTAGTTCTTCACTGCTTATTTGCCTTGGGTTATTTTCTAATAGTGTTAGATCAGTAATTTTCATTGCCTATTTCTACTTTAATTTTTTATTTAATCAAAGCATCTATTATTTTATTTATATCAATAGACCACAAAACTCTAAAAAGTGCTAGTCCTATCAATATTTTTACTATCCTTGGCATTTTTTTTAATTTAAAGCTATTGTTCTTTTTAGATTTTTCTTTACGCTCTGGAGAATAAAAACTACCATTATACTCAGAAATTTTGTTTTTTTCTGCTATAATGTCCTTAATAACCTCGACTTTATCGCCTTCTTTTATTATTCTGTCTTTTACCAACAATTTTTTTATTAAAACCCTCTCTCTCTTTATTTCTCTAATTAGCTCCTCTCTTTCTTCATAAAATCCAGGGAAATCAAACTCTTGAGTTAAAACATTAACTATTAAGTTCTTTTTATTTGATACTAATAAGGTTATATCATAAGTGTACTCATCGCTTAAACTGCATTGCACCAAGCAATCATCAAATTGTTTTAAGTACAATTCTTTTGTACTAATCTTCTTCATGAAATAAATACTTAAAAACTATAAGTACTATAGCAGCACCAATTAACTTTTTCTTATTTTTTTTAAAAAAGCTAGTAGACTCAGCTCCTAATTTTTCAATATTTGAAACTGATTTTTCACAATATTTTTTTGCTTCTTTAAACATTATTATAGTATTTTAGATATTATCCACACAATTGCTAGCTTTGTAAATATATTAACTTGTTTTTCAGTAATCTTCATTGCCTATCTCTACTTTAATTTTCTCTACCTTATCGTAGAGCTTTTCTGTTAGCTCTTTGTACATCTGAAGAGTGTCTTTGTCTTGAGCTTCGAACTTTACTTTAAAGCCTTCTTTGTTATTTACGTGTACTTCGTATTTATTTTTTTCCATGAGTCTTTTATGAAAGTTATTCACCATATAGTTCATAGTACATGCCTATTTCTCTGGTTAGATCATCTTTAGCCTCTTCTAGTGCGTCATTGATCTTTTTCATGGCCTCTTCACTGCTTATCCACAACTTTCCGCACTTTGTGCAGCTTATGTAGTTTCCTTCTTGGTTGTACTCCATGCTGTTCACATGGGTGCAATTTGTTTTTACTTCTATGCGCATTGTTTTTTATTTCACGGCTTAATTCACTGGCCATACTTATTGCT
>Ga0099850_1001065_pt1 | contig 12738 bp, 15 predicted proteins | sample CB_VirMetaG_5_FD_79182 | JGI IMG/M metagenome (GOLD analysis project Ga0099850, IMG submission 79182) | Freshwater to marine saline gradient viral communities from Chesapeake Bay - CB_1508_1D Viral MetaG | ecosystem: Environmental > Aquatic > Marine > Coastal | place: USA: Chesapeake Bay... | reverse complement strand
GGGGTAGTTGAATCCATTACTGTTCGAACTAATGGCGCAGCAGGTTCTACCACAACGAAACTATGGGTGAATGGAACATCAGTCAATAGCTCAACCGATACACTCAGTGCAGGCACACCATTAACCATTGCGTTTGGGGATTCAGTTTCTGCGGGCGACCTTATTGCCTGCTCTATGAACACCACAAGCTCTGCGGGAAACAGCTGGGTAACTGTACTAATTAAGAAATCATAATGCCAATAACAGACGCAGACGGAAATATCATTCTAGACGAAGCCAAAAAAGAAGTCATTGGGGTCAATGAAGAATTTTGGGAAATCATCTTAGAATACGAAAAGGTTTTTCAAGACCTTAAGGTATTAGTAGAAACGCTTCAAGCAGAAGTAGAAGAACTAAAACAAACTCCATAAGATGAGCACAGTTAAACACTTTCTGTATCTGGTACTCCTGCTATGTACAATTTTTTGTACAAAATCTTGTACAAAATCTTGTACCAAAGAAGAGTACACTAAACCTGCAGAGGAATTATCTCACGAAGAGATAATGACTAAAATGCTTGATGCAGGGTATGACGTTCAAGATATTCTAGATTTTCTAGGAGTCTATGGTACAACTACCCCAGACGTACTACCAGCATTTAATAACTACTACCAAGACATCACAGGTGGAGGTAGCAATCTAGGGCACTTATCTCTAGTAGATGGGGAGCTGTTTGTAACTAATACAGGAGCTGTAGTAACAGACACACTAGGGTACACATTCAACTGGTATATAAATGACGTATTACAATGTTCTGAAGCAAACCCGAAGCTATGGGATCTAGATGATAACCTAGAATGCGATGGAGTTGTAGAACTAACTCTAGAAGTAATCACTCCTTCTGAAGCTGTCTACTCCAGAACACAATGGGCGTATATAGACTATAATTACATTGATAATTGCGACTGCCCTGAATGCCCAGGACTCTTTGAAGTATTCTACACATTCTACCCAGATGTAGAACCTTACCACTACCAAGTATCCCCAGCTAAGTGGGATCTCAACTCAGACCAAACTATTAACTCAGCCGATCTTTTACTACTACTAGAAGACTACAATACTCAATAAACTATGAGAGACATAAACAGAATTATGCTGCATTGTTCAGCTACCGTAGAAGGTAAAGACTACTCAGTTGAAACAATCCGCAAGTGGCACACAGACCCTCGCCCAAAAGGTAGAGGATGGTCTGACATCGGATACCATTACGTTATCCAACTAGACGGGACTATCTCACAAGGTCGTCCTATCACTAAAGCTGGAGCACATACCAAAGGTCACAATAAAGACTCTATTGGAATTTGCTACATAGGTGGTATAGATGCTGATAAGAACCCTAAAGACACTATGACCCCAGAACAGAATAAAGCTTTTCGTATGCTGGTACTGGCGATTAGAACCCTATTTGGGGACAACATAACCATTCACGGACATAATGAATTTGCTAACAAAGCTTGTCCTAGCTTCATCGTTAAGGAAAAGTTCGCAGACATGTACTAATGAAGGCACCGTTATCATTTGAACAGTTCGCTAAAAACCCTACGATGGGAGTGTTCTTCTTAGTAACACTGGCTGTTGGGTACCTGTACATTGATAATCGGATGAACTACACAGATCAGATAGATAGTTGTACAGAACGAGTGCTTTACTTAGAAGGAAAGATAGACGAACTATCAATCAGACTCTACCGCAGTGACAGCGTACTAGCTAGAACTGCTGCTAGACTGGAGATGCTAAACGAACTATCTGATGACTAAAAGAAACGGGATAGTACTAGTAGTTATAGGGGTAATCTTACTACTCCTACTAAAAGCATGTCCACAAAAAGAACAAAGAACTTACTCTACTGAGGAGATAGAGGTAAAGACTTACGCAGATACGGCAGTATACACAATCGTAGATACTCAATTCGTATCTATAGAAAAGAGAATCAACCGAGCTGTGCAAACAGCTGAAAAGAGAAAAGAAACAGCTGTACAAAAAATAGAGGTGCTAAAAGCTAAGATCATTAAAATAAAGACTGTTGAGCAACAACTAATCTACGATACTGTAGAAGTACAAGTTGAACCAGATAGTCTAATGATCTACAATGTCTTCGAGTATGCTAAAGATTACGGAGGAGAAACTTATATTCACAGAGATACTATCCAATCTAGAAAAGTGTCTAGAGAGTACGTACAGAAATTTATAGTGAAATGAAAAAGCTACCTACTAAAATTTGGTATCACTAATGACTGCAAAAAAGAACTGGATAAAGAGCGCTATAAAGAGGCCTGGAGCACTAAAAGCAGCAGCTAAAAGGGCGGGAGCTTTAAACAAAGATGGTACAATTAAAGTCTCATGGCTAAACAAGAAGACACCCAACAAAAGACTTCAGAAACAGAAGAACTTAGCAAAGACGCTAAGAAAAATGAAGAAAACCAAGAAGAAGTAGACTATATCTTCCTCTATTGGGATTAAATATGTAAATTTGTACTTTAAAATAAATAGATAATGGCAACAACGACATTAACGTTGGGTATCACAAGTGACATTTCGTCAAACTCCATTGATATCTCAACAAACTTCAATGTAACTACTGATGGTAGTACTGGAGTTACAGAATCTACTGGAATCGCTAGAAGGAAAGTAGGAACCTCAGATATTGTTCTTATTGACCTTTCTGCAACCCCTACAGATATTCTAGGAGACAAGGCAGTTCTATATCTTAAGAATACCGACTCTACATTTGCTAACTATATAGATGTTAAGTTTGGTAATACAGGCGGAACTTACATGAACTCTCTTCGTATTTATGGAGGACAGTTTGCAGTTCTCCCACTCAGTACAGCTACTGATGGAGACGGAGCAGGTACAGATGCTGATGTAAATGTTATTGCTGCAAACGCTTCTACTAATCTTGAATACGCACTCTTCTACGAAGACTAATAGATAACCAATGGCAACAACTACTGTTAGAATAACAATACAGAGTGCTGATTTAACATCAGATGCTCTTTCTATTACTAAATCATTTAACCTGACTAATGTCGCAGGAGTAGGTGTTCAGCAGACTTCTGGACTTAATCGTGTTAATGGTCTAAACTCTATTACCACTATTTTTTCTGCAGCAGACTTTACTAATGATGAAGCTTACCTATTTATAAGTAATACAGATACTACAAAAGGTAACCAGGTAACTCTTACACAGGGATCTCAGAAAATTGCAGTATTACAAGGAGGAGACTCTATATTTATGGCAATCGATCCTTCTGCGTTAGATATTAAACTTACTGCAGACAGTGCTGCATCTGTTGTAGAATATCAGCTATTCCATAACAGCTAATAGTTATGAGTACTGTACCAGCTGGATTTAATGGGGCAATTAGTCCTGAGCTAAAGGCATGTGTTTCACAAGATTGTAATAGCATTACATTCTCGGATGTAACCTTACTATCTAGTGTAGCAAATCCTTATGGCTGGACTACGGATGCTGCTGAAACTCCCCGTCCTAGAATACTTGGAGCTTTTAGTGAGATCCGAATTATTGTAACTAATACTTCAGGACAAGAAGTTATAAACCAAGTAGTTTATTCGCCGCCAGTAAATATGTTCCCAACGATTGCCGACTTCAACGATAATATGCCATTATCTACTACGGCTTGGGGACTGGCTGACGGTGTGTATTCTTTTAACTACCAGTTTACCTATCAGAGCTCTGGAGCTTTTTATGGAGATCCTGAAGATACCCTAGCTCTAGCTGGTAAAGTAGTAGAAGCAAAGACAAACCAGGTAATAACCTGTAATGCTCAAAACGAGGTAAAAGACCTTTGGCTTAAATACCTCAACGACTGTTGCAGTGCAAACAGAGATAAAGCTTTAGAAGCAGAAGCTCTGTTGTTTTCTGTAGAAGCTGCAGCTGCATGCGCAGATGAGTATAATGCCTCTCGCATAAAAGAAGCACTTGACAAGATTCTAACACTAGATTCAGACAAGTGCAATGTTTGTAAACACTCAAAATGTAAATGTTAATCATGGGCTGCGGATGTAAAAATTGTAACGGAGCTGTTGGCCAAAATACTCAGCTACCCCCAGGGTGCGACTCTATCCTATCTATTACCCATGAAAACATTGGTAGTGCGATTCTAGTAACTATAACTCTCTGTAGTGGAAATATTCAACAGTTTAGTATCCCGATACCAGCAGATGGGGCAGACGGACCTGCTGGACCTACAGGAGCAGATGGAACAGATGGAGTAAGTATCGTTGATATTGATTCTTCTGTAGAAGATAACATAGTCACTCTGACATTTACTCTAAGTAATGGAGAGGTACTTATAGAAACATTTACTATTGAGACTCAAGAAGCTCAAGCATATGTAATCGACCACGTTGGTCTAGATGTACCTAATGAGGATAACATATCTCCAACACTGATTTCTAATGGCCCGAGTCAGACAATCGCTAGGTCTCTTATTCCTTTAAGCAGCTGGCCAACAAGTGAAGATACTATCTACTTTGATATACTGGTCAATCTTGCTTACTCTGGCGGGTTAGGCACTGATAAAATTGGTCAAGATATATTTAAGACTCTTGTATTGCAGTTGAACACTGATACAGAACCAAACAATGAAGGAGTCTCTCTGTATCTAGAATCTGCTGATGCAAAAGTTACATTCCCTACTGTTGCTATTGCAGTAACAGGAGAAATAACTAGAAGAGCTATAGAAGACGGTGCTGGTAACCTAGTGCAGGCTTTAGATATTGTAGCAAAACTAGAGCAGTTTTCTAATAGAACTTACCCCATTGCTAACTCAGGAACTACAACAGCTGTTAACGCAAAAAATGGCGCAAACCTTGCTTGGTCTGTAAAAAATACAAGTGTAGATATAAACGTAAATAACTATCTAAAACTTGTTGCTGACCCAGAAGATTACATTGTGACTGATGGACAAGGTCAAGGAGTAAGTTACACTGTAAATCCTGAGCAAATTTATTTTACAACTAGATATCTACAGAGAAAATGAGTCGAAAAGTAGCCCAAACATTACTAGTTACTGCATCTGGTATACAGCTTAGATCAACTAGCAGTAGTCTTTCTAGCGAATACAAGGTAGACCCTAATGCCCCAGTAGATTACTATGTTCTTACAACAAGCGGAGCTATTACTCTTACTAATAATGTATCATTTTCAAATAATTCAAGAATAAAAGCTCTACCAGGAGACTGTATTGAAATTAAGTATAGCGGAGATGTTACACTAGGTGCTTACAACCTGAGCTTTTTTGGTAACAACATGCCTTCCCATCTAACTTCTGTAGATTGCATTATCCAAGCATACTATGATGGCACTAACTGGAATACCGTATTCCTACCATCAGTAGTAGCAGCTGTAGAAAGTGTAAACAATGACAATATTGTGGCTAACTCTATCACTGCTGCAGAGCTAGCAGCTAGTGCAGTTGGCTCTTCTGAGCTGACTTCAAATGCCGTAACTACAGCAAAGATTACCGACGGTAACGTCACTGTAGAAAAGCTAGAAAATGAGGCATTAGAGTCAGTAATTGCTATTCCAGTCCAGTTTGACTACTCAGCTAAAGATACTTTCCATCTAGCTATTCCAACTAAGAGCACATTTGTAAGAATGACCTCTGTAGTTTCAGGAACAGCTATTGATGGCTCAAATGCAGCTACTATGACTGTAACTAATGGAGGTGCTTCAGTATTCTCAGGATCTACTCTACATGCAGCAGGTACGGGAGAAAACACTGTAGCAACTCTAACGCCTTCTTCTAATACGGCAATCGCTCAAGGAAATGTCCTAGCATTTACACCTGACGGCTCTGCTACTTCAGGAAAGGTGTTTTTGACAATAACTATTAGAAGAGTAGCTGACTAATGGGATGCAGTTGTTGTACATCATCGATAGTAGACGGCGTAATCACTCAGACAGAGCATGATGCTAAAGTCTTCAATCTTCAGTGCAGGTTTAAAGATCTTGTAGCTAGCATTACTGATAAGTGGCGCTATGGTATCTTCTGTCCCGAAGACTCCGACACTATTATAGAAATTAGGGGACTGCTTCGTCTCCTAATTTGTTATGGCAAAGAAACGGAGGAGATTCCTGGGGATGATTCTCAGGTACCAGATTGCTATAATGATTATGTAACCTTCAATGGTACAAATCTGAATAATCTACCAGCATTCCCAGTAAACACTGGAATAGGAGAGTACTTCTTTATTACGAGCCCGTTCACAGGTAACTACTATATTCTCCAGTCTACTCAAGGCTACTATTCAGGAGATAATGTACTATCACTAAACACTTTGATTTATGCTCTAGACCAAGGTACACCAATAATCTTTGGTGGTCCAGATGGTACAGGAACATTCTTTGTAATGGATACTCTTTGCTCTGGTACTCAAGCTAGTCTAGATAATGCTCTAACGGCTGCAGAAGGAGTAACTGTAACATCTTCAGGTTTGTCTGATGCTAACCTTTTATTGATAACTGAGAAAATCGAAAAGCTACTAGCATGTTGACAATGAACCAAATGATCGGCCAGATTCAAGAAGCACTGAATCTAAACTCTGATGACTCGAATGTGTCAGACAGACTGATGGTTGACCTCATCAACCAGTCTAGAGCGTTCCATCTTAGAAATGAGTTAAACAAGTTTAGAACAGCGGATGATACAGTAATTCAAAATCTACACTGTGTAGAACTCGAGATTACTGATGCTACTCTGGTCCCTGGTCTGTCATTGCCTACTGGTTGTAAGCTACTAAAGTCTAAAAGACCTCTACCAGATACAGTAGAGTTACACCATACTGATGGTATTGTCTCTGTAGGGTCTGTACAGTTCTTAGAAATTCCATTCAGCTACGTAGACTTTAAGAAGATTCCATATATCAACTATACTAGGTTTACTAGAAACGTAGTCTACTCCTTCCTACTAGATGGATACTTGTTTATGTACTCCCCAGGAAACAGTAAGTATGGACTTATAGAGACTGTTATGGTCCGAGGTATCTTCGAAGATCCTATGGAGGCAGGAAACTACTGTGAGTCTTGCTTTGACTACGACTCTGCATATCCTATTCAGTCTTGGATGTTTGAAACACTAGTAAAGCCACAGGTACTACAGCAACTAGCTATCAAAGGACAAAGTCCTCTAGATGATGAGAATGATGCTGCAGATAATAAGAGCCCATCTGTTGCCATGAGCAAACCAAAAAGCTAAGCCATGAATAGAAAGCAAGGATCGAAAGGTAAATACAACGCTGACATAGCTACCCAAGACTTCTACAGGTTCTACTACGACAACTGTAGCAAACCTATTCCTTATTCTATAGCTAAGGATCTATACAAAGATCTAATGCATGGCCTATCCTCTCTAATGCTGGAGGGAGAAGAGATTTCAATACCTAACCTTGGCAAGTTTAGTATCAAGGCATACATGCCTAAAAGGTTTGATAAGGATGGCAACTTTATTAAACCTCCTATCGATTTCGGAAGAAGCTGGGAGTACTGGAGAAAGAAGTATCCAGGAAAAACAGATGAAGAGATTGTAGATATAAAAGACAAGCCTGTACTTAGATACGAGAATAGACATTCTAAAGGATATCAGTACAAGTTTGTATGGGATAAGTCAGACCTGGCTATTCCCGGCAAAAGAGTTTACAAGTTTAAGCCAGCCTCTATGTATAAGAGAAAATTGGCTAAATTGATTAAGAGCAATACTGATGTAATTTTTGAAAGCCTATAGCAATGCATAACGGAAGGTTAGTATCATACAAAACAATAGCGTCTACCATTCAGAGAGACTTCCCATTTGTAACAGAGTCTGTTACCGACGAAGAAGTAATCGAATGGTTGGGTTCTTTTATGGGCCTCACTAACTGTCCAGTTGTATTGGAGGATAAGATTGAGCACATCTCTGTATGCGATGGCAAAGGTAATCTGCCCTGCGATCTACACTTGATTATGCAAGTAGGTAAACCAGATGTAGATACTCTGGAAGAAGCTCCATGTGCTGAACGTATGGATCCTATGAGATGGAAAACGGATAGATTCCATACTAGATACCATGCCAGCGATAGCGACTTTCATGCAGACTCAATGTATACATACACAGTTAGTGACAACTGTATCTATCCAAACTTCCATGAGGGTATAGTCTCTATTGCTTACAAAGCTATTCCTACTGATGACCAAGGGTTCCCAATGATCCCTGCAGACGAACAGTGGGTACAAGCTGCAGTCCATGATATTGCTTGGAAGACCGCTCGCAAACTTTGGTATTCTAACAAAATGTCTACGGATAAATTCCAAAAGATAGAGATGGAAAGAGACCATTACTTTGCCCAAGCTGTTACGTACTCTAAGATGCCATCGATTGACCAAAGAGAGTCAATCAAGAATGACAGACTTAGAAGCTACACCAACATTGACCATCATCAGGACTTCTTCCGCAACTACCAAATGCCGGAGCACAGGTACTTTAGAGGACAATACTTTTCAGGATCTTAATGAACAATCAGAAGCCCCATATTACATCGTATGAAAAGGGAATGAACAAAGACATCAATGTCGAGTCATTGCCTGAGAATGCATATGTAGACGCCCAGAACTTCAGACTGTTTACAACTGGAGATGGTGCATCTGTTGGAGGTATCCAGAACATCAAGGGTACTAGACTAGAGCACACATTTACTAACCCTAACGAGAGAGTTATAGGGTCTACTCAGCTTAGAGATGCTCTAATAGTCTTTACAGCAGTGTCTATAGACGAGCCATCTACTGGTAGAATCTACAAGTTAGAGTTTGACTTTGAGACTGAAGAAGTATCTGTAGAGCTAATATATGAGTCAGATGACTTACAATTTACAGCTGCAGCTCCTATAGAGGCTATAGCAGTACACGAGACTAACTTTATCCAGAGAATATACTTCTCTGACTTTATTAGACCTACTCGCTCGATGAACATTGCAGATCCTCTGCTCCAAGATCTACCAGTTAGTTCATTCTCTTTGTTTCCTGCCCCTCCTATCAAAAAGCCACAGATTGACTTTATAGCAGAAGGCGGTCAGCTACCTGTAGGTGTGTATAACTATACTTACTACTTAGTAACAGCAGGAGGTCAAAAAACATTGCTAGCGCCTGTAAGTAACCAGATTCATATCATAGAAGACCCAGAAACAGTAGGCTCAACTGGTAACTATCAAGGTAGCTATACCGAGCCTGGTAATACTATCTTTTCTAATAAGAGTGTAAGCATTACTGTAGACACTAGTAACCTAGAAGCCAACCAGTTTGAGAAGATTGTTTTCGTAGGTATCTTCCTTGAAGAGATAGGGGGGACCCCTTCTATATTTGAGTTTGAAGAGGGTCTAATAACAGGCACTACTCAAACAGCAGTGCACTCTGGTCAGGAAGATCAGCTAACTATAACACTAGCAGACTTCTTATCAGAGAGCTACCCATTCATTACAAACAAAACCTTCTCTATCAAAGATGACACTCTGTTTGTAGGAAACGTTAAGACAGGAGGATTTACTTTATCTGATGAAGACGCTGCAGGGGTACAGACAAAGCGATACAATAGTAGCGGACTTACTTACGACGACCCGTATTCAAATCCATTCAACGATGAATCAGGGTTAAACTTTGGAACTAATCCTGACGGTAGCTATGACTTTTGGCTTAACAACTATCAGTTTATGTTCCAGCCTGATGGAACTACACTAGGAGGTTTTGCAAACTACCTGAGCTATACATTTACCCTAGAGGAAATAAAAGGCTTTGACCAGGACGTAAGCAATAGCATTAGTAATATAAACTCTGTAGAAGAGTTTAGTCTTAACGATGGATATACTGAGGTCAATAGAAGCTTTGAGAACTTTGCGTCCCCCTATAAAAGAACTTTAAGAGGCTACAAAAGAGGAGAGGTATACAGGTTTGGTATTGTCTTCTATGATAAGATTACAGGCCTAGCATCTCCTGCATACTATGTTGGGGATATCAAGTTCCCAGAAATGTCTCAGCCATTTGGAACCGAGCAACAAGGAGGAGTAAAAGAGATCATAGACCCTTTTGATGGCTCAGTTGCAGGTACCTTCGACCATTATGCTGTTGCTAAGCAGATAGGAAACTATTCAAACACTGAGCTCTATACTCTTGGCCTAGAGTTTTCATTTAACTTTCCTGACTCAATCCTAAACAATATTAGAGGATTCCAGATAGTTAGAGTTCCTCGCACACCTAATGATAGAACTAGACTCTCACAGGGAGTTATCTCTAAGTACTACAACATTGATGTACAGGCCTTATTTGAAGAGAATGGATGGAACGGCGATGGAGGAAGTCAACACTGGCCAGAAAGAGAAAATCAAGAGGAAACATTCTGTCCTATATCAGAGCTGCCTAGTGTATATGGGCATTTGAATAGGTTTATTGTAAATAATTCTGGCACTACACCTGATCTAATACCTGGAGAGCCTGTAGATCTTGGTTTTAACTTTCTAACAGGTGGAGCTACCCTTCCAAGTGTTTATGGCTATCATAATGGGGTAAATAGCCCCCAGTATGTAGACTATCAGTCTTTATTTTCAACTCCTGGTTTAGTAAACTTCTTCAACCCAGAAACAAGCTATGACTACGGCTTACCTGGTTTGAGAAGAGGAATTGACTTTCTTAAAACTGTAGGAGTATATGCAAATGGTGCTAAACGTTCTCGTGATTTAAATCAAATAGAAGGTCAGCCGGGAACAACGTTGTCTTTGGGGCATACTTTTCAACAAGCCCCTTTTGAAGATAGTGGTAACAATAATCAACTATATAGGCCCAGACTTTCTAATAATAGTCCAAATGCTGGCTTCTTTAGATTTCCAGCTACAGATGAAGGAAGAGATAGTAGAGAGTTTCAGACAAAAGTACTAAGCACTAATAGACTTGGTCAGTTAGGTAACCAGACTGCAGCTGAGGATATAGCCAACCCAACTACAGCAGCATTTAACTTAGAAGCAGCTTACGAAAAAATAGAAGGCTATAGAATCCTTACTACTACTAGCCCATACAGAGATGGTATAGACTCAGTAGGAGGAATGTCTGTTGTTAAAAAATGCTTTCACTCTGGTAACCCATTCGGATATTTTGCAAGAGAAACAAGATTAGCAAAAGAAGGTAAGTCTGCTGTTATTTCATTGATGGAAAATCACAGAACTCCTACTCAATATTTTGGAAGAGGCTTATTTGTAGGCAGAACCCAAGCATTTGATTCTGCTAATACAAACCCAAGCCCTTTTGGACCAGGGTATGCTCCCTCTTATGAAGGGGTAGGAGCTACCTTTATGGTAGAACATATTCGTCGAGTAGGTGAACAGTATGGAGGTATCGGAGCTGATGCTGTATTTACAAATACATTTATCACCTGTTCAGATCCTGTAGAAATTGATGTAGATAACCCTACACAGCCTTCAAGTATTAGAGTATTCCAAGGAGATACTTTTGTAGCCCTTTACCAGTTTGCTAAGAACTTTTGGAATAACTACTATACTAACAATACTGCTTGGAATAATCAATCACCACCTAATGGTCAAACTCTAGAACAAGCATACAATGGTTCTAATAGTTCTAGCTTTGAGATTGTAACTATACCTGTAGAAACCATTGTGAATATAGAAATAGGCTCAGGTACTAGATTTAATGAGGGGGCAGGGTTTAATCAGCAACTTTATAGGACACAAGAATATCCAGACTATCTAGGAATAGGTAATGATACTAGTGGAGGTAGAAGTAAGTTCTTTCACCAATATGATGGGGTATTCTCTGAGGAGACTGTATCAAAAAGATTCTTTGCTCTGCCTCCTGGTCAAACAGAAGCAGAAACACACTTTGATGTTAGGACTCACTATTCTGCTACCAAGACCCTTGGAGAAGAAAGAGACTCCTTCTCAGACTTTGCTATAGCGGATTACAAAGATCTAGATCCTCAGTACGGTCCTATCAACCGTATTATGAACTTCAAGGATACACTGTATGCATTTCAAGACAATGCAGTAGGTGCGTATCTAATCAATACTCGTGAGCTGTTATCAGGAGAACAAGGAGCAGCCCTATCTATAGGTACAGGTCAAGGTATCTCTGATTACCAGTATGTATCTACAGAATATGGGTGCATCCACCAGTATGCTGTAACTAAAACAGACTCAGGTGTATACTTCCTAGATGCTCGTCGTCAGAAGTTCTTCCTACTAGGAGAAGGTCTAACAGATCTATCTGAGGTTCTAGGAATGAACGACTTCTTACGATCTAACATACCCAACAGCTTCTTGCTTACAAGAGAGGAAGGCGGGGATAATCCCTTGCTCTATACAGGTCCCCACATGACCTATGACCCTCTCAATAAAGAAGTTTGGCTAACTGCTGCAGAAATACTTAGACCAGAAACTGCTACTCAGCCTCAGCAAGTGCGTGGATTTACATTGTGTTTTTCTGAGCCTTTGAAAGCTTTCTCATCTTTCTACTCGCATTTGCCAAACATATATCTACAAAGTAGAAGAAGAATACTAAGCCCTAATCCACAGATTGCTAGCGACCTTTACCAGCATGATGTAGGAGACTACGGAGTTTTCTATGATGCCGACCCAGAAGAAAGCTCCATTACTATTAGAGTTAACTCGCTAGCAGTTGCTAATAAGATCTTTAGATTCTTAGAG
>Ga0099850_1001064_pt1 | contig 12739 bp, 15 predicted proteins | sample CB_VirMetaG_5_FD_79182 | JGI IMG/M metagenome (GOLD analysis project Ga0099850, IMG submission 79182) | Freshwater to marine saline gradient viral communities from Chesapeake Bay - CB_1508_1D Viral MetaG | ecosystem: Environmental > Aquatic > Marine > Coastal | place: USA: Chesapeake Bay... | reverse complement strand
TTTTGTTTACTAATTCTTATATTATATTATACGGTGTTTGTGTGTGTTTTGTTACAGAATTATGCAACTTTTGGGTATTTTTTAATTTCACTATAAACTTTTTCAAATTTAAGTTTGAGTTCATTTGTGTACAAACTAGTATACTTCATTTCCATAAACTTAGTGTATAGTTCATCATAAAAATATCCGTCGAATAAACCATAAATCATATTTTTAACAGATTCGTCGGGAACCCAAGTTAATTCCATTAGTATGTCTCTAACTTCTGTTGTCATATATTTGTATCTGTCAAATCTAGTAAAACCCATATTAATTTATTTTTGTTGTTAACGATAACACAAATATAAATAAAATATTTTAAACCACAAAATTAAATCTAAAAATTATTGTCTGTAATTAGATGGTGGGTTACCAAAATAATTCGCTTGGTTAACAACTTGGAATTTTAAAGTTTGGTAATAAGTATTAACCTCTAAATTTGAAACAGCCCTAATATCCAAATGATATTCGTTTGGTATCATATCACCAGTATCAATTAAAAAATAATTTTGATTATTGGCAATATTAACTTTAGTCCAAGGGTGAGTTTCAACTTCAGTAGTACCTTGTTTTACATACAACCTATAAGAAATGTCTGAAACTGGTTGTGGGACATCGGTAGTGTATTGTTTTCTAGCTGACACAATCACTTTTCTAATGTCACCATTTACAATTTTTTCATCTCTTTTTATTCCAGATACCGAATAACCATAATGTTTAGGTAAACCAACGTTTGTACCTATTTCGAAATATCCCGAACTAGATTTTAAGGTAAATCTATTTGTAACATCTGTTTGACAATTACCGTCTATACTTATCCCAGACCACCTATCAGTAAAAATACAAGGTGTTGAGTATGTGTCACAAGGTATTGAGAAACAAACACAGTAAACACCTTTGGTAACTTGTGACGATTGTAAAGTATAGAGTAATTCACCAGAACTATTATATATTGTTACTGTAGGTAGAGAATCTAAATTTCTTGGGACACCCCCAGCGTTAACATATAGATATAAACAGTTTGTTTTTCCTTCATAAAAGAAATTTCTAGCGTCATCTATAAAATCATCATAATTAGTTTCTAAGTAAGGTTCAAAAAATGTTTGGGTATATTTTGTAAAAAACCCAGTAGAATAACTTTCAGTTAAACCAGTAAGGGCTTCTATTTCTTTAACAAAACCAATCGCGTAACCATAACTAGTTGTATTACCAGTTAAAATATTATTTATAACGGAAGTCATATCCATTTCAATATTTTCATTTCCGTTATCAAATGTTTGTCTAGCTATTATATGTGGAGAAACACATAGTGATGAATTCCAATCATAAGCTCCATTACACACCCAAGTATTTAAAGTATTTTCATAATACCAATTACTTGGTCTTTCAGAGTATGATTTATCTTCCAAACCTTCGAAATCAGAACTCATGTCAGAATAATCATAACCCACACCTTCAGACCATGTACTAGCACTAGTAGAACCAGTTAATTGTACTAAAACCAATTCAAAAGATGTAGCTCTCCTATTTCCTTTTGATGTGATTGTATTTAAAAGTTCATCATCAAAAGTAGATGTGTTAACCATTTTTAATGTATGAGTAGCACCAGAATTTAAACACCCACCTACCAAATTAATAGTTTTATCATTATATTTTTCTATAAGGTCAGTTAAATCTAAATCAAATATAAATCTACTATATGAATTATTGATTCTTGTTCTAGTAAAACCAGTTACGGCAACACCATTGTCATTTACACAGGTATCACCTGTGAAGTTAGTTGCAACACAAGTGTATGTGGAATTCTTACCACCATAATAAATCTCAGTAACTGGATTTTTTGCGGTGTTAACGTAACTGTTAGATAGTAACGTATTATTTTTACTAAAATATGATTTATGTATCGTCATAATTGTCTTTAATGATAAATATCTAATTTATCCTTATATTCTGATTTAAATAGTTAGCTTTTTCTAGTTCATCTTTTATATCAGCTAACAATTGCACACCATCGACAACTGGTGGTGTATTACCTTCACCGTGTACGTGTGTTTCTAAGAATAAGACAATTTTCTTTAATAGACTTTGTAATTGGTCACCACGAACTACTGGTTCTGTTTGATTATCACCTACCTCTACTAAAGTTCTTTGTGATATGCCTAAATTATCTCCGACTTCGTTATTATTTTCATTCGAAGTTATTGGGTTTTCACTAACTTTGTTAGGTATAGAACTATCATAAGAATAAAGAATAATTTTATCTGAAAGAGTTGTTACAATACCTTGTCTTTGACTTTCATCAAAAGATGTGTTAACCTCTTCAAACTCTTGTTCTTTTGTTGTTGGTTCTGGTTCTTCCTTACTTAAGACAAAACCATAATATTTTTTATTGTTTACACCAGTTATGCCAATATTTTTAACTAATTCATTAGCTGCTTTAGTTCTTAGGTCGTTTGTTTCTTGGCTATTTATAGCTTCAACTAAAGAAATCGCTGGTCTAAAATAAAATGGAAATAAATTTAAGTTTTGGTCTTGACCAGAAGCTTGTGAAGAAAAATCATCAATATATTCACCTCTTTTTTCAAAAGCGCCACTAGTTAAACCACTGAGCACACCTTCATTAAATGGTGGGTCAGTCAGTTTCTTACCATTAAAAGTACCAACCTCCTCCAAAAATTCATTTATAAGTAATGTAGTTCCACTAACCGTTTGGTTAGTAAAATTAAGTTCTGCCCTAACTTTTAAATTAGCTTGCCCTTGAAAATTTGTAGTTAATCCAGGACTATCTAAATTGGTTGGTAGTGTTAGTGGGGGTCGAGCTATTAATTCGTACAATTTAATATTACCAGTTAAAGATTCTGGTGTTTCTAAATCAAAAACATCATATTCCACTAAATATCTTATTTCTGCTTCTACTGGGGTTTCAAAAACCTTAGTTTCTTTTACTAAAGTAAGTTTGCTAGGAAAATTACTTATTTGTATAGTAGATGGTCTTTGATTAAATATTGGAAAAGCTGGTTCATTTTTATTAGGTATAAATTTACCCGCTCTCATAGTGATTTCACCATCTTCACCCTCAGTACCACTAAATACTATATCTGCATTACTTCTACCATCAATACTAATTTTAGTTGGTTCAGCGAATGTATTATTGGATATGTCAGAATCTACAATATTTTTACTTTGAGCTACTCTAGTTCCTTTAGATGTATGCATCCTCCCACCACCATATTTCTCATATGGGTATTTTTCGGGACTAGATATTGTTGGACCAACATATTCTTTGTTTTGTGTTTCATTACTTGTGTCATAATATAGTATTTTTACATTTTCACCTTCTTGTGGCACAACGTTAATGAACGGTGGTAAGAATGGTGAAACTAAGTGTGGGTCATCCACAGACCATTTTATTTGGTCTATTGTGGTATATTTACTATATTCTTCTTGACCCAACAAACTAGTTAACTCCAACTCATCATAATCTGTTGGTGATTGGGTTTCTTTAAAATCCTCATCTGTTACGGCTCTAATTCTCCCAGCTTTAGAAGGGTCATTAGAATCTACACAAACACCAAAATAAATAACCTTAGCCATTTCCTTTTACCCTATTTTTATATTCGTTATATAGTTTATTATAATCTTTTTCTATAGCGTCTATTTGGTGACTAATTTCAACTATTCTTTGTTTGTCACTATCAAAACGTTGTTTCAAAAAAATTAAAGCTTCGTATAGTTCATTGTTGGAAGCTTTTTCGTACCCTTCAATAACTTTTTTTAAATCCATAATTATAACATTAATCCAACACCTTCCCCAGATTCTGTAACCCCAGGTCCACTAGATGTGTTAACAGTAGAAGGGAACGTAGTTATTTGTACTTTACCGTTTTTACTCCTTTCTTCTTCCACACCTTTAATTAGACTGTAAGCCATTTTTATATTTACGTTTGGAGAACCATCAGGCATTGGTTCTGTGTTTATTCCTGCTTCAGAAAAATTCTTAATTACGTTTTGTAACGCTCTAACATCACTAAATCCAGGTCTTAATTCTGCTGCGGCTACTAAATTTTTAGGTATTCTAATTGGTGGTACTGGTGGTAGTTTTATATATCTGAGTAACGTCTCCAAAATACTTCTACAATCAGATATGTTATCTAAACTTTCAGACGCTGTTAATAATAATTGGATTAATGAATTTATTATTTCCGATTGTTTAACGTCATTTTCTTTTATAACTTTTTGAATAATGTCCGACACCAATTTTATTATAAATTTTTTAACTTCCTCCCACACATATTCTAGAATTATCTCACCAATTCTTTTTATAATTTTAAGTATTATTCTAAATAACTTTCTAACCAAGTCCATAATATCTAAACTAGCTATAAAAGCACCTATAGCGTTTAAAGCTATAGCGATACCCAACAAAACTTTAGGGGTTAAAATTAAACTTATAAGAATTAAAGGTAATTTTTTAATTATATTAAAATCAAAATCAACTTTGATGTTTGGCAATCTGAAAGATAACCCAACTTGTCCATCAACCTCTAAACCATTTATAGCATTTTCTATTGCGGTATTTAACATTACACCTTCAATAGTTTCATTAGATTCACTTAACAAAGTATCTATAATACTATTCATTTGGTCTATATTCACTTTACCCTCAATATCATTACAAGTTACAAATTTAACTAAACCATTCAATTGTAGATTAATTTGTTCGTTTAAATTTCTTAATTCTTGGTCATCAAATTTAAAAAAATCTTCAACATTTTCGTCTCCACCATCTTCCGATAAGTGCCCAACACCAGAAGTGTTTATGGGGGCACCAACAGAACCGTCACCACTGTCACCACATATATTTAAAATTTTATTTACAAAAGCTGCAAACTCACCTTTTAGTTGTACTTCTGGTCCACTTAAATCAGCTTGTACAGTTAAAAACCCAGACATAGCGTCTAATAGGACAGCTAAAAAATTATGACCCTCAAATATTTTTATTGAATCATAATAATCTCTTAAAAATGTTATTATTTTTCTATCATTATCTGGAGTTATTGTATTATCATTAACTGTACCATCTAAACCTATTGGTCTAACTATAAAATTTTCTGCACCATCATACTCTATCGTGAATAATTTTTCTGTTGAAGCTCCAAGATAGTCTTGTCGTAATGTAGGGTTTTGTATTCTAGAATATAATTCTTTATTAGTGGCAAAAGGAAATTCACCTAAGATTGGTTCGTTTTTTTCATAACTAGATTTTCCTACACGGCTAGTTGGTGAATTTTTTAATAATTTAAATGGGTCAATACTTTTTACTGGTATTAACATAGCATTAGCGTCTGTACCAGAAGAACTATCAGCTGAAGGTATGACGAAATCTAAATTACAATTTATAAATTGTATAAGTTCTTCAAACAAAATTTCTTTACATTCTTCAGCTATTTTGCCAGTTATTTCTTTAACTATCTTACTACGAAGTTTTTTAACGGCATCATCACCACCTAAATTTTGTAATAAATCCATGAAATACTGAATCATGTTATTTTCACCTTCTTCTACATTAGCACTTACAGAATCTAAAGAAGAAAATAAAGACCCCAATTTATCGTCTTTATCTAAAGATTCGATAGCGTCTCTGGTATTGGTTAAGTTTTGGATACCCTCTAAACCTTTTTTCTTACTATTACCTATATCTTCTGTCATTACATTTTATATTCGGTGGAAGAACTATCTCCTTTATCTTTATTCAATAAACTATTTAAAGTTTCTCTATCTTCTAAAGAAAAACCAGAACTCATACTAGTGTTACTCATTTCTTTTTGTACTAAACTACTTTGAATTTTAGCTAATTGTATTTTTTTCTCTAAAGCTGAATCTATTACTTTTTGTTGTTCTTTTATTACAGGACCTAATTGTTGTAAGTCGTCTGGTCCTTGCATAAAACTTAACATTTTATTTTGTATTCTAATAGCTGTGGTTCTTTGTTCCACACACTCATTATAAACTTCTTGTAATAGAGCTAAAATACTTTCCTTATCTAACTTTATTTCTTTCTTTTTCGGCCTAGGCATAATAATTTTATTTATTGCATAAATACCACCACGACAGAAATATTAGTCATTATTTCCATCTACAACACTTTTGTAGATAATTTTAAATTTTTTTAAGGAACTTCTAATTTCTTTTGTAGATAAATTCGTCATTTCTCTTAGATTTAATAAAACTAAATTTTTATTAAATTTGTTCCCTTCACCATGTATAAAAATTTCATCATAATTTGAGAAAACTTCAATCAAAGCTGAACCAACTTTTATTTCATTTTCATTTAAGGGAGTTGAAGACATAAAATCTTCTATTTCATCTACTAAATCTATAAAAAACCTACTAGTGTCTGGTTGGTCATCACTATTTCTCATATAATATACTTGGTCTGGTCTTTCTTCTAGGGACTTAGATATATCCTCATATGAGACATTTCTATTTTGTAATTTTTGGTCTTTTATTATTTGACCCATTAAATAATTTTTACAAATTGTACCGAAATATGAATAAGCTTTTTTACCTTTAGCTGGTTGGAATTTTTCAGCTTTAGTTTTTAAAAAAGAAAGGACATCGGCTTGTATGTCCTTAATTTCTTGATTCTTCCTATACAACTTATACCTTCTGATTATACTATCTATCATCTTATTCAACGGTTCATATAAATAAGAATTATATATTTCATTTCTTTCGGTAAATGTTGTTGCTGTTAAAAACATTTTAACGGCATGCTCTTGTTCATCGCCAAAATACATTCTATTTTTAGATTTCGGTCTAGGCATTTGTTAAACTGTTTCTGGTTCATATTTTATTTTTCTATCTGTAGTGAAAAAATATTCTTTTTTAGCTGTTTCAATCCAAAAACTAGCTTCAGTACCATCAACATATTCATCTTCATTGTATTTATAATTCCAAAATAATGAATCTGGGCGCATATTAGTATGTTTGTACCCAACTTTAGGTATAGTGAAAACTTTTAAATCGTTATATGTAGCTCTTAAAAGTAATTCATACACAAAAGTTAATCGAATACTACTTTTAAACCCACCAATATCTTCAAAACTTTCTTTTTTGATTACCATACCACTAGTTTGGAAGTTAGGGTATCTTAGAAGACATGAATTATCTAAGTAACCCATTTTGTCGCTAAAATTCATAGCCCAAACAGCTTCGTTTGTGAAATTAATAAATTCACCTTCGGATGTGACATCCACAACTAATGGTAAAAATATATCTACATCTTCATAGTGTGAGGAGTATTTTTCAACATTTTTAAACCAAATATTAGCATACTCATCATCATATTCTAAAATAGAAAACCATTTAGTTTCAACTTTTTCTACACCAAAATTTACTTGACCCATAAAACTTGTGTCTTCAGTGTTTTCAACTATTGTAACATCTAAACTTTCAAAGTCATAACTATCTAAAAAGTTTTTAACTTTCAAATCATTACTTCTAACCACTAAAAGTTTTGGTTTATCTTCTATTGTTTGTGTTTTTATACTTTTTACAGCATTTTTAAATAGTTCGTCAGTTTTTTCATTCATTAAATGAATTGGTAATATAATAGTTAAATCTTTCATTTTAGTTTTCTTCATTTACAGTAAGTTTATTAATAGCGTTTTCAAGTTCTTCTATCTTATCTTCCATTAATTTTTCAGTGAAAGATTTAATTTTTTCGTCTTGGTTTTCATAAGTGTAATCACTAACTGTGATATCCATTTTTTCGAACAATTCTGACGGTACGGAATCCTCCAACCAAGTTTTCATATATGCATTTATAACATCAACTATTTGATTAAATTCGTATGTCCAAAAACCATTTTCTTCAGCTAACCATTCTGGTTTTAAATTAGGTATTTTACCAATTACTGGTACCCCACTTTTCATACATTCCAAAGGAAAAGTTCCAAAACCAGAAATATCATCAACCCAAACAGCTACAGCCACATCTTGTAAAGTTTCAGCAAAATTTTCCACACTCATACCTCTCATATCTCTAAATGTAACCCATTTGAATTGTGGGTATCTAGCATAAAAAGTTTTAACTATTTTCATTGTGTCTCTAGGTTCTCTAGTGTGTATAGCTACTAAAGGCGTACCTGGTTTTTCACTTTTATTGAAAACTGTTGAAATAGCTGGTGGTATTACACTTATGGTCATATTTGGGAATATAGATAAAATATATTCTTTAGATATTTCAGATGTTGTGATTACATGTGTGTAACCATAGTTAAGCCATTGTACACCTGGTTGTAACATTTCAAAAATGTAATCATAAGATTGACATAATACTACTTTGGTACAGGCCATATTTTTTGTTTGTTCCATTACGTGACCAAACAATTCTGGTACTATTAAAACATCTGAAGGACCAACAGAAAGTTCACCAGAACTAACACAAGCGTGTGGTAGAGAAGAATATTCTTCACCTAACCATTCACTAATTGACATCCATTCTCCGTTTTGTGAATCGGTAAGTTTATAGTCATTATTTTCGTGTAAAATGAAAGCGTTATAACCCTCATTTACTAAAGATTTTACTAAATTGTAATTATAAGCTATTGAAGCTTTAGGATTACCTTTACTATCTTGTGTTAAAACAAAAATTTTAGATTCTTTACTTTTAACTAGATTAAGGGATTCTTCAATTTTTTTTACGTTAATATTGTCTGCCATTTTAATTTTTAATTAACTTCTTTTATTATTTTATATTCAACTAATGTATTGAAAGATAATTTAAATGGAAAACTTAAATTATCAAGACTTCTGTACCCCATCTTTTCATCAATTTCTTCATTACTAGATAACAAAACATCTAAGAATAATCTTATTAATTCGTATTTAGCTGCATTGATAGCATAATCGTAAGGGATATTTTTATCTTCTACTACTTCTTCTTTTTTTTCTTCTATTTTATTAAGGAATTCATTTTCTAATTTGATACTTTCCATTAATTCCTCTAAATCTATCACCATTTTTGTACCCATAATATCCACTTGATAATCTTTAAGTGAATTGCTTTCTTTCAATATACTCATCTTCTACTAAGTTTTTTAAAGACTCCACACTAATAACATTACCAATATTATCGTGTGATTCTGTTTGGTTTATTTTTATGTATTTGGTATCGTAGTCACCTTTAATTATATTTTGGTTGTTGGTGATTATTATATCGGCTTTTTCATTTACTGTTGTAAAATCCTCTAAAGGGAAAAACTCTATTGAATCTACCAAAATACCCATCCTAGCTAAAAACATTAATGTGGCTGGTTTTGATTTTTCTATTTCATTAGAAAAAATAGTAATATTGTATATGTCCCTATATTTTTTGTAAAATTCATTAAGCATTAAAGATGTCCCTTCAGTACATTCATTAGAATACCCAAATATCCTCATTGGACATTCAACATACATATATTCCAACAAGTCCTCTTTAGAATCAAAATTTAAATATTCTTGTAAGTCTTCACCGTTATATTCTTCTGGTAATTCGTGTTCTAAATTATCAGATTTATATATTTGTACAGTTTTAGAATTAATGTCTCTTATAACATTATTAAGTTCTATATAGATATTTTTTTTCATTAAAATAAAAGTAACCCAAAAATTAAACTAGTAAACTATTAATAACCAGTTAATAAAGTCAACACTTCATCAATTGCTTCATGACGATGATTATCTAATAGTACACATTTAAAAACAAAATTAGAATTTAATATTTTTGGTACTTCATGTATAGCTGAATAATTTGGGTCACGTAAATCTATTTGTTGGTTGTCTCCACAAAATATCATAGTTGAGTTTTTACCTAACCTACCTAAAGCCATATTTAATTGTGATTTTGTTAGGTTTTGAAATTCATCTACAATAATAACAGAATCTTCAAAAGTCCTACCTCTAAAATGTGCTAATGAAACCAATTCAATATCCTCTTCTTGTTCTAATTTTTCTAGAACTGGTACTTTATTGTAGACTTTTCTCATATTACTTCTAATAGGGACTAACCAAGGTTCCATTTTTTCTTTTTCTGAACCTGGTAAAAATCCATTATCTTCAGTAGATACTGTTGGTCTAGTTATAATAATTTTATTAATTGTTCTTTTAAAGAACATATCTAGAGCAATCTGACAAGCCAATAGTGTTTTACCACTACCAGCCTTACCAACGATAAAATTAAATGGGTGTTTTAATACTTCTGATTTAGCTAGTTTTTGTTCTTCAGATAATGTTATTGAGAATTTAACAGCTCCTTTTGGCGGTATTTTTTCAATGTTTTGTTTGGCCATAATTTTTACTTATAATTATACCGTTATCTTATTTTTTTCTACATAATATTCTACCACCCAGATAAAAATTATTTTATAATATTTGTATAATTTTTTTTAAACCATTCTATTGTTTAATATAAGTCTTTATAAAGTGGAATGAATTTAAAGTATGGTAAATAGAGTATCTAAATTTGGTATTATCTTGTTGATTCTTTGCCTTGTAAAACATCCATCCAGTGGTCACACATTTCTTCCATCATTGATTTAAAAGTATATAGTGGTTCCCATCCTAAAGTTTTTCTAATTTTAGTTGAGTCCCCTTTTAAATATGGTAATTCCTCAGGCCTTAAATACTTAGGATTTTGTACTACATATTTTTTATAATCTAATCCTAAATAACTGAATACCACTTCACACATTTCTCTAACTGAATGAGTTTCCATTGTTGAAACAATAAAATCATCAGCAACATCATGATTCATAATCATATGCATTGCTTTTACATAATCTTTAGAATGCCCCCAATCACGATATGAATCCATATTACCTAATTCTAATTTATCTTGTAAACCAAGTTTAATTGAACATGCAGCCTTAACTACTTTATTTGTTACAAAGTTACTACCTCTTCTTGGGCTTTCATGATTAAAGAGAATTCCATTCACAGCGTATAAACCATAAGCTCTTCTATAATGTCTTACCATATTGTAAGCAAATACTTTTGAACACCCATAAGGTGATACAGGATTCATTATAGTTGTTTCCCTTTGGAACTTGTCCTCTTCCACCGATAAACCAAACATTTCCGAAGAAGAAGCTTGGTAAAACTTAGCTTTAGGACAAATTCTTTTATATGCTTCTAATATGTTAACAACACCTATAGAATTAGTTTGTACTGTAAATTGGGGTATATCAAAACTAACCCTAACATGTGATTGTGCACCAATGTTATATATTTCATTAGGTGCTATTTCTGTTAAAAGCCTCTCAATTGAAGTTTGGTCTAGTAAGTCACCATAATGTGTGAACATATTGGGGTTTTTAAATGCCTTTTTTAGTCTAGTTGATTGATTCTCGGATGTAGAGTTTCTTCTAACCATGCCATGAACCTCATAACCTAAAGACAACAAATGTTCACTTAAGTAACTCCCATCTTGTCCATTAATTCCTGTTATAAACGCTTTCTTTTTACTCATATTTTAAAATGTGATTTTACTATATTACCACTTTTGTCAGTAATAATTGTATTATTGTTTTCTTTAAACCTAACGTATAAGTCAACAAAGTCACCCCTATCCTCTAAAAAAAGTGGTAATACTCCGTTAATATCTTGAACAACAGTCCATAATTCGTACATAATTTATTGGTTTTTAAATACTTTCATTTTTGTTAAATCTGGCCAATCTGTATAAAACCATTTTTTGGGTTTAGTATTTATTGCCTCTTCTAATTTATTTAATCCTAATTGTGCAGTCTCTGGTGTCATATAATAGTGATACCCAAAACTTTCTATATCTTGGTCCCTCCAAGGTGTATATGGTATTCGACCATCGTATGACATTTTTTTTAATTCCTTAGCATCTTCCTCATTATCACAAAGTATAACACCTCCCCGACCTAAACTTAGGTGTTTTTGATATTGGAAACTTAAGCACATAAACGTATTTGAGATATAACTATTTTTTCTCCATAAAACCGCAGCATCTATAATACGTTTATCACCATAGTTTAATGTGTAATAATCTTCCCATTCTTCATCTCTCCACTCTAACTCTAATCCCATTTTATTTGCTAACATAGGTATTGAAAGATACGTTCTGTTGGGTACATTAATTCTTTTTTCATTTGTATACCTTAAACACAACTCAATACCGTGTGTACAACTATCTACTGCTATAGCGTATTTAGACCCAAAAAATTCAACAATTCTATTCTCAAATTCTGTAACAATCTCAAAACTCATAATTAAATAAATCTATATCTATTTTATATCTTCTACGAACAATGTTGATATGTTCGTCGGTTTTATAATAATCTCTGTAATTATTACTATTACTCACATTAATTTGTGGTAACACAAAATTATCCTTAAGTAATTCAGACAACCCCTCATTAATTTTTTCCATTGGAATGACCTTATTTACGGTTAAATCCCCATTAAAAACATATTGTGATTGGCTAGCCCACCCATGGTGTTTAAGTTGATTTGGGGTTTTGTTTAGTATTTCTAAACACTCCACAAATGTTTTATCTTTTAATAATTCGTAATCTGGGTGTTTACCGGCTTTACCTCCTCCGTCAGATGAATGCCAATAACTGTTTTCTAGTTTAGCGTATTCATAACAAGAAACTACACGTTCCCATGGGTTTCTAACTATACA
>Ga0099850_1001063_pt1 | contig 12739 bp, 17 predicted proteins | sample CB_VirMetaG_5_FD_79182 | JGI IMG/M metagenome (GOLD analysis project Ga0099850, IMG submission 79182) | Freshwater to marine saline gradient viral communities from Chesapeake Bay - CB_1508_1D Viral MetaG | ecosystem: Environmental > Aquatic > Marine > Coastal | place: USA: Chesapeake Bay... | reverse complement strand
GAAATTGCAGAAGAGCTGTTTGACTACTTCGATGATATGAAATTTTCTTTTGAAGCATCAATAGAAATTTAAACATTTATGGCAAGAGACAGTAAAGGCATACCATTTCACCCGTCTGAGTATAATCCAGATTACCCTAGAATAAAGTGTAAACAGTGTGGCCTCATGAACAGTTGCACACATACACCTATGGATGCTGAACCTTGGTATCCTAGACTGCCTATATTATTAGAAGGTGGCATGGTAGAAAGCATAGATGATTTTGTATTACACCCTTATACAGAATGGAGTTTGAAAAAAATCAGAGATGCAAAGGTTAGTAATCACAAATTAGTTATAGAGCATTTTGTTCATCCTGATTTGCAGTATAATTGTATCAACAAGTGGCCATTAAACATGTATAAAATAGATGTAGATGGTAGATTACAAGCAGATATCGATTGTAACGAATATTTTAAACAGTTGTTTGATTTGGTATTCGATAATGAATATGTGCGTTGTGCTGTTGCTGATAAATTAAATATAGAAAAAGAATTTGAAACCAGTATGTGGTTATGGCAAGACACTGGACGTTTTAGAGTAAATGATGTTCATGTAGATCATGAAAACTTTGATATTACATTTGGATTATACTTACCAAGTAATCCTGATTTAAAAAATTATGGGACTCAGTTTTGGCAACCAAAGGTGTTTGAAAAAGATCTAACCAAGAGTTTATTAAGAGAAAATTGTAACCTCATAGATCAATTGCCATTTGTAGCAGGACTCACATACTTTATGCCACGCGGTAATAAAAGTTGGCATAGCAGTCCAATACTTGATAGAGAGATGAAGAGAAAACATGCTTACGGATATTACAAGTCAATTTGATCATATGATTGCTCGTGTAGAGCAATCTGAAATTTTAAATGATCCATGGCCTCACATGTTTGTAACAGAAGTAATCAAACCTCATGATTATAGAAAGTTTGTAGAGTTTGAAAATCAGGAAGGATTAGTAGAAGAATATGATCCTATTACTGGTAGAACACAATACAATGTCGATACAACAAAATTTACTGAACCTGAAGTTAGATATTTTAACAAACAAGCAAATAAATTTTTTCATACTGTTGCTGACAAGTTCGGACTTACTTTTCATAATCAAATAGTTTTACCTACTAGCAACTTCTGGATAGACACCAGTGAATTACTCATAGATGATATCCACATAGATGCTTTTAAGGATACAGGCTTTACACTCAGTTGTTTGATATATCTACCCGTAGACAATAGTCAAAAACATTATGGCAGTAAATTATTTGTTTATAACGGTGATAATTTGGAAAACGACACAATCCAAGATGAGGGCACACTAACGCCACACATTGTTAAAAAGGACAAAGAGGAAAACTTTAAATGTGTAAGAACATTGCCTTTTATACCAAACTGTATGTTTATTGCACCTAACTTTGAAAAGACTTGGCATCAAGCACCTAAGATTGCCGAAGGAGATGTGAGAAAAAGTCTTATGATGCGTTGGAAAGTTTAACTTACTATTCCATTATCAGAAGGTCTACGCCAGTTTGTACCGTCGTAGAACACAATAGTAGCACCACCTGCTTCATTAGGGCAAAATACGAATGTACCAGTTGGCTGTCCGCTTGGTAATTTAGCAACCTCAACTGACGGTAAAATTGGATAACCATAATCTACAACTAACAACCCCTGATCTATTTTTGCCCCAACATTAGATGTAATTGATCCTAAATCACTTGCTATAGCAGAAGTATTTGAAATTACATCATAATCAGTAAAGTGTTCAAATGATATGCTTTTGGTAACACCTGTGCTTAAGGTATCGTTACTGTCATCAAATGTAAAGCCGGTGCTTGCACCAAAACTGCCTGCGTTGTTGAATTGTACTTGTGTATTACTACCGTCTGGATTAACATTTACAGTTGTAAAACTTAATGTGCCATTACCATCTGTTGTTAGAACTTGATTTGCTGTACCGTCTGCTATTGGGTATGTGATGCTTGAAACTGTTAAACTGCTGACATTTGAAATACTGTTGTTACCCATGTCAATATTACCAGACATTGTACCGCCGGATAATGCAAGTCTATTATTGGTAAATGAAAATATACCTGTGCCGTTTGAGTATGACAGTTGACCTGAGTCATCGCTTACTTGTAATGCTTGTCTTGCTCTTGGGTTAGTGTAATATAAGTTAGTGCCTTCGCTAATACTTGATGTGTTAGCACCCGTTACAGTTGCGTTGCTTACGTCTAACGTGCTGTTTGCAGTGAGGGTAAGTGTAGCACCACTGATAGTTTTATCACCTGTGATAGTTTCTGTACCAGTTATATGAACTATGTCTGCAGAGCTGGTTATTTGTGCATCAATCCTGTCTGCAATAGCGGCTGTGGTTGCGAAGGTACTATCGTCATTGCTCCATGTGTCGCCTGTAGCATCGTATGCAGTGGTTACAAATTCGTTTACAGTAAGACCATTAGCACTAACAGTACCTGAACTAATTACAATACCTGTACCGCCTGTTACATATGCGTCAACAGCACTGTTTGCTCTAGCATCTGTATAATATAAATTTGTGCTACCTTCGCTGATGCTATCGGTGTTTGCACCTGTAATACTTGCACCAGTTACATCTAAACTGCCTGTGATAGTAACAGCACCACCATTAATAACATTACCTGTTAGTGTGTTTGGTGATCCATTAGGAGCAATACTACCTACAACATTACCATGAACAGTACCAATAAAATCGCCTGCTCTCAGAGATTCAGCACCCAGTGTCCATTCACCTTCACTTTCGTCCCAGAGAAAACTGACATTGGTTTCGTCACCTCGTTCAATCTCAATACCACCATCAACAATATTATCAGCACCAGTAAAGTTACTGTTTAATGTAATAATATTATCTTCTACGTTTAATGTTTGGGTATTGACTGTGGTTTGTGTACCTGTAACAGTTAAGTTACCTGTGACAACCAAGTCTGTTGAATTTATAGCATCACCTTGTGCAACTATGTTTGCCCAAGAGACTGTGTTGCCTGATACAGACGCAAATTTTAATGTACCGTTTGCATTATCAAACCAAATATCGCCTGATTCAACAGTGTCTGAAGCCGGTGTTGATACTCCGCCAAAGATTTTATTACCGCGTTTACCTACCTGAAATGAGGTATTAGTGGTACCTTTGGCATTCATGTAGACTGCCATATGTAATATACTCCGATCTGTGTTACCACAGTCTAGACATAAGTCTAGTTCTAAGTTATATTACTATTTATCTTCTTGAGTGATATTGACTCTGTTAATAAATGTCTCTTTGCATTTGCTGTGATTGGATACTGCATGGCTTTTTACATAACCTTCTACTGTGATATGGTTGCCCACAGCAAGAATTTCTTTTATATTACCATCTTTATGACGCCACAAATCGTAGAAAAACTTCACAATGTTGTTGTTGTCTGTGACCATTGCTACCAGTAAACTGTGAGATTTTTGCATGTATCTAGACATTCTAACATTGCCGTTAAACTTACAACGAGTTTTATATTTGCCTTCATAGTCAGATACTTTTCTCAAAGAACGCTCTTCATCGGCCCATTTGTCATGGGTGATGTTGTTTCTATACACATTAGGTAAACTGGCAATAACAGGTAACCTATCATCTCTGCCACTGAAATTTATATCTTCAGCATGAATAATTTCTGTGATTTTTTTCTCATAATCTGTTAGGTCACGTTCCATTGCTTTGAAAATCAATCCTTCAAAGTAATCAACAATTTCATCTGCTGTTTTAATATCTTCTTGATTAGGTTCTTTGACCAAAGACTTGCTTGGGTCACGAGCCAGTTGTAGCATCAAATTAAAATTGGTGCTAGGATTTTCTTTGGTGGTGTGATGAGATTTTATAAATTTAAATCCCTGATACCTATCTACAGCAACAGCAAGAGTGATAAGTTCTCTGCCTGTATAAATGCTCTTGGTCATTGCTACCTCTTGTAAGGTTCTGTTTTTAGATCTTGTGTGATAAGATTGTAAATGTCTTCCCAATTTTTAGCAACAAAGCCATTTACCGATGTGTTCATATTATGACCATGTTCCATCATAATACCTTTGAATCCAACTTTAACACCTGCATGTAAATTTTCTGGTTTGTCTTCAATCCACCATGCATTCTCATATTTCTTTTTACTGGCTAATTCTTTGAGAGCATGATCTTTATTTGCACCTGTGTCCAAACAGATTACTCTTTCAAAGGCATCGCCCATAAGTTTTTTGAGGTTACGTTCTCTCAATGCTTTTGCATATGGATCTAGGCTAAGACTTGTGAGTGCTACAAATTTGTATCTGTGTTTTTCATGTAGCAGTTTCACATAGTATTGTGCATCACGCAGTGGAGGAAGAAATCCTATAGCGGCACTTTCGTTAAACTGCTTAACCAATTTGCTACCTTGTTCATAGGTCATACCGTATCGATCGCCTATGTTATATTGAAATTGGTAGCCTTCTACCTTTTCATGTCCGTGGTGTTCCATCCAAACTGAGAAGCCTTCTTCCCAATCTAACACCACTCCGTCTATGTCTGTTATAATATATTTTTGCATACTGCTATTATAAATGATTTCCCTATAAATGTCAACCTAACATGCAGTTGCAAACACATACATATTAGACCTAGGATTATCATATACCCTGCGATCAAAACTCATTAGTTCATTTTCACATTCATCAACATCCAGTTCAAACGGTTGAGAACGTTTGGTCTTACCAAACACCCAGATATCATCCATCCTACCTAACTCTGCCCAGATACCACGTCCTCCTGCACTTTGCAAGTTCCCGGCTTCTAGCATCAATCCAGGCATTTTCTTCAGCAGTTTTCGATACATCTTGGGTGCTAGTCCTTGTCCTTGATAAAGATTATCCACCCTAGTGTAGTCCACATGCCATGAATTCTTATTCTTAGACTTGCTCAACAACAATTCCATCACAATTTTAGGACGGTTCTTTTTGTTGAGATTGTATGTGTCTACCAGCAAAAAATCCATGTGTTGATCATCATCAGTTTCACCCAACATGATCAAACCACGTTGCTTGAAAATAATTCGATAGTCGGCATCAGGATCATAGATATTAAACCAACCCAATCGAACAGCCTTGGACATATTGATTCTGTGCATTACGCAACCTCAAAAGTGGTATGTAAGTGCTTGATTTACATAAGATTTGATAAAATCGCCATCAACATCGAAGTTAACAGCGTCAGCACCTTGCATTCCTTGCTCACTGTAATCGATATTGCTTGCATCGAAACCTTTTGAAATCAAGAAGTTACGCAATTCTTCAAGAAACTTGTTGTCAGTGTAAATGAGACCGTGTCGATCAATGTTCCACGTATCTTCATCGAAGAAAACATCTAAACTACCGAACTCTCCGTCTTCACTAACATAACCAAGCTCAAACCCAACAATACGAACTGGACGAGCAGTTTTGCTCCAATATCCTGAACCGTCTGTGTGGAGAATAGCGTTTGCGTGTACCATAGTTTTTTAGCACCTTTTGCTTAACTATGTATACTATTATACGGATTTTTGCCTAAAAGTCAACCTTTTTTTCCAGTTTTTTTGGTAAATTTGGGGGTGCTAAGTGCTTGATTTGTTTTGGTTTTTTAATTTTCTGTTGCTTCTAGCAATATGTTTTACCATGTTTCTACTAGCAATATCAAAATAATAACCAGTAGAACCATTATCTACTTTATAAATGCCATTTATTACAAACTCAGGAATTAAATAAGGTTTATCCCATTCTATTAAATCAACCATAAAAAAAGCGGCATCTTCACAATTAATCATATTAGTTTGATCTGGTTGATGAATTGCTCTTGTTAATAACGGAGTATTAGTAAACCCAAGACTTACATTTTGTATTCGAGTTTTGTTTGTTGCATAATAATTAAAACTATTAGCAATACAAAAGTTTGATAAATTTTTCTTGTCGATTATATAATCACCTGACATAGAATCCATTTGATCTTCTAATGTCGAATGACCTAAATGACCACTTATAGATCCTGTATTGATTATAACTTTGCTTTGATCTTTCCAAGTATTATATAATACTTCTAAAATTTTGTTTTGAATTTTTGGATAGTATGCATTATTGAATACTACATCGGGATCATAATCAATGATATCGTTGATTATATCATCACCATCATTTGATGCTAAGTTCCAACCGTTTGATTTACTATAGCCTCTTAATTCTACATCAGGCATTGTGAGATCTAATATGTTATAGATCTCTTCACCTATGCCACTTGAATGTCCTGTGATTGCAATTTTCATCAGTCGAAATGTCTATTAAGAATATCTGAAACACTGTCACCCACAACCTTTTCCACAGTGTTTACATCAACTACTATAGTGATTTTTTCTACGTTGGAAAAGGCTTGGATCAGAGCAGACCATTTTTTGTTTGGTGCAGTAGGCAATGGGTCCTTGAGCTCTGTGTGATCCAACCTTCCTTGTGTGCCATTTTTAAAGTCGACTAAAATATTATCTATCATCTCGATAGGTATTTCTGCTGGAAAAATTTCTCTTAGTAATTTCTCAAACTTTTTATTTTTGCTGTGTTTTGCCACTAGCAATATTTTAAATCCACCTTGGGACACACTATCTCCTACAATATTGAGTATTATTAAATTTCAGCAGTTTCTTTTTTAGGTGGTCTGCCTGGACCTCTTTTTGGTGCTAAATCAGGATTAAGTTTGTATGCTTCTTCCCTTTTAGACTCCGCGTCACTCAACATTGCTTTTGCGTCTTCTTCGATTAACTGAGCCTGTGCTAATAAATTAGTTGCAATATCTTCTGGTGAATCGTTGCCTTCTGTTGTTTGTGTAGAAGGTGTAACCAAAGATTCTGGATTTGCTTCTGTTTTAAGAGGAGGGTTGCTTTGATTAGCAATTTTTCTCAGTTCAGCATTAACCTCTGCTAATTGCACTTTTTGGTTAGGTACAGGAGTAAGTTGTACCATATCAACAGAAACTTTAGTTAATTTATTTCTGGTGTGCAATGCTTCAAGCATGTTTTCACCATCACTAAGTCTACGTCTAAAAAGTACTTCGCTGATGTTATTGCTTTCTTGTCCTTCAGCACTGTCTACAACACTCATAACATCATCGTGGAATTTACCATCTAATGTATTACTTAATAGTATTAAACAGTTGTTTGGTTCGTCTGGTAGTTCTCTGAAAACCACAACGCAAGGTTTTTCACCGTATACGCCGACATGTTTCATTAATTTTGCCATTATTCTTCTCCAGTTTCAGGTGCTACTTCTTCTGCTCCTGATTCTTGTTGTGCATCTTGTTGTGCTTTCACATTAGTTAAGAATGCTACAAGTTTATTATATAAAGTACCAACTACAGCAAGTTCGCCACCTCTAAATGCACCTCTTTGGCTAGCCAAGTCGATAACCTGTGCTAACTGATCTAGGTCTCTTAGAGAAACACTAGGTGCTTCTGATTCAGTGAACTCTGTACCGGTTTCTCTTTGTTGAGTTTCAACTTCTTGCTGAACTTCAACTTGTTCTTTGTTTTTTGCCATTTTAACTGCTCCAAATAAGTTTTATGTGCTTATATTTATAGTATGTTTTAATAGACTTTTGATAAAAAAGGTAATTTTATATGTCGTTTTCTATTGTTAACGGGTCTATAATAGATAAATGTCTTTTCAAAAAACTGCCTTCTGGTGAAAACAGAAATTTTTCAAAGTTCCATCTAATTGATTGATTACCAAATTCTGATCTAATATAGTTAAAAATAGAGTCAGCATTTTCACCATTTACTTCCACTTTAGACATCATATGAAAATCAACATCAAATCTTTTAACAAACTCTTTGATGTTTTCATTATCTTCTGGTTCTTGATTACCAAATTGATTACAAGGAAATGCAAAGATTTCCAGTTTATCTTTATGGTTTTCATATAGAGTTTGCAATGATTTGTATTGTCTAGTAAAGCCGCATCTACTAGCAACATTAACAATCAAAATATATTTGCCTTTGTAATCGGCAAAATTTATATCTTTTCCATCAATGTCTTTGCAAACATAATCATGTATCATATGTAATATTTATTTTAAGGTTTTTAAAAAGATATCATATCATGAACATTACCATCATGATCTAAAACAACACCGCTAATAAATCCACCTTTACCTGCACCGGTATCTATGAATATTACTTCGCCGCCTATGTTATTTTTTCTTATAACAATTTCATTTATGTTGTTTTCAAATAAAGGTATTTCTTCAAACGGACTTCTGTCGTGACCAACTATTACAATATGATTATTAGGTATATGTTCAGTCCATGTGTATTTTCTATGAGGATACTGTTGCCCGTTGTATTCTATAAACGGACTATTTAAATCGGCTTCCCCATATAGGAAAACATTTTTAACTGCGTCACTGCTAATATCACCGGACCAGAAGTTTTTGTGTATTCCACCATGTGTGATATAAGTGTCGTTTATTTTGAGATAAGATATCATACGGTTATACACATCGTTGAACAGAGATCTTGTTTGTTCGTTTGTTTCTAAAACGTTTACAGTGTCTTGCATTGCTAAAACAACTTGGACATTATTGCCTTTAAGGTATCTTGCAATCTTGTTATCATGATTACCTTCTATAAAAATAGCATTATGATTTATCAAACAATTATGTGCTAGTTCGATTGTTTCTTTTGGACTGGGACCATAATCAACTAGATCCCCCACAAAAATTATTTGCAGATTTTTTTCAATAGAGTAGTCCACGGCTTTGGTCAAAATTGCATGTTCGTTGTGAACATCGCCTAATACTAAGAAACCGTTACTCATAAGTTGAAATTATTTATGATATGATCTACCGTTTGTCTTGCATCCATATGGTCATATTGATCCACTTGGTTAATAAAATTATATGTTCGTTTTGGTATACCGTGACCACCAGTATCTTTTTGTTTAATGTCTTCTAATGTAATGTCAATGCCTCTATTAAAATCTTTCATTTGATTAAAAAGAGTATGTACATATTTTAATGTGTTGTTTACTCGTACAATTTCTTCTTTGCTTTTGATATAAATGTCTACAGGTTTTTCTTCCCAATCGTCAGCAATGTTCAATTCGTATTTGCTTGCAATTATATCTAATATATGTTCCGTTCTATTTCTGGTTAGGTAATACACATCACTGTGTTGTAAACTTTCCATCAACCAAGTATTGCCTAAATTATTAGTCCAATCGTTGGGTAGATTTATTTTTGCTATACAACTTTTTGATGACCATTTTTTACAAAATGCATCATATAATTTTGCTTTTTGAGTATAACTTGTAGAGAAATGATTACAGGCAATACTGAAATCTTCAAAAAGATTTATGTCTATGCTGTTCCATTCTTGCAATCGCTCACTCACATAAGTTGAGCCGCTTCTAGGTGCAGATACAAGTAAGATGTTTTTAGTATTTTTCAAGACTGCCTTCCCTTACTAAATCGCAACTCACACAGTGTGGTCCTCCAGCAAGGGTACGCATATGTCTCATTTGTACAGGAATAGGCGTAATCCCATGCCGTTCCATTGCTCTCATTAATGGCCCTTCGTCATCAGGCACAATAACATGCTGTGGATCTATGCTGAGCACATTCATACCAATCCATTCACTTGCTGGAGCATAGTATTCCAAACAAGGTTGCCCTACGCACATTTCATCATCGTACCAAATCTTATCCCATCCTTTGAATATTTCAGGCACTTTGTCTTCGTCTACTCTTTTAGCATTCAGTACTACAAGCCCTGGGCGTAGTGGCATGATGGTGCTGTCTACATGAGCCCAACTGTATAAATTATGCAACTCGTGTACTGTAAACTCTGGTCCTAGTGTGTTACGCAACCATTGAGCACCTTGTTCGTTGCCTGTGTTTGATATTAGGTACAAGATGTCATATCCGCATCTAAGCAAGTTTGCTGGATCTAGTATAGGTTCATTGTTGTTTACACTGGGTGCTCTGCCCGGCTGTATTCTATATAAATCGTCCTGTAGCATAGGCTTGGGCATGGGTAACCATCTAGCACCCTGCATGCTTTTTTGCTTGAACAGTTTGTTAAACAAGAATGTTTCGTGATATCTTGCTCGCAAACTCATTGCACCCTCTATGATAGCATCACCGATTACTGTAACACTATCTCTTGGGCAGTATGCTTCGTATTGCTGTGACTCCCACAGACCATTAGAAACAGTGCTAGTGAAGTCTACGACGCTTATATCGGGCCTGTGTACAGTTACGCCTGCTTGTTCTAATATACCAACTAGCCCATCTAAATCTTCTTCTGCTTCTTCATAAACATGAGGTGGGTATTTACCCTTAGGCATTTCTGCATACTCCTCCGGGCTTAGATTAGCATAGTTTGTTGCATGGTGACTGAGGTCATGCTCAGGTATGTTGGCATTGACAGCCGTGCCAATTATTACTTCTTTGAGGGGATCCCACTCATTGCAGGACCATAAAAAATTATTTTTAGAATTCATCCACAATATTTATCTTGTGGATTGGAGCCGCATCAGGTTCTTTTGGTGTTAGATTTGCCATTGCTAATTGAACATCTTCAAGGGTTTCAAAGTAAATGATCCACCCACCTTTGACATCGTTTTTAATCACACAAAACTGACCTAAAGAGTTATCTTCTAGATATTCTATTACATCAAAATCAGCAGTGAAAAATTTGTTACTGATCATTGTAGACATTTTTTCTGTGCCTTTCAGCAACAAAAACTCTGATTCTGTTAATCTGTTGTATCGTTCAATCATTAATCTTCCCTTTCATATGGTACAGTTATGCCGTATGGTGCAACTGGTCTGGTTCCGCCATAGCCTCCGCCATGTACAATAAACAGTGTGTCACAGTATGACTCGTCACCCCAACTGTCCCAAGGGTAGCCATCTGTAAACATGATAAACTTCTTAGGCACAATGCCTTGCTCTTTCATATAATTAAAACAGCAATCAAAGTCGGTACCACCACCGCCCATCACTTCGTACTCCATAAACTCTTCCATGTTGTGAGCAGTAAATTCTTTAGGGTTGTGTACTTCAGTATCAAAACAGAACAAATGAATTTTAAAGTCTGTGTATTGATCCATACAGCCTTTTATTTCACTGAGAATGTCTCTGCTCATAGCATCAGTCATAGACCCTGATGTGTCCATTGCGATGGCAACATCAATGGTTTGTTCTCTGTCCAGACCTGGCAACCAAATGCCACTGTCCATACCTTTACGACTTGGAGTATTAAAAGTGTAGTCACTTCTAATCACACTTTGAATTTGTTGTGGTAGTAGTTCTCTCCAACTTAATTGAGGATTAACTAAATCGTTTACAATTCGTTTGATACCACTTGGTAATTTGCTCGCCCCAGCGGCTTTTGCGGCTTGAACTGTGGCATTTCTAAATGCTTCTTTGATAGCACGTTTTTCTTCAGCAGTATACTTTGCCGGACCTTTCCCATCAGTATCGCCTTCCTGACCGTTAGAATCACCAGAGCCTTCGTCATCTCCATCATCCATTTCCAAATGAACATCAAGAGTAGACAAGTCAATGATCCTACCTTCTTCTTCCATCTGTTTGAACAAGTCAGCATATACTTCTTCTGACATCCATCCACGATATTTGTAATCGTGACAGATTTCAACAAGACTGATTTTTTCACCTACATTGCCTTCAACCAAGTCCATGTTAACCACATAGTCGTTAGCAATGTTCCATAATGTAGGATGCCGGTCACCACGTCTGCTAAAATGATCATACACACAATGTTCTACTTCATGCCCCCAAAGGAACACAAGGTTAGCAATACTCAAAGCAGAAACAAAATCTCTATTGTAATAAAAGTATTTGCCGTCTGTTGCGGCAGTAGGGCACCAGTCAGTGGCATCACGCATTTCTAAACGACAAGCCAAATTGCCATAAAAAGGACATTGAAGCAACATGGAAATCCTAGCGGAAATCAGTCTATCTTCGATTTCTTTTTTACTTAGTGTAGTTTTGGGCCACTCGGCAATCGCCTTGTGTGCTGTGTCTTTTGCTGTTCCAGTTGCTTTCGGCATCTGTGATATCTCCTACTAAATATATACATATTATACTTATATTTAACTTCAATGTCAACCTTTTTTTTGCAGTGTAAGTCATTGAAATATGGAGATATTTTGTTAGCAGTTTGTGGTGACAGTTTTACTAGTATAGACAGCCGTTTTGAAAGTGGCATTCAGTGGCCCTATTTGTTAGGGCAAAAACTAAACACACCCACTATTTGTTTTGGGCGAGGTGGTGCTGATTCTCTGTATATTCACAGTCAAGTTAAATATGCCATTGAGCATTTTTCACCAGAATATATGTTAGTTTGGTGTACTTCCCCTGATAGGTTTATGTTTCCTATTGATAGTTCAAAAGAATTAGGTGATTTAACAGCAAACAAAGTTAAATCTCATTTTGGTTTTTATAATAAACAAGGTGTATTTACTAATTTCGAAAAGAATTTTGTGTATGATGACTATGAAGAATTGTATGGCAGTGACCATGTTAGCAGTTTTAGTGAACGTAATGATGTAAGTGATAAGTTTAAACAGGCATTTGATATGCACCTAACACATCTATATGCCGGAGGTATCAATCAATATATTAAGAAAAT
>Ga0099850_1001060_pt1 | contig 12756 bp, 24 predicted proteins | sample CB_VirMetaG_5_FD_79182 | JGI IMG/M metagenome (GOLD analysis project Ga0099850, IMG submission 79182) | Freshwater to marine saline gradient viral communities from Chesapeake Bay - CB_1508_1D Viral MetaG | ecosystem: Environmental > Aquatic > Marine > Coastal | place: USA: Chesapeake Bay... | reverse complement strand
CCCGCATGAAAGGTATGAAGAAACGTAACACTAGCTCTAAGACGGCGAATGATCCAAACAGCCGTATAAACAAGAGCTTACGGAAGTGGAATTGCTGAGTGGCGTACCTACAAAGCAACATTCCGTACTTCAAGTGCTGGGTGAGGAAGGAATACACCCATAACCACGAGAAGTACCACGGCGAGTTTATTCACGCTATGGCTATTGCTGTTACGACAATGCCGACCAGATGCCTCAGTTTCCAAGTGATATTTACTGGGGCTGAGACGTACGACGAGGACGATGAGCCTAACGTACACGGAGGTGCTATGTGGGCACGTATGCCGATTACAGCGTTGGTGGGGGATACTCCGTTTGAGGAATGGCCTGAACCAATGCCTGTATGGGCTGCACAGCCTTGGGACTGTTCGTCTAGGGATCATGCGGTGTATACGCTCGACAGAGCTACACCATGCCCTTGGCTGGCAAAGATAGACGGGGAGATGTACCCCGCGAAGTATATGTTCACGGTGGACTATACGAACAATGAGATTGCTGATGATCCTGCACAACACAAGCAGAGTCATGTGATGGAGCTACTGGATGCTGGCCCGTGGACTGGCAATATCGTAGCTCTACCGAATAATAGGGTGCGGGTGACACATCCCGCTTGGTTTGAAACAGGAGAGGGCGCACCAGATTTCCGCCCTTCTCAACACATTCACTACAGCAAGTCTGACTTAGACTACACGCTGGACGTGAATCAAGTATTTGATAACTTGTACGCAGACAAGGAGTAAGGCATGAAGCCGAAGAAGATGTTTTTAGGTGGTTTGTTGGGGCGTAAGACGAAAGACGACGATAAGCCTATGACAATGACCCAGAAGAAAGCTGAAGAAGCGAAGAAACGTGCGAGAGGCGCGCAGATGCGTAGTGAGTCTAAAGCGCGTAGAGGTCGTACAGCTAGTACAACGGCTGTGGGTGGACAACGTAACAAGCAACAGGCTCCTATGGACGCAGAACGCGCAGCTAATATGGCTATGGTCAAGAAAGACAACCCAATGCCTACGCGCCCTTCTGCTACCAGCTTGGCTAACGCGGCTACACCAATGCCTACGCGCCCCGCAAAGCCTCAAAAAGAGCCTACAACTGCACCGCGCCCACCTAAAGCAGAGGCTCCTGCGAAGCCAACAGCTAAGAAGCCACCACGCCCATTACGCGGTACTGTGACTGGTAAAGGCGGACGTAATGTTGGTGAAGGCCGAGATAAGCGTGCCAATGTAACCCGTGAGCAGTTACAAGAGACGGGCATGACCCTACGTCAGTACCTAAACTTCATGGATCGCGAAGGTAAGCGTCCACCTAAGAAGTCTGGAGTGGATAAAGTACCCAGCAAAAGAGACCCACGTAAGAAATACGCTGGTGGCGGCATGATGAAGTCCAAGATGAAAGCCAAGGGCTACAGAGCTGGCGGAAAGACATCGTTCCCTGACTTAAACAAGGACGGTAAGGTCACACAGAAAGACATCTTGATGGGCAGAGGCGTAGTCAAGAAGAAAGCTGGCGGCATGATGAAGTCAAAGGGCTACGCTAAAGGTGGCGCTATGAAGACCAAAGGCTACAAAGCTGGCGGTAAAGTTCGCGGTGCCGGTATCGCTCGTAAGGGTGTACGTCCAGCGAAGATGCGATGAGACGTTACTATAAGTCAGGCGGGAAGATATGTGCGAAGGGAAAGGCTTGGGCCAAACGTACCTTCGACACGTACCCGTCTGCTTATGCGAATATGGCAGCTTCTAAGTATTGCAAAGATCCTAATTATGCAAAGGGTAGCAAGAAGAAGAGTAAGTAATGGGTGATTTGAAGAAATGGCGTGACCAGAAATGGGTTCGTATCGGCACCGATGGCAAGATCAAAGGTGAATGCGGCACGTCTAAAAACAAAAAGAACCCAGATCGTTGCCTACCGTTATCCAAGGCACGGTCTTTAAGCCAATCTGAGCGAGCTACTACGGCACGTAAGAAGAAAAAGGCTGGTGCTAGAGGGCAGCAGGTGGTGTCTAATACCCCTAAAGCCAAGGTTAGAACGGCAAAGGCCGGTGGTCAGATACGCGCAAACCACAGAGGTTGCGGTGCAGTAATGAATAACAGGCGTAAAAAGACCCTGTACGTATAGGAACAGACAATGGCTACATCTGGAACAACTGCATTTGATATGGACTTCACGGAGATCGCTGAAGAGGCGTGGGAACGTGCGGGGCGTGAAATGCGTTCTGGGTACGATCTCCGCACTGCCAGACGCTCTATGAACTTGATGACCATTGAATGGCAAAACCGTGGCATCAATCTGTGGACTATTGATGAAGGTACAGTCACCTTGACCAAGGGTACCAGTCAGTACGACTTGCCAGCAGACACTATAGACCTGCTAGAACAAGTTATACGCACGGACAGTGGAAATGCCACCACACAGCAGGATCTAACGATCAGCCGCATCAGCGTCAGCACCTACGCATCCATACCAAATAAGCTCACACAGGGCAGGCCGAATCAGGTTTATATAGAGCGTCTTAGGGACAACCCCAAAATAAACGTGTGGCCTGTGCCCGACAAAGACAACGAGTACGTATTTAAGTATTACCGTATGCGTCGGATACAAGATGCAGGTAACGGTGTAGAGACTGCGGACATGAACTTCCGTTTCTTGCCCTGTCTAGTATCGGGGCTGGCGTACCACATAGCCATGAAAGATCCAGAGCTTATGCCGCGCATACCCATGCTGAAAGATGTTTACGAAGAGCAGTTTATGTTGGCTGCTGGGGAAGATAGAGACAAAACGGCTGCGCGTTTCGTACCCCGTGTTGGTAGAATCTAACAATGGGTAATCGGTACGCTTCCACTAAACGTGCTATAGCAGAGTGTGACATCTGTGGGTTTCAGTATAGACTACGAGAACTAAAGAACTTAATACGAAAAGGGCAGGACACTAACTTAAAAGCATGTCCTGAGTGTTGGAGTCCAGATCACCCACAGCTCAAACTAGGTGAGACTCCAGTACACGATCCGCAAGCTATAAAAGATCCTCGACCCGATAGGAGCTTAGGCAAGGCAGGGGTTACAAGTAGTAGGCAGATACAGTGGGGGTGGAACCCTGTCGGCGCAGGCAGTGATCCATTCAACTTAACTCCTAACGACTTAGTAGCAACCGGACAAATAGGCACAGTAACAGTAACAACGACCTAGAGGCGTTTATGAAAAAGACCAGCAACATTAAGCCAGTAAAAGACGCACCTAAGCCAGATATGTCTGGCGTTAAAACTACTGGGATAAAAGTACGCGGCACTGGCGCTGCAACTAAAGGTACGATGGCCCGTGGCCCTATGGCGTAAAGTATGAACTACACTGAGCTAAAAACAAACGTTCAGGACATCTGTGAAACATCTTTTACAGATGACCAACTCGCCATGTTCACAGAGCAGGCAGAGCAGAAGATATACAACACGGTGCAGATACCTGCGCTGCGTAAGAACGTGAGCGGCACTATGACGGCTAGCAACACGTATCTATCTACTCCCTCTGACTTCTTGTACGTATACAGCCTTGCGGTTGTAGATGGCAGCGGGAACTTTACGTTCTTACTCAGCAAAGACGTTAACTTTATACGTGAGGCGTACCCCAGTGCTTCTTCTACAGGAACGCCTAAACACTACGCAATCTTTGACGATGACACGCTAATACTTGGCCCAACCCCCGATGCTTCGTACACGACGGAGCTGCATTACGGGTATTACCCGCAGTCTATTGTTACGGCGGGCACTACGTGGCTTGGGGAAGAGTTTGACTCAGCACTGCTAAATGGCACTCTGGTGGAAGCTATACGGTTTATGAAAGGCGAACCGGAAATGGTTGCGCTATATGATAAAATGTACGCTGCATCTATGGCTCTTCTTAAACTGTTAGGCGACGGTAAATTACGTTCAGACGCATATAGATCTGGGCAACCATCCGTCCCTGTTGTATAGGATAGATAATGTTTTTTGAAGCGCCACAGGCAGCGATTGGTAGTATTTTGGTTTCTACTACAGAGCACAAAGGGCACGATCCAGACTTCTGGGCTGAGTCAGCAGCGGATAGGATTGTGAGTGTAGGTGGAAACTGTCATCCTGTAATTGCAGAACAAGCAAACGAATTCAAGAGGGCCGTTAGAGCAACGGTCTTGTTTTACATCAAAGAGGCGATTCGTAGTGACAGAGTTACTCTTGCCGCTGAATTTGAAAACCAAGGCCATGCTGATATGGCGAACATCATAAGGAGTCTATAATGGCTATCACGACTGCAATGTGTACGTCTTTCAAGAAAGAGCTTTTGGAAGCGGTACACAACTTTAAGAACTCTGGCGGAAGCACGTTCAACTTGGCGTTGTACACAAGCAGTGCAACGCTAGGCGCAGCCACCACCGCATACACCACGTCTAATGAGGTGTCAGGTACAAACTACACCGCAAAGGGTGCAGCCCTGACTCGTATAGATCCGTCCACCTCGGGTACAACTGCATTGACGGACTTTGCAGATCTTACGTTTTCTAACGCAACGGTCACTGCTCGTGGTGCGCTTATCTTTAACGATAGCGCGGCAGGCGACCCTGCTGTTTGTGCGTTGGACTTTGGCGGAGACAAGACTTCAACAGCGGGTGACTTTACCATTCAGTTCCCTACTGCGGATGCGTCTAACGCAATTATCCGAATAGCCTAGTACCTAGTACATGGCGATAGTTAACGGCTGGGGTCGCGGTGGCTGGGGTGACCTTGCGTGGGGCGAGGGAAGTGTCCCTGTCACCGTCACAGGCGTTGAGGCGACTGGCGCTGTTACTACGGCTACTGCCTCGGGCGATGCCAACTTTTCTGTCACTGGTGTTTCGGGCACTGGTGCGGTTGGGTCTGTCTCCATTGTCGCAGAAGCAAATGTTACGCCGACAGGTGTGTCGGGCACTGGCGCAGTTACAGTGCCGTTACCCGTATCAAACAACACCCTTCCTGTTACAGGTGTTGAAGGTACGACCCAGCTAGGAGGAGATGTTGCCATCGCGCTGGGCGTAACTGTCCCGGCTTCAGGGGTTAATGCCACATCCGGTATTGGCACGGTTACAACCACAAGTGTCAACGTAATACCGCAAACAGGTGTTGAGGGCACGGGTCAGATTGGATCTCCTTCGTTCTCACTGAGTATTGTTCAGGGAGTGACGGGTGTATCTGGTACTGGCGCTGTTGGAACTATTGACGCTGATCCAGACGCTAACGTAACGGGAGTTGGAGCCACTGGTTCAACTTCAGCGCCAACAGTCACAGCAGGCGCTATAGTAGTTCCTACAGGTGTTGAGGCAACAGGTGCTGTTACAACAGCTACGGTTTCGGGCCTTGCAAACTTTTCTGTTAGCGGAGTCTCTGGCACTGGTCAGTCAAACACCGCGACAGCGATAGGCGGTGCAACAGTCTCTGTTACTGGCGTTGACGCTACGGGATCAGCAGGCACAGCCTCCACGATAAGCAACAATACACTGCCGGTTACAGGTGTTGAGGCCACAGGCCAGATTGGAACTTCTGCGATTCGTCTTAGCATCCGTGCCGATGTTACAGGTGTTGAGGCTACTGGAGGCGTTGGAACTGTTGATGCAGATCCAGACGCTAACCTCACGGGCGTTGAAGGCACAGGTCAAGTTTCGGCTCCAACCGTCTCAGCAGACGCTACAACAAGCGTTACTGGGGTTTTTGCGACAGGAGCTACATCTGCACCTACAGCTACCGGAGGGGCTACAGGGGCTGCTACAGGCGTCTCTGGGACAGGTTCTGTTGGCTCTGTGACCGTAACAGGTAAGGCGTCGGTTTTTCCGACTGGCGTTAGTGCAACAGGTGCAGTGGGCGCAATAAATATATGGGGGCTGGTAGATGACTCACAGACTCCTAACTGGAATAATGTTGGCACAAGCCAAACTCCTAACTGGCAAGAGGTAGCTTAAATGGCAACTTACGTTAATGACCTTCGCTTAAAAGAAATCGCTACTGGCGATGAATCAGGTAGCTGGGGTACCAGTACAAATACAAACCTAGAGCTGATTGGCGAGGCGTTAGGTTACGGTACTCAGGACTGTTTTAGCTCGGATGCAAATGCAACGACAACTGTTGCTGATGGAGCGACTGATCCTGCTAGAGCGATGTATTTCAAAGTTACGTCATCGGCAACGCTGTCAACCACAAGGACTTTGACCATTGCGCCAAACACCATTAGTCGAGTGATGATTATTGAGAATGCCACGACAGGCGGTCGGAGCATTAACATCAGCCAAGGTAGCGGTGCCAATGTTACGATAGCGAATGGATCGGTAAAGATTGTCTACCTAGATGGCGCAGGAAGTGGCGCAGCGGTTGTGGACGCTCTAACGGATCTGGAGCTTGCCGATGTGACCAGTGCGACTATAGCTAGTGCCACCATCACTACCGCAGACATCAATGGTGGAACTGCTGATAATGTTGTCATTGGTGGCAGCACGGCGGCGGCTGGTACGTTTACTGATATTGTATCTAATGGGCAGACTGTGGGTACGCAATCTATTGTTACAGTCAACCCTAGCTCTGCTACCGGGTTTCCTGATGGGCATGTCTGGTACGTCGTCTAATAAACTAGGAAACGCAAGTGGCTATATTCATCAATGACAACGGGACTCTGAGGGAGCTAGACACTACCTCGCAGATTGCCGTCCGTGCTACTGCGAACACGCTCCATCAGGTGAACTTCATCATCGTTAATAACGGCGGTACGTTGGCTACGGTCTGGAACGCTATATACAACACGACTAGAGCAACCGCGACTTCACGCGCTACAGCTACGTCCCGTGCGACTCAGACTATCCAGTCCACTAGTAAGTCAACGACGACTACGTTTAACACCACAACGACATCTGCTACCGCTACGTCTAGGGCTACTACGACTTCGTTCAATACGGCGTTTAACACTACTCAGAGTACGATTACTAGCTTTAATACAGACACTACATTCTCTACTAGTAAAAGCACTACGACTGGCTTTACTACGACGTTCAACACGGCGTTTGCTACGGGGACAAGTAGGACGACCCTGACTAGTTACAACACGACGTTTGGCACAAGTGCAAATACGACTACTACGTTTGGCACGAGTATCAATACAACTACTACGTTTAGCACTAGTGTCAATACAACGACCAGCTTTAACACAAGTGCAAATACGACTACTACGTTTAACACCGCGTTTGCTACAGGGACGAGTAAGGCTACGTTAACTAGTTACAACACGGATTTCGCTACAGCCACGAGCAGAGGGACAAGCCAGAGCACGGTAACGTCGTTCAACACAAGTATACTTACGACTACGACGTTTAACACCGCGTTTGCTACAGCGACGAGTAAGGCTACGCTAACCAGTTTTAACACGGCCTTCGCCACACTCACGAGTATAGGGACGAGTAATGCTACGTTAACGTCGTTCAACACAAGTATAAATACGACCACAAGCTACAACACGCTTATAAGCACTAGTAAAGCTACGACCACTCTGTTTGAGACGGTAGGCACTGACGGTAAGGGCATTTTTACGTCGTTTACTACCAGAAGTACCACTACTACGTTCAATACTGCGTTCGGTACTAGCAAGGCTACATTAACAACTTTTGGAACTAGTAAGAACACAACAACTTCGTTCAACACGGCGTTTAACACTACAACGTCGAGGGGCACAAGTGCAAATACGACTACTACGTTCAACACTACGACTTCAAGGTCTACAAGCAGAAGTACAGCAACAGCTTTCGTAACTAGTAAGAACACAACAACTTCGTTCAACACGACGTTTAACACTATAACGTCGAGCGGGACAAGCAGAAACACAACAACTTCGTTCAACACTACGACTTCAATAGCTACAAGCAGAAGTACGGCAACAACTTTCGTAACTAGTAAGACCACAAACTCAGCGTTCAACACTACTAGGACTACGCTGTCTAGTTTTAACACTACCCGAACAACGGCTACTTCGTTCAATACCAGCCAAGGGACAAGCAAAAACACAACAACGTCGTTTAACACTACGACATCTAGGGCTACAAGCTCTGGCACATCTGCAACTACCACAACGACGTTTAATACAAGCCTAGCTACGGGAACTAGCAACGCCACGACGACAACTTTTTCTACTAGTCGGGGTACGTCGGCTTCGACCACAACAACGTTTAACACGCTGACAGGGTTTGCCACAGCTACAAGCAATGCAACCACAACGACATTCGACACAGCGTTTAACACTACGACGACATTTAATACAACGACGACATTCAATACGACAACTGTTATATTTGAGCGACTAACTGCTACGGGGAACCAAACTGAGGTTGCTTCTGGTAGCGCACATAACGCTAGATATTGGGATGGATCACAGTGGACGGAAGCGTAGAAAAAGAATTAGAGGCTATAAACAAGCGTATAGAAACGATGCTAGACATAGTGCTTGAGCATTTCGGGGATTCAGAAGACAGGTTTGACAGCCTTGAAGAGCAGATAAACGACCTAAAGTCTAGGAAGTGGGTTCCCGAAGATGCCTCTTAAAATCCTTGCTAGGGAAGACGAGCTAGGCAACAACGCATCGCACTTCTTCAAAAGCGGTAACATCCTAAGAAACCCTAAGAACGCGGCTCTTAAGATGCGCGAGATACTGCCCGCAAAGGGGCTATACAAGACAAATCTTGAGTACGATCTTTGGTATGACCTTGGGGGCAGAGATAGGATACATGGGTATGTCTATACCGATATGCTCAGTGACCACCTGTACCTAAAGCCTGCTAACACGTTTTTTGCTAACAAAGCCATGATTGACAGTTTAGGCCAGCCGCCTACTGAAGAAGGCGAAAGGATAGTGGCAAGTCTGGCGAAGGGCGTTTTTGATAAATACCGGCTACGTCCCAGCCAATCCAAGCACGATTTTGTAATCTTCTTGCCGGGAACCAACATCATAGAAGCAGCTATGGATGGAGGTAAGGTGCGTAGAGCAGTAGAGCAGGGAGCCGTGCTGAAGCCGCACCCAATCACTAGCGTATCCTTGATGCAAAGCCTAAAGAACTCTTTTGGCGAGCGTAACGTACTGGGCAAAAAAGAGTCGGGCCACCAGCTACTACAGGATGCTAAGATCGTTGGCTGTTGCGCTAACAGTGAGATGGGTATGGCAGCGATTGCTGCGGATAAAGGGTTTCACTTGTTTACTAGCGACACGGAGCGTCATTTCACTTACAGTAGTATTTACAAAGCCTTGTTACGAGGTGGTAACTATAAAGATAATCTGGTCAGGCTGTTTAGCAGTCCGTTTAGCGGGATAGTTAGTGAGCGAAGCCCAGACAAGATTGATCGTATAGCTGCTTTTTTCAACCAGTTTTCGGAGGTTCGTCACGTTGAACCCAAAAATACTAATTCGTGAAAACGCTTGGAGCGCGATCACAGTAGACTCTATCAAGGCGAACATGCCTGATTGGGAGCCTGTACTGGTGAAACGAGATGCCGCAGGTGTGGTTGCTACTGCGCTTAACAATGCCGATGGTATAACTATGTGCGTCCGAGGTGGTATTGTCTTAGATATAAAAGATGAGGATCTGCCACCTGACGATAGATTTTCAGGGTTCCACATATCTTTGGCTAAACGTGGTGTTTATGTAGATAACCCTAACCACGATCAGATATACAACCTAGCCGGTGCAAATATTACGCATGGTACGTGGGACTTGGATGTCATCATAGTTAACCCTGATATGTGGGATGCCGTTCCAGAGCAAGATGCAGGATCGTTGCGCGGTAAGAAAATATTGAAGATGCCTCGATACATGAATCATCGAGTAGATCGGGTGGCGGAACGAGTGGTACCAGCTTCAGAGTTGGCTCGATATGGTGTTCTTGGGCATGAAGCAAGCGTGCTGAACTACGTCGGTGTACTAACTCATGGCCTTTATGGTGCAGCCAGATACGCCTATGCGTTGGATCGCGTCTCTCCGTTTATAAACAACCTAAGCGAAGAAAAGAAAGCGCAAGCCGAGGCTTACATAGGGCGATGCGCTACACAGTCTAAGTTCATAAAATCTTTAGCGGAGAGTAACTAATGGCACTGGTGCGTACACGCATATTTTCTATTGTAGACGCTGAGTTTGATCGTGTGTTCGATGGCTCGCTAGCTATTATGACCGACCCGACTACAGGCACATACCCTTTCGCCGAACTTGGATTGACAACATACGACACGCAAAAGGCACACATCCGCAAAATGTGCCAGCGCCGGATTGATGAACCAAATGCTTTCTGCTTCAAGACAGAAGATAACGGGCTGGTTTTAACTATGGTTTTTGGCACAGCCGCAAATAGCCAGTTAGAACTGTACTATTGGCTTGGTGCAGACGATGCCGATGGCAGCAGAAGTTATGTCTACGACAAGGCAAACGTGCTTTCTTTCCACACATGGTTGAAGGAACAAGGCATAACTACAATAAGAAGTCACATAAACGAGATAGGGACTCGTCTTAGGGACTTCACAGATGATGGTGCTACCAGAATCCAAGCAGAAGCGGGTGACTGGGGAATATCAGAAATAGATCCCTACGATGGTACCGATAGCCCTAGCGGGCAGGAGTCTCGTAACTTCAGAAAGCTAACAATGAACAGTAACGCAAACATAACTATAGATAGTGACTAAAGGAAAGACTATGAACGCAGAAATCGAAATTGAAACCGTAACCGTAAACGGTAAGGAATACCGTCTGGACTCGTTGCCCAACAGCGCAAAAGAACTCTTTGCTTTGCATGTAGAAGCAGAACAGTTACGAGACGCTGCGGCTAGGCAGGTAGCTATATACACAGCATCTCTTAACACCATTGCAGAAAAGTTTATTGACGAGGTAGTCACTAATGTATCTGATGGTGATACTGATGACCCTGATGGCGGTACTGTCACCCCAATAAGGCAATAGTGACGTGGACGTTGGATCTGTCGGAGGCGTATCTCAGGTTAGCTGGAAGCAGGTAGCTGTTCAGAAGCAGGAAGTCTTGAGAACCGGCGGTGACGGTGAGTTGGTTCGGGAAGCGATAGAAACCATCATGCCTACGGTTTACACCATGAAGGATGGCAAGATAACCGTAGAACAACTAGCTCCATCGCGTTCAGTAGACTTGATGGTATGACCGATGAGGAGTCAGACTTCTGGCGAGAAGAGTCCTCGGATTCGCGGCTAGAAATATTGGTATTCTTATGTCAGATAGCTTTGATAATGATTTTGGTAGGATTAGTGAGGCCGTTAGAGGGGCCATTGAAGAAGCTCAAAACCAAGGCTTTGTCACTGTTGTAATATCCGGGGTTGTTGGTGCTGTTTGGTGGCAGGCGGTTGCGGAGATGCTTAGTCAAACTAGGCAAGATTTATACAAAGGAAGATCTTAATGACCCCTACTGAAAAAGCTATAGCAAAGATTGAAGCCCACGAGCGTGAATGCGCTATCCGCATGGAATCCATCAACACTAGGCTTGAACAGGGCGACAAGCGGTTTGATCGTCTCGAAATGATGATCTGGGGGGTCTACGTAACAGTTATTGTAGCAGTCGCGCTGCCACAATTTATGAGGTGAGCCATGATTATTGAATCTGTTGCCGCCGCTGGAATGCTGCTCCAGCAGATCAATGCTGTAATTCAAAATGTAAACGAAGGCAAGGCCAACGTCGATCAGGCTATGGCCTTGGTGTCTGACTTTGGAGAGGCGCTTAACGTATTTGAGGTTGAGCGCAAGACATCAACCTTCAGTCCTATGAGCAAGAACGACCTCTTGAAGCTACAGATGCTTCGTCGCAGCCAAGAGCGTTATCAAAAAGATCTACGAGATCTCCTGCTCGTGGCAGACCCGAAGCTCTTGGCAGATTATGACGCCGCTATAATGCAGCAGGAAAGAGACAGGAAGGCTCATCAGGCTATGCTAAACAAGAAACGCAAGGAACGAGAAGTGCTGATACATAACATCCTTGTCGGAGGCGTGTCCTTAGTCATTGGCGGCGGTGTAGCCATCGGTATGATTTACTTAATTATCAAAGCGTTTGGGCCATAGTTATGAACGCAAAGCGGCTAGAAGAAGGTAGTGCGTACGCCGAATACGATGCGGACGGCGATGGAATCGTTACCGACGAGGAGTTACAGACTAGTAAGGAACTGCAAGAGCTACATCTACAGCATGAACGTGCGGATGCTCAACGAGCTATGTCATGGTTTGCCTTGTGGGGCATGTTGCTCTACCCCAGCTTGGTTGTGGCATCGGAGCTTTTTGGTCTTTCTCAAGCCGCGACAATATTGGGTGATATGGCCGCAGTCTACTTCGTTTCCGTTGCGGGTATACTTGCAGCGTTCTTTGGGGCACAGGCGTGGTCGAATAGGAAATAATATATTATGAGTTTAGTTGCACAGTTAGTAGGGCCGGTTACAGGGCTACTTGATAAGTTCATCGAGGACAAGGATCAGAAGAATGCCTTGGCCCATGAGATTGCTACGATGTCGGAGCGCCACGCTCACGAAGCCCTCAAGGGTCAGCTTGAAATCAACAAGATGGAAGCTGCACATAAGTCGTTATTTGTTGCTGGATGGCGGCCTGCTATCGGCTGGATCTGTGCTCTGGGGTTGCTGTATAACACTATTATTGCCAACATAATCAGCATCTGGGTAGAGGTGCCTGAAGTAGATACAACGCTG
>Ga0099850_1001059_pt1 | contig 12762 bp, 15 predicted proteins | sample CB_VirMetaG_5_FD_79182 | JGI IMG/M metagenome (GOLD analysis project Ga0099850, IMG submission 79182) | Freshwater to marine saline gradient viral communities from Chesapeake Bay - CB_1508_1D Viral MetaG | ecosystem: Environmental > Aquatic > Marine > Coastal | place: USA: Chesapeake Bay... | reverse complement strand
TAGAAATCTGAATACCACCATTATCTCCAATGATTATCTTTTGTGACAATCCAGCACCGCTTTCAATTCCATCATCTGCTACATAAGTAAGCACTACTTGGTAGATACCGTATGTAAGATTACCAGATGTAGCTGTTAGGGTTGGGAATGGATTCATCCATTGTAATCCCCAAGGTCTAATAGTATTATCTGGTTTTATAATCCCACTTTCATTCTCACCTGAGAAATAGACATCTCCATTTACAGAATCAAAACTTAATGAAGAAGATGTTACATCTGCAAGAATAGGAGTAATATTCAGATCTGTATCAATACTAACAAGATCAGTACCTCTTACTGCATAACAGACATCACCATTAGACCAGACTGAATGATAATTACCTGAATCAATAAGAGTGTATCCTTTACGTTTATGCAGACCACCACTCTTATCAATATCAATATTATTAACCTCATTTAAGTACTTAGGATCAGTACGTTCTGGAGGTAAGGTATTATTTAATCCAGCAAATCCATCTAGGGTAACTGTCTTAGCATGTTTAGGCATTAAAGACCACCGTATCTAATGGTTTTATTTTTTGTCCTAGAACGGCGATTAGCACCGTAATGAGAGAGGTGTCCAAACTCACGTTCAAATAGATTTCTGAAGTATTCAGACCTACCGGGATCAAATGAGTTAGCTTCATCCTTCATATACGCAAAGTAAGCAGCACCATGAATAAAAGGTAAATCGTAACGACTGTTAAGCTCATGTGTATCTGTCTCTGCGTATGCCCAATCTAGATCTGTAAGAGGTAGACGAGTAGCAAATATATGAATAGTTTCTGAAGCAGATGGAGTTGGATAAAGAGTTATAGTACCTGTATTGTAATCTACAATGTAGTACAGAGGCATCTCAGATGTTTGAGTCCTCCAACTAGGATTAGATCTAATCTCTTCTATTTCTACTTTTGTAAGACTCTTACCATTTGAATCATAGTATGCATCTAGTACTTCCAGTACCTTTTCATGTAGAGCATAAGTAGCTTGATCAGCAGTTACAGCTATATCAAAAAGAGCATTCTCCTCTTTAATCAACATAGCTGATCTACAAGCAGTACGTATAGCTTCATTAAGGAAACTGGTTAGTTCCTCGTTTGTCCAACGAAGCTGTTGAGCCTCATCGAGATCTTCAGTTATATCTTGCCAAACAACACCAGTACCACCGATGTCATCTAGTATAGACTCACGAAGAAATTTCACCATCTGGAGTAGAGTCATTATCAATTTCCATTACAATTTCTGAAATCATCTGTTTAGATACTTTAAAGTCTAGCATCTCGTTTACAACAGAAACTTTTGGAAGACCGTCTTGACCAAACTTATCAACATCGGCCTCTTTAAGAAGATTCATAACTACACCACGTAGCAGTTCTTCTTTATTTAATTCTTTAGCTTCACGCATATCTGCAACTTGATCTTCACAGATACAACCAGCTCCTAATGCGGCAGCTTTAAACTTGGCAGGAATATCAGTCCAATCAGTATGAACCCAAGTAATAGAAGATCCATCTAACACAACACGAATAGATTGACCTGTAGGTGACATAAATTTCATTATTAATCCTCAGTGAATTGTGTTCTGCCAATAACTACATATTCAACTAAAAATCTTGCAGAACCTTTTGTAGATAGTTGATTTAATTGGAATTTAACAGTTGTTATATGTGGATATACCTGTCCAGTAGGACCAATATCAATAACATCTTTAGCTGTTAGATTCTGATTAGCCAATAATTCATCACCATTATGGTAGAGTGAAATCTGAGTACCAGTATCAAACACTTCATCTACAGAGAAATGAATATGAACAATACCAGCATTGGAAGGTAATTGAAATGCATCGAATGGATCAACTGATACTACATCAGTATAGTTAAATCCTCCTAGACCTGCAATAACTTGCTGTCTGGATGAATTCATTAGTCCGTAATTAGTCATATCAATTCCTTTAGAATTAGGTGGGGGCTAAGATTTCTCCTAACCCCCTATTTTACTTAGCCTTCAGAGAAGCAAGCACGATTATCAACAACATAGTTGACGATAACGTAAGCAGTACCGCCAGTAGGAGTTGTACCTGCAGATGTAACATCAACAGTATCGCCACCTGCACCTACACGTACAGCAGTAATGGTTGCATCAGCATTAATAGCAGCAGCATCAGCATCGGTAGCACCAAGAGTAACACCACAACCTGACAGAGCCAGAGTAATGTCAGCACCACCAGTAAAAGCTTCAGTTACTTTCAACTGTGCAGAAACTACCATAGCACCTTCTGGCAACTGAATAGCTTCAGCAAGACCAGCAGCGCCAAGAGTAGCACCATTAATTTTCTGTACCGCAGAAATCATTTCCTGACGGCCTGGGTTTTTTACGATTGTAGCCATTATTAGATCCTCATCATCAATGGATTAAAAGAAGTACCATTATACTAGTAGATATAACTCTTATAAGCTTATATTACTAATATAATGGTACAGAGTGCTATTAGATAGCGTGGTCGATACACATTACACCGAAGTCTTCAACACTCTTAGAGTAGATTGAATAGAACTTAGGTTTGAGCAGACCGAACATTTTGTCAACGTTGATACCAGGAGAGCTATCATAGTTGAACATTTTTTCTGACCATTCTGGATTACCAAGGTCAGCCATACCCAGAGCCTGGGAACCACATACCAGCATACGAGCACCATTGATGTCGCTACCAGCACCCCATTTATCAACACCAGAGGTAGCACCCAGAGTGTTATAAACAAGACGGTGTTCGTGGAATACCAGACCATCAACAGTTACAGTACCACCACTGAAGAATGGGTTAGCATCAGAACGTGGCAGACCAGTGATAACAGCACGCTGGAAGTCAGGATCTTTCTTGAGCTGAGCCAAACCTTCTGGACGAACAAACGCAACATAGTACTCTTTACCACCTGCAAGCAGAGGTTTCATATAGTTGGTTTTCGCTTTGGTAACGATATCAACGATAGCAGAGTAAGTCAGTACGTTGGTAGCAACCATAGCAGCAGTATTACCAGCAACCAGACCAAGGTAATCAGTGCCATCGTTAGATACCATGAAGTGACGGTTAGTGGTAGGACCAGCAACGTCAGCAGCAAATGCCAGAGATGCAAATGCACCAGAGGTACGAGCTGAACCATCACAGTTCTTATCGTAACCGATACCTGCCAGAGTCAGCATAGCCAACTGATCGATACGGTTAGCCAGCCAGTAAGACAGAACACCTTTAGCATGTTCACGGAATGCAACTACAGTTTTCTGATCAGCCAGTTTACCTTTCTGACGAACACCATGAGAAATCAGGTCGATGGTGATGTCATCGGTGTAGGTCATCATTTCTTCTTCGTTACCTTCACGCTCGTTATCACCGACAACGCCATCGTCAACAAGGTCAGCCAGAAGATGCATCAGAACCTTTTCACCTTTTTCGGTTTTAGTCAGTTCAGTAATGCGCTGAATTACAGAGTTTTCGCCAGTACCAACAAATTTGTTGATGAAAGACATATCACGGGCTTCTTTCCAAACATCACGAGACCATACGATCTTCTGTTCTGGAGTCAAAGCAGCAAAGTTAGTTAAAGCCATTTTGAAATCCTCAAAAATGAAATGTTAATTTAATTAGTCTAATTCTAACATTACGGAGTTAAAGACCGACTTACCTCGTGTAAGTAACGAATAGCATACAGTTTGAGTCGTATGACACTCGAATATGGAACTACGGGAGAGACTCGAACTCTCATTACCTCCAATAGTGAGGCATCTTATCCAATTAGATCACCGCAGAAAGTTTACTAGAAGTCACCTCTAAGGATTGCCTTCTCTTTAGCTGTTAGTTTAGCATATTGTCTCTCAGACATCTTGGAAAGATCAACATTATCTAAACTACGCTTACTAGCCCTACTGGACTTAGTTTTGGGTGGCTGAGCTTTTGAAGCTTTTACCGCCTTCTTAGTAGCTGTTTTATTACGATCACTTACTTTCTTCTGAGGTTCAGCCTTCTGTTCCTCTTTAGTATAGAACGGTGTTACTCGTCTTACTGCATTAGCTAGAGCTTCTTTCTTACTCATACCTTGCTGCATATAACCAGACATTAAGGTATTAGCCATCTGTACAGCTTCACCGTTGTAATTATCACTCTGGTCATTGAAGATATCGAAAGTACGAATAGTATCTTTTAACAAAGACTGATACTCTTTCTCTTCAATAGCTGAATATGCAACCTGAGAAGACTCATTACGGAATTGATTCATCTTCCATTCATTAAGACTATCTCTAGCATTATTGATTTCTTGACGAAGTTTAGCAGCATCTTTAACTTCACCCTCAAGGATCAGTTCAATATACTGTGCTTCCTTAGTATCAAAATCATAAGTAGGTGGTGTATCTTCTTTAACAACCTCTTCTTGTTTAGGCTGTCCTTGATTCTTAATTATAGTAGATAACTGCTCTTCCAGCCAAGCTACACGTTCTCTTTCTTCATCCCTTTGGCGAAGTACTTGATCTAGACGAGATTTTGGAATTCGATGATCTTCTTCCTCATCATCTGATTCTTCATCTTCTTCATCGTCTTCGTCTTCTTCGCTATCTTCGACATCCTCTTCATCTTCCTCTTCTTCGATGTCGTCCTCATCCTCTACTTCCTCTTCGGACTCGTCCCCTTCTTCTTCTTGCAAGCCATCTTCATCATCCTCAATTTCATCTAAATCGATCTCTTCATCATCATCAAGATCTTCAATATAATCACCACGTTCAATAAGTTTTTCTTTCTCTTCAGGAGTCATGTACTTTCCTCAATAGTTATTTCAATAAATCTTTAAAGAAGGCTTTTACGCTATCTACTGTACCTTCCTTCGGTAAATCTCTGACGTGTTTAGCATTATTAGTTCTAGGATCTAATGCAAAGTTCATAGCATCGATAACATCTCTACCCCTAGTAGTGTAGTCTACCTTTCTACCATATTCTCTTGTCTGTTGATCTTTTGATTCATCTGCTGGATTATGATATGATCCAAGTTTATCTTTAAACTTTGTTACTGCTGGAATTAAAGAATCCTGATACCCATATTTAACATCAGCAGAATTAAACAGATCATCTGTTCTTACCTTATCATCCTTATTTGCAGTTACATATGCATCATCTATCATTCTGATCAAAGATTCTTCTGACTTAGAACCATAGTTTGTATAGTCTTCATGACCCCAAGGTATATCATGCGTTCCTTCATGACGGAGTACATATCCTAGAGTCTCTTTATTTCCATCCGGAGCACCTGGAAGTAGTATTTGTCCTCTTTTATATGGAGTATTGTTATCTTCTACTGTTTTAACATTTAATCCATATTTACCAGTAGACATTCCATTTTTACCGTCACCAGATCCTAATGATGCAGAGTTCTCATGTCCTAGCGGAATTCTTGCACGCATTTCAATATCTTGCATTGCCCACCTAGAAAGTGGGTCTTGCTTGTATTTATCTGAATCAAATGCAATTAGATTATATAAATCATTCATAGCATTTGTATTATCATCAATAACCTGTGCAGTATCTTTAGGATTACGTTTTACATAATCCCTTACTTTATCCTGCCATCCACCTGTAACAAGACCATCCTTATTCCACCCATCTCTGAATATGGCTTGAAGATCAGATCTTGCTTTTTCTGGATTAGGCTCACCTTTCTTCTTAGGAGATTTACCTTGCAAAGCAGATTCTATATCTTTAAGGTGCTTATCCCATTCATTTGCCATCAGAATGCCCCTAGTCCCTGTTGACCCATCATTGTAGCATTAGGTTCTTGATTCTGCAAGTATTCTTCATTTTCAGGCATTTGTTCATCCTGTTGTTCAGTATACTGCTGAAGGAAAGAATCAATAAGAGGAGCAATTCCTGGGTTCTGAGCAATAGCCACTGCAATATCACTAGCAGATTTAGCTGCTGCCATATTAGACTTATTGGATTCAGATTCAAGCTTCTCGATAGTCTTCTGCATCTGTTGAATCTGTAGTTGATACTGCTCTTCCATTTGTCTCTGTTGTTCTTCTCCAGGCTCACCTGCCATCTTCTTAGCAATTTCATTCTTACGAGCAAGTGTAGACATCTTAACCATTTCATCGTCTGGTATCTGAATACCGTATTTACGCATTTCAATAGCTTGCTGGAATTGAGAGTTCTGGAATGTGATTTGAGTAGGAACATCAGCTACTACTACATCGTATTTACCTACTGTAACATCATTAATAATCTGACCAGTATCCTGATCTTCTTGGTTAATGGTTATAGACTGTGGACCTTCACCATTAGGTTTATAGTCGTCTTCAGCTATAAGGAAAGTACGTTCAGTAGTATAAAATGATTGGATCAGTTTAAGGAGAATATTACCAATCATATTACGTGTACGGAAGAGATTATCAATAGGGGTAGCTAGCTGAACTGCAGCCTGTTGTACACGGGACTGAATAGCTGTACCAGAGACTTCTGGACCTTTACCACCTTGGAAGGTTTCAGATACACCTGAGATCAATCTGATAAGCTCTACACCACTGGTAATCATATCTTTAAGACCAGTAGGTATCTGATTAGGTTCAATCTTCTGAGGAGCAGTACGACCAGCCTTATACTCAAGTACTAGACCAGTTTCACCACCTCTCTCTTCAAGATCCTCTACTTCCATATTAACCAGAGTATTCTCTTCTACAGTCCAACCTGAGTTAGCAGTAGTATTAATTACATGGAGTATCTGTGAGTAGGTCTTATTGAGCATCTCCTGAGTTTTAATCAGGTTATCAATCATGCCTACAGTCTTACCTCTACGGAAGTATGGAAAGAATGGTACTACAGTAAAATTATCATAAGGAGACCAATCATCATGAAGAATAACATCCTTCGTAGAAACAGTCCAACGGATACGTTTAATAGTCCTGTCGATAATTTCGTAATCATTTTGTTTAGCAATCTTCTTAGCTTCAGCATCAGTCATTGAGTCTGGAATATAGAAAATCTCTCCTGTACCAATCTCATACCATGCTTTACGTTTAGTTAATTTATACCACTGACGTTCAAGAACACGTACATAGTCTACATCAGCTTCATCAGTAGAAAATGAATTATAAGTACGATCTGCAGCAAACTTATTACGTTCAACACCAAATCCATCACTACCGAAATCCGCTTCATTCATTTTACCTTGCATACGTACAACTTCTCTATATTTAGAGAGACCGTACATAATCTTAATATCTTCAAGCGGTATCCATTTAGTCACGATAACATCTTCCCAATCAGAGGGATCATAAGACTTACCATCAGGGTCAGGGATAACATCGAGAGGATCAAGAGAAGTGATTCTCACATCTCCATTAATATTTTCATCAAACTCCATCCTAATATCAAAATAACCACGACCTTGAATCAGTCCATCAGCAAATACCTGAGATTCCTGCCATCCAAACTGATTCTTATCAACTACATACATTGCTAGCTTGGTAAGAATATCTGAAGTAGCTTGATCTCCTGCTTCTCTAGGTTTAAATGCAATATCCATTCTTGATTGAGTCTGATAACCTAATACAGTATTAACTGTACTGAAGATTACGTTCTCTTCTAACCAAGGTTTACCCATTTGTTCTAGAGCTGAAGTAACAGCAGAATCCCACTGTCTACCACCACCTAAATAGAAGTCTTCATTCTTCATGGCTTGCTTTTGCCAATCCCAATGACCACGCTCCATAGCAGAGGTATAACGTTGCCAGTTCTCTCTAGCTAATTGAATTTTTTGTTTTACTGTACTCACGATAACATCCATCCTTTAGCTCGAAGTTTTCTGCGATTATCCATGCGTGATTTCTGTTTAGGCATAGTTAGTCCTATTGCAAAGTACCTGAATGCATCAGCCGGGTGTGAAGACCAATCATGTACAGGTTTGTTTTTATATTCGTGGGACTTATCATCCCATTGTCTATGGTAGTTGTTTAAGGCTTTAAGTCCTTGCTCACATCTAGTCTTGTCAAACCTACAAACAGGCAGAATAATACGAACAGCGTTAATACCATCTTCTAATCCCACTTTAGGTAATATGTTTAGTCTAGCTGATCCTAGTAAACTTTCAGCCATTTCTAATCTTGATTTACCAGTACCAAATTCTGTATGACTCATATCATGTGGAAAGTTATGTGAGCCATAAATGTATGGAAGAGATTGTAAGTGCTTAACATAGTGATCTAGTCCCTCTGAAGCACTTTGGTAGAAGTCTATTACATGAACCTCTCTTCCTATTGTCTGTGTAAACCATATAGCAGTAGAATCTCCTACTCCGATATCCCACCATGTATCTACAGGAATATTAGTTTCATACGGTAAGTTACAGACTCTTCCTTCTTTTTCTGCATCATTCATCTGTTTCAAGTAATAGAAGCCTTGTGAGTTAGCTGTGAATGAACAGTAGTACTCTTGTTGTAACCACTCCTCACTCATACCTGACATTCTATCTTCTTCGATTACTTCTTCAGGTACAAATCTATTACCATTCTCATCTAAAGAATCTTCAACTGTAACTAACTGAGAGAACCAATTAGGATTCTGTTCAGCCATAGTAAACATTTCATAGAAATGATTCTTACCAAATGGAGTTGAGTTAAATACTGCCCAACCTCCATTCTCACCCAGGATAGGTCTTACTACATCCCAAGCTGCAGGATTCTGATAAGCAAACTCTGAAAAAACACACCCCACAGGGTTAGAACCACGAACTTTGTCGTAGTTATCTGTGCCAATAATCTGTATAAGTGATCCATTCGTTAGCTCTATCTTCATGTCAGTTTTATGTTTCTGACCTATTAATTCTTTAGGAATATGATCAAGGAACTTCATTCCATGTCCGTCTATACCGTCCCAAATAACTCGTCGTCCTTGTGCGAACTCTGGGAAGAAATAATAATATACACCAACTCGCTGCAGAGCTTTCTTAACAACTAAATTAAATAATGATTTATCTTTCCCTGCCCTTCGATGCCAAGCAGTAATGGCTCTTTTACAACCACTATCCATTGCTTGAAACAAAGGAAGTTGATACGATCTCGGAGTATACTTATAAGGAATTTCAATAATAGACATAAATAGTTTATATAATGTTTGGGAATACTTTAAATTTAGAAATATCGGACTTCCAATCGTTACTAGCATCAAATTGTATTCTGGCTTGAATCTTCCATGTGCCAGCGGTATCCAAATCATTAGCAACAGTTACATACTTCAATTTACCATCAGTACCATCAGTAACTAGAGTTGCAGTTTTAGTTAGAGTAGTAGAACCATCTGGTTTCAAGAAGAACATCTGCAGTGTATTTGCTCCTGAAAGATTTACGATTGCATCACCATCATACATGGTAATCTCAAACGTAGTTCCTATATCTCCTACGTGTATTTCATTAGCAGCCATTACAGTTCTACCTCATATTGTTTCATCTTCTCTATATACAGATTATGATATTTCTCTTTTTGTATATAAAGGTCTTGTAATTCATTCACCAAGAGAAAGTTAGTAGACTTAGTCATTTGATCAATGTAAGAATCTATTTCTTGGGCTTTTTGTAAGTATAGATCAATTTCAATTTTTTCTGTATTCATTGTCTATGTTTTTCTTCCAGAGTAGAAACAGTAGTTTCTAAACGTTTAATATCAGATTGACATTGAGATTTAACTGATTCAAATTCATTCTTTAAAACGTATGTATCTGATTGATGAGATATTTGAGACTTAATCTCAATTACCTTCTCTTTTAAGTTATTCATATTAACTTCTAATGTAGCGAGAGTCTTCTGATTAGTAGTTAGAGTAGTTCCTACCCATAGCACTAAAGCTATTATTAAAGCTCCTACACCAGTTTGAAAATGACGTTCAAAAGCATTCCTATCTTCTGCTCGTCTATTGAATTCTCCATCAGCCATTGAATTGTACCTGTTTAAATATGTAAAGTGAAAGTCTAACTATTTCCTTCCATCCTTCATATAAAGTACCACCCATCCATCCACGAGTAGCAATACTAAGAGAGGAATTTCCTAGAAGTCCATCAGTTGCGACATTGATTGGTGTCATATTATAGACCACTAATTCCTAATTTTAAACCTAGTCCAGCTATTACTAATAATACTACAAACCATGTAACTTTCTGAACTATATCTATTTTAAGTGAATTCTTTACTTCTTCATTAGCTATAACAGTACGAATAATCTTTTCATGATAAAGTCTGTGTCCATGAATATCATCATTTGGAAAAGCCCTATGAATTACATCTAAAGCTTTCTTTAACTCATCTATATCTTTCTTTGTATGATAAAATTCTTTCTTGAGAGTCTTAATCTCATCATCAATATTGAATAAGATATGGAATACATTCTCAGCTAATTCATCTTCTCCAGCTTCTTTCAATAGTGCCACCAAATTGATTCTATTCATGTCAGACATCAGAGTATATCTCGTGTTACAGTACTCGTTGTAGTCCCATCTCCAGTAATAGTTTGTGAAATATCAGAACCAGTTATAAACCTAGAAGAAGGAGTAACCGTCAGAGGATGATCTGGATCAAGACCTTGTAATTGCCACAACTCAGTTACCATATGTCCAGTAACCGTATAATTATCAATATATAGATTGCCGTACTGACCATGTGTAATAATTTTCTGTGCATCATCTGTCTGTGATGGGTCTACTACATTACCCACTCCTCTAATTACAATAGTTCCGTTAGTTACAGTAGAAAGGTCTATCTTCAATTGACCAGCATTAAAATCTATAGATACAGGTTCAGGACCAGTTTTATTTATTAACTCTAAACCACCAGAGTACCCTCTTACAGCTAAGGATTGACCTGAACCACCCATATTGATACAAGGAGTAGTATTTCCAGGTATACCGCTATAGCAATCAAGAATGTTCGCCTGTATCCCTCCTCCAAGAGTAATAGTGCCGTAAAGAGAACACTGAAAGAGAAACCCATTAAACAGAGCAAGGTCATGTATAACTGATTTCCGTATAATACAAGATCCATCTAGTGTTCCTTCGACATGAGCTTCATAAATTTCACAGTTATTAATGTAAGCATTAGGATTGATAGTGATATGAGTTCTAGACGCATTTTGTCCTATTAAAGTAAATCCTGATAGAGATGTCTCTGAATCTAGTACAATATCACCCAAGATATAGATCTTTGTGAATCCCTTTGTAGTTGCAATAGTATAAGCATCAGACATATTACTAACAGGAGATCCTGGAGTACCTATAGGGAACTCAACTCCTGCAGTACCATTAACTACATCTACCCATACACCATTCTGATACGTACTGTATTCAAGTTGAGCTTGAGATTGAGTAGTAGCAGAAGAGGAAGCAGTAGTAATTACTTGAGTAAAGGCTGTAGGAGATATAGGAGTAGAAAAGTAGAAGCCATTAGAGTCGATCGCAACAAGATTTCCACCATTAACTCTACATTGTTCATAAGTCGGTCCTATTCTAGATTCAAAAGCTACTAATGCGTCAAGAAGAGTAACAGTAAGACCTACTGAAACCCCTCCACCTAATGATTCTTTTCCTGCTGCATCGACTATTGCTGGATCATCCATAGCATCTGATTGACTCTCCAAGAATCTAAGAGTATCAAACAGATCTTGACAGGTGATTTCAACAGAAGGGCTAGCAACAGTAATAACTCTTGGAGATACACTCCAGTCTATCGTTACATCACCTCTTATCGCCATACTGACTCTCCACAGCTTGAGCTAAATCTTTTAGTTGTTTAGGAGTGAATATCCCATGAAGTTCAACCCAATTAGCCATAGGAGTTATATTACCTACAGTTCCTCCAAAGTTTTCAACTTCTTTTCTAATTTGTTCAACATCAGGGATATTCATCCATTACTCCTTAAGTAGCCTGTGGGTCAGAGGTGAGAATTGCAGAGATGTTCAAACCAGTAGCACCAAACTGCTGATCTACCTCAAATGGTTTGTAACCATACTTACGTACAACTGCACGACACCAGAATGGTGAAGTATAGATGATGTTGTCAGATTGTTCTGAAGCAGCATCAGCAGTAAGAGAGATAAGAGGAGTAGCAAAGGTAGTACCGTTAGATACACCAGTAGGATCAGGAGTAACACCAGTAAAGGTCTGTCCACTAAATCCAGTATAAGCATATTCAGTATCATCACCAGCAGATACAAGTCGAATAGTACCAGACTGAGGAACCTTGTTACCGTCAATACTTGCTTCAGAAACAACAATTGTAGTTGCAGTAGTAGAAGCTACAGTATAAGGAGCAACGAAAGTACCACCAGAACCAGTAATTTCAGATACGAATACTGAACAACCAGAGAGGTTAGTATTAGATACAGTAGCCTTCTGATAATCAGGTGGGTTCTGAAGTACGTTACTAGCATCAGTCAAGGCGAAGTCAGCAGACAGGTAGTTAGTCAACCATACACCACGAGCACCGAAGAATGTACCACCAGCATAAGTACCAAATGGTGCTTTCTTAACATCAGTGTAGACACCTTCATTAGCAGACAGGTACTCTTCACCAGTATCACCATTAATAGTATCAGCAGAGTTATGGCGAGCAATATACTTCAAGTACTGATACACTTCCAACATAGAGCGACCAGCACAGTCAATCTCTACATCATAGCTCTGTGAACCATTACCGTTATTCAAGTC
>Ga0099850_1001056_pt1 | contig 12773 bp, 20 predicted proteins | sample CB_VirMetaG_5_FD_79182 | JGI IMG/M metagenome (GOLD analysis project Ga0099850, IMG submission 79182) | Freshwater to marine saline gradient viral communities from Chesapeake Bay - CB_1508_1D Viral MetaG | ecosystem: Environmental > Aquatic > Marine > Coastal | place: USA: Chesapeake Bay... | reverse complement strand
CAATTCCATTAAAGAATGCCACTCAAACGTATTAAGAATAACAGATAATATATATCTATGTGGATGATTCCAAGTGCTTAAATAGCTTTTATCCCAATCTATTTTCCTGTTTTTCCAGTATTTAGTTTGTGATTTTGTTGTTTTCATCTCCTTATCCAATTATATAATTTATTAAAATGTCTTAGTTTTTTTTGAAGTTTAAATGGTAATTTTCTTAATATAATTTTACGGATACTACGCCTTAGCTCTAATGGTTCTACAAATCGTTGCCCAAACTCCCAAAATAGTAAATCTGTTATTCTTTTACCCTTAAAAGGATGCTCATAATAAGTGCTTATATTCTCGCTATGAGTTCCTACTAAGAAACCTCTTTTATCTAATTGCTTGTATTTTAGGCAATCTCCAACCCATTCATGACTAGGTAGCGGTATTCCTGCTGAATAACCAGGCACATCTTTCTTTAAGGCTGTATAATTAGCATGATTAAGCGGTTCTATAAATACATCTCTTGGAAATTTAATAGTATAAAATGGCGGATTTGTAGTAGGATTATACTCTGAAACATCTAAATTAAAATAATTACAAATATATCCTTTAGTATAACCAACTGCCTGATAATCACTATTAAGCTCTTTTTGTATTTCACTTACTGATTCATGGTTATAACAGTCATCGCTAGGCTGAATTGTCATATAAACATAATCTGCTTCACCAATATCGTCTAATAACTCACCAATAGTACCATGTAAATTGCTAATTAGCCTTTCTCTAGCTTCTTTTATGGGGTATTTATCATCATAAAAGCAAATACCATGATAAGTAAATACATAATCCAGCCCAACATCTCTTAAGTATTTACCAAGTTCACTAATCAACGGATGATAGCGTTGATTTTCAGTAAAACTAATCCATACTGTAAAATTTTGATTAGTTTGAGCTAATAAACTGGGCACGACAAATTGTTTAAATATTTTTAACCTATTTCTAAACCACCTTTCACCCCTAAAACCTCCATATAAACCAAGGCCAGTAAAGGGGACATACATGTAATGTTTAATTTTCATAAACCCAAGGATAATTATTAAGCGTTTTTAAATAATATTCACGACCAGCTTTATTTGGCTCTTTAGGAACACTAGCAATAAATTCTGGTGATATTGTGTAAGGATAAGGAATTATAGATATAGGCCATTGTTCCATAAGTACACTTTTGGCCACAATCTCACTAAAACCCTCCATCGGTATAAGTCTAATACAACCCTGCATATCTTTTATTTCTTCATTCATCTGTTCTTTTGATACTCTGCTATGAACTATAACATTTTTTCCACCTTCAAATCGTACTGTATTCCCATAAAGATGAAACTCTAGTAATGGATGGCGCTTTGCTATTTTTATTATTTCATTCCAGCCATATAATTCAAAGTCATTTCCGCTAACACTAGCATAAAATCTATTACCTGGTTTATAACTTGGTTTTATTTCATTTACATCACCCAAATAAGACGGGCATATATTAGATTTTATACCAAGATTCTTTAAAGCATCATGTTCTGGTTTATTCTCTACCCAGTTTTCGCAATATTTATTTATCCATTTAGCAATATCTTTATTATCTATTCTAATATCGCCATTTTCATCTAGCCAATAGCCATTTTGTAAATGTCTAATATCACTACCACACCAAAATATATATTTCTTTCCTTTGTGTCGCCAAATATTATAAAAATCTGGCAACCCGTAACATCCAATAAAAACAGTTGGTTCTGAAATATCTATATATTCATCTAACCCCCACGCTTCTTCAAACGTTCTTTCAAATCCTCCTCCAAGTGTTAAACTAATTTTTGCTTGCATATTATTATAAAGGGGAGTTTTTTATAACTCCCCTATGGAGTTCATATTGATTTTAAATCTTTTACCAACTTTAATGACTTTTCTGCCTCTTTAAGAGGTATGCCATTGCCATTAATAAAATCCCAGTAAACGTATTTATGCAAATCCTCGTAAGACAAATTGTCTTGGTTGGAAAGATTTATGTTTTTACCATCTACTAATATTATTCTGTTAGCCTCAGCTCTGTTATCAATTATTTCAATATGAAAACTACCAACTTTTCCATCTTTAAATACAACCATACCCTTTGCCAACTTATCATTAATTGAAACATTATCTATATAAACAGGTTCTCCTAATAGATAAATAAGCAAATCAATGTAATGTATTCCAAGATTATACAAAACTCCTCCAGATTTAACATCATCTCCTTTCCAACTATCCCAGTAATGTTCATCTCTGAACATCTTAGCTTCTACATAAACCTCTTGCGCCTCCAAGCCTTTTAATGCAGGATGATGTCTTAATTGTAAAACAGTATTTACTTTTTCAAGACCATCAAACGTATCAATGCTTAAAGGTTTTTCACAAAGAACTTTCTTGCCTCTTAACAAAGCCTCTCTCGCCATAACAGCATGAAGATAATTTGGTGTGCAGATAATGACCGCATCAACTTTATCAAATTTTGGATGATGGTACATTTCCAACCAATCAATAAAATCTGGTTTAGTATCTGGGTTTATATCACAGGTCAAATATACTTCATGACCTAAATCTTCTATTGCTTTTTTATGGCGATGATAAATAAAGCCTTTTCCAATGATTGCGAATTTCATAATTACCTCACTTTCTATTTAATATGAACTTTTTTACATAATTTTAAAAATTTAATTAATACATAATGCGGATTTTTTTTACTAGACTGATACTCTGGGTGAAATTGTGTGGTTATAACATTATCATTTTCATATAAATCTCCGTATTTACCACCAACTTTATATTGATGCCAAAAACTTTCTTTACTCTTTACCCATTCAAACCCCCACAAATAACCAGTTTCAAATACACCAACCTTTAATTTGTCTAATTTTTCTAATTCTTCTCCATGAGCCAATGCTACGATTTGATGACCAAAACAAATACCTAATACTGGAAGTCCTTTGCTTTCATATTCTTTAAAAACATTAATGGCTTCAAATACTAAATCTGGGTCATTTTCTCCTGGCCATGAACCAGCAATAATAAGACCATTATAACTCTCCCATTTAGGGTCTATTTCCTTTAATGCCTTTTTAAGACTTGTTTTAAAATCTCCTATAATTTTCATACTATATTCAAATATCTTTTAATAATTCCCCTGTCTTTAAGAAATTTAATTATTTTACTTATAAAATTAAACAATCTTTCGTTGGTAGGATAATCTGTATATTCGTGCTGTTCACAAATTTTAAACATTAAATCTTTATGTTCTGGTATTTTAGCAATTTCCTTTTCAGCTTCTTGTTTTGTCATTTGACCAGAATTAATCATTGATGAATAATGTGCTTTACGCTTATCTATTCCAAATCTTTGTAAATAATAATTTTGAAACCATTGAGTAAATATTGATTCACAATGTTTTTCGCCATAACCAATATAATCAAAGTTGTCTTTTAAATATTTAATTGCGTCATCACGATTATAACCAATATAATCTAATATATACAAAACCCTTATTTTATTAACCCATTTATACAAATTATATTTAAAAAGATTACAGGTTGGTATCTTACTAAAATTAACTCCTTTACCAATGGCTTTAATGTGTTTTAAATCAAGTGGCGAATATCCCCATGAAGCTGGCATAATACTTTCTGTTTCTACATTACCACCCGATATAATCCACTTTATATTATGTTTTTTAGCTATTTTATATGATATTGCCATCAAAACATGGTCGGTTGGTATTTCTATATTCTTTACACCAGCTTTAATAAACGCCATCTGTAATTTTCTAAATTCATCATCTAATACTATTTTTTCTAGCGGAACTTCTAATGTTTCTACGAGTTTCATTATATTACTGTCTGCATTTGGGCTATTCCAACCATTGTCTACAGTAAAACAAAATGGTTTAAATCCTTCTTCTACTAACTTTACTAAAGCATAGGAGCTATCTACACCACCAGACAAGCCTATAATACAATCATATTCACCCTTGTTTTTTAATACCCAATCCTTTATCTTTGGCCAATTAGACTTCTCTTTTTCTTGAGCCTTTAATGCTTCCTGTGCTGTATGACAAAAATTACATACACCATTTATGTCAAATTCTATTTCTTTAGCTGTTTCGTCCATTAAACAGTTTTTACATTGTTTCATATCCATTATTGTTCTCCTTTATAATATTGTTTTATTTTTTCAATTATATAATTAACCTCTGATTCAAGTAACTCTGGGTATATCGGTAATCTAGCCTGTTCTCTAGCTAATTTTTCTGTAACTGGTAAGCTACAATCCAACTCTTCATATCCTTTTAACTTATGATTAGGTATTATATCTCTAATCAAAAGCTCAATGCCATTATCTTCCATATATTGTTTAAATTTTTCTCTGTCATCAACTCTTATTATAAATTCTTGCCAAGTTTCTCCATTTTTACGACTAGGAAGAATAATAGGATAGTTTCTTAAGCCTCTAATATATTTTTCAGCTATTGTTTTCCTAGATTGAATAATCCAATCTATATCTTTAAACTTAACATTTAGCATGGCTGCTTGAATATTATCCATACGAGTATTATGACCAAAATCCCAAACATCAGGTTCTGGTAATTTCAATCCCAATAAAGCATTTTGTGTTATATTCCAATGGTTTCTTAAAAGCAATAATAATTCATAAACATCTTTACGATTAGTAACAACAGCACCATTATCCCCCCAACCACCCATCATCTTAGGAGAAATAAAAGAAAATGCACCAATGTCGCCATGAGTACCAGCCATTTTAGTATCTTGTATACTACCTAATGCTTGACAAGCATCTTCAATAATAGATAATTTATATTTACTAGCGATTTGTTTTAATGCTTTCATATCTACCATAACGCCAGATAAATGTACTGGCATTATCGCAACAGTTTTATCTGTTATAGCCTTTTCAACCAAATTAATATCCATCACGCAAGTTTCTTCATCAACATCAACTAATACTGGTTTTAATCTAGCATGTATTATTTCTTGTATAGGAGCAATAAATACATGGGAAACAGTTATAATCTCATCGCCATCTTTCCAGCCATTAATCTTTTTTAATGCTTCAATAGAAAGTTTTAAAGCATCTGTACCAGAATTTACAGCGACAGCATAGCTAGCACCAGTATATTTACATAAATTATCTTCAAACTCATCAACATCTTTCCTTAAAACAAAATCACCATTATCCATACATCTTTGAAAAGCATTGTTTAATTCTTTTTTGTTCATTTCATAATATCTGCGAAATGAATTGTTTATAAAATTTACTTTCATAGTATATAAAAATTATCTTTTTTAGTAGCAGACTGTTCTTCTTCAACAGTCATTAATTTTTCAATTAAAGTTTCTCCTGGTTTTATACCTATTTCTTTTACTGGATAATCTAAATTAACATTCCTTTCTTCTAAAAATTTATTTAACAAATCTTTTATTTTTACCCTATCACCCATATCAAGTATATAAATTTTTCCAGGCTTGCCGTCTTCTACTGCTTTTATAAGAAGACCAACTGCGTCTGGTATAGTCATCATATATCTTTCCATATTCCAGTCTGTTATAGTAAGCGGTTTACCTTCTTTTAATTGCCTATCCCAAATAGTAAATACAGAGCCTTGGCTATTTAGTACGTTTCCAAACCTAACTGCTGTACCACCTGCATTAGTAACCATAATCTCTCCAACCTTTTTAGTAGCGCCCATTATAGAGGTTGCATTTACCACTTTATCTGTTGAAACATAAATAAATTTTTTTAGACATTCATATCTTTGGGCTTCGTGTAATATATTATATGTTCCTAATATATTAGTTTCTATTGCTTCAACTGGGTATGCTTCCATTGTACTAACGTGTTTATAAGCAGCAGCATGAAATACTATCTCTGGCTTAAAATCTGAAAATATATCAAATACTGTTTTTTCATTACGAATATCACCAACCCTGCCCTTAACCCACCTATCTTTAAGTTCTTCCATTATATTGAAAGTAGCTGTTTCGTCATGGTCTATACCAAAAATTTTATGTTCTTTTGATAATTGGCGTGTAAGTTCACTACCTATACTTCCGCCAAAACCAGTAATTAATATTCTCATAGTCTTATAAATCCAGCGCCTTTATTAGTTAAACATTTTTCTAATTCTTCCTTATCTTTTGGAAATTCTACAGTAAAGTATGGTAAATTTTTAAGCAAATCGTTTTCATTTTCTACTCCTAAGAGATTATGAGTAAAGCCTAAAAATCCACTAGCGCCAGTTCCACACAACTTTACGTCTAGTTTGTTATAAGCTATATCATCTCTGATTTGTTCTAAAGCACGCATACTAAGAAATATTGAACCGCTATATACATAAGGTTTTTTACCGCCTAAAGCTAATCCTGCTGCCACTCCTACCATATTTTGCTCTGCACAACCAGCATTTATAAATTGTTCTGGATATTTTTCAGCATATTCTTCCATAAAACTATAACCCAAATCACCAACTAAAAGAATTACATTTTTATCTTTTTCGGCTAAATCACACATTATATTAAAAAAATCTTTTCTTAGGTCCATATTTGTTTTAATGCATTATTTAATTGTTCTTCTGTAATGTTTTGATAGTGCCAATTATAATCACCTGCCATAAAATCTACTCCTTCGCCTTTTACAGTATTATAAATTTTGCAATTAGGCAGGTTGTTAGTAAAGAAACTCCAATCTATTCGCAATATATCATCAGTAGCACCGCAAGCCTGATATAAATTATTATCTATCAAAACATGTAAATTAGTTAATCTGTGTTGTCTAGCGAATAAAACCGCTTCCATTGTACTGCCTTCTTGGCACTCGCCATCAGAAAGTAAGACATAAACATTTCTGGTTCTATTAGATAGTGCAAGTCCAGCAGCAACACTTAAACCATGTCCTAAACTTCCGAAAGAATGTAAAACTCCAGGCACTTCTTTTGATGGCAAAGGATATTTTTTAAGATATTCTGGTAATTTTTCAGCAGGAAAATAGCCTTGTTTAGATAAAATTGAATAATAAGTGGCTACTCCACTAGCTTTAGAAAATAAAAAAACATCATCTGGTTTAATGATGTTATCAAATAAATCAATTAAAATATCTACACAAGACAAAGCACTTCCAACATGACAAGCATTTGCTTTAAAACTACTATTTAATATATCTGTTTGTATTTCTTTTTTGTCCATTGTGTTTATGGTTGTTTATATTATATACCAGTTATTAAATTAATGCAAGTTATTTAATAATCTAGGGCAAACCATTAGGATATGTTCTAAACTACCACCCAACTTCTAATAACTTCACTCATTCCTGCCCTATAAATATTATAGAGCAGTTAGAATAAAGTTAGATTTTTCTTAATCTAACAGCAGCCCAAGCACCGAATACAAAGAAGCCTAATCCAGCTATTGTATAAAGAACATCAGAACTACCATATCCATCTTCTATTAAGGCCGCAAATACAGCTAGTCCAAGGGATATAAAAATCCAAGTTGAAAGTGTTTTGTTTTCCATATATTTTATGGTTAATTGTTAATAATCTTAATATCACTCTTTTTTAATTTTTTAGCATACGCCTTAGCGTCTTTTATTAGTATCATATATCTACCATTTAATAACTGAATAGCTGGTAGATTTCCATTTCTTATATGTTTTAGAACTGTGTTATGAGAGCTAAACGGAAACCAACTGGTTCTAGCAAGGTTTGTAGCGTCTATGTATTCTGGTTTAATGTGTTTCATATTCTTTCATTATTTCATAAGCTATTAAAATTGTTATTACATATCCATCTAAGAATAAAGCTGCTAGAAAGTGTAGGTTTATAATTAGATATAGTTCTACTGTAGCGTAAACTGCTAAAAGGATTATTATTAGGATGTTAGTTAGTGTGTTCATCTTATTAAGCGATTACATACCCAAGCATTGAAATTATTTCCATCTGCCCAGTATTTATTTATCATCCAATTAATTGACTGTTGGTAGTCAAAGGCTTGTGCATTTGAAATGTCTTTATGAATGCTATTGATTTGTACAAGACCTCTATCTACTGTTCCGTTTGTGTTGACGTTAATAGCGTCAGGATTCCATCCGCTCTCGCAAGTTATGATGTCCATTGCTCTTAACGCTACTTCGTATCCTAGGTTCTGATTGAACTTTACCCAAGCATATTCCTTTATTGCCCTCTGAGAGGCTGTACCGCAGTCTATATAAGGCAGAGAGCATAATTCATCAATAGTAGTAGTTTCGTGGCTTAGAGGGGCTTCTGAAGCCTCTGCAGGGCTTGTAGTAGCTTCTTCTAAGGCAAGTAAACCATTAAAATAGATTATACTTGAGGCTATGATAGTAAGACATACTAAGGTTAGCCATTTTTTACGATTTTTATTCCAATATGATGATATTGAAGTAAATTGTCCTTTTTTGTTACGCATATTTTTGTTTTTATTTTGATTAGTAGAACCGAGAGGGGTAGGGTAAGCCACCCCAGTCGGTTCAGACCCCCATGCATCTGAAAGATACACTCAGCCTTTGGGCTGATATAATCAGTATAGCATACCCTGACGCAGAAGTCAATACTTGTCTATTATCTCTTTGTAGTAACCGATTGAAGGTTTTATAATTTGTTCTTTACGGCTAAGTAAATCCTTATGCCAGTCTTGTCCTCTTCTTTCTAAAACTTTAGCGTGTAGGTTTGGGTTTCCATTATGATGAGAGAAGTGACACCCAGCACATACAGCTATTAGATTATTCTCGTCGTATCTTAAAGCTGATGCCATACTTTTCGGATGGTAATGATGCATACAAGTAGCAGGTTGACCACATCCCTCACATTTTAAATTCTGTTTTCTAAAATATTCTTGCATTGCTTTGTCTGCCTTGCCTCTGTAGTATGATAGTTTGTTTTTTATTTTTCCCATATTATTTTACTAAAAATATATTCAATTACATTTACAGTAACAGCGTTTCCGCACATTTTATATCTTTGAGTATCAGATATTTTCCCTTCAGTTCCTTCCTTAGTCCAATTATCTGGAAATCCTTGTAATCTTTCACATTCTTTAGGTGTTAGCCTTCTTATTTTAGCTCCGTCATATAAATTTTTAGCTCTTTTTAACGGCATCATTCTACCAAGTTTGTCTGGTTTTCTTTCTAAAATATCTCCAAGCATTACACCGTGTCTATCTTGTGCTGTAACTGTAAATGATGGTTCACCATTTTCTTTAAACCTTCTACCGTTTTGTCTTTTATTTAATCTATCTGGTGTAAGAACTGGTGCTATAAATGGCTGTCTATTACCACCTTGCATAGTATTTAGTGTTGGACTTAATCCTTTTTCTGAATATACTCTGTCATTTGAATGTTTTGGATTGTTTAGTTGTCGAATGTATGTTTCGTTACTTTTTCCATTTGAATAGTTTGTTCTGAGACAGTTGCTAATCGGTTCTGGTAATTTTTTGGTCTTATTAATTTTTGTGTCTGTTCCTCCGATAGGAAATACTTTTCTTCTGGGTTCTCCTCCAAGATGTCCGATAATGAATACTCTTTCCCTGTTCTGGGGGACTCCGAAATTTTTGCTGTTAAGTACCTGCCATTCAACGAAATACCCCAAGTCGGTGAGAACCCCAAGTATTGTCTGGAAAGTTTTTCCCCCGTCATGAGATAATAAACCTTTAACGTTTTCAAGTACCACAAGTTTTGGTCGTTTTTCGGCACAAATCCTTGCGATATCAAAAAAGAGCGTTCCTCTTGTGTCGTCAAATCCTTTCCTTTTTCCAGCAATACTGAAACTTTGGCAAGGAAATCCTCCAACCAGACAGTCAAAGTCTGGGAGTTCACTTGGAATAATTTTTGTGATGTCTCCATAGTTTTTGTGGTTAAATTGTTTGTTATAGACTTGGATTGCGTATTTGTCAATTTCGGAATATCCAATACAAGTGGCAGATTTCCCCCACCCATTCCCCAAGCTGCTTGGATCGTTGGACTTATTTGATTGGTGTCGTAAACCTTGTTTCTCTGACCACTGTTCGGACTTCCGTCCATTATTATTGTTGGTTTCATACGCTTGTTTAATTCCTAATTCAAATCCTCCTATACCAGAGAATAGTGATAAATATTTCATAGTTATTTATTAAATAAAAAAGCCCATTAAAAGAGGTAGCAAACACCAAATATTTAACGGGCTTTTGTATGTATAAAAAATAGTGTTTGCTTTTACTCTCTATATTAATTATACCATACTTGACCCCTCTGTGTCAAGTGGCATTTGTGGATAATTAAATCCAATCAATAGTGGGTTTCCCCTCAAATCCTTTTTCCCATACAAACCAAGCATAGCAGGCGGCAGAACTACCAGTATTTTTAAAATCACCATTTAAAGCACACTTTTTTCTAGCTGAAAATACATATATATTCTTAGGTGGATACTTTTCAAATAATTTCTTACGCTTTTGTCCTTCTAAGAATGTAAGTTTTAAGAACATTGCTACTTTATTTGATGTATATTCCATTGCTTTTTCTACAAATTCTTGTGCGTACTTATATGGTGGATTTGTTATAATATCGCCTGTTGGTATTCTCTTTGTATAATTTAAAAAGTTCATAGTTTCATTATTACACCCTCTATCTATCAAATCAGAATTAAAAACTATTTTACCCAACTCTCTCATTCTCTCTGTTAAATGCCCTTCACCACACGCTGGTTCCCAAATACAACTTGAAAATTCCTCTACATTAAATAGAGCGTCTATTACACTTGGTTCAGTAGCATAGTAATCGTGTTTTTCTCGTTCGTGTTCTGAGTGATTACTTGCACCAAGTGTTGTAAATGTTGATTTTTTGTTTCCTGTCCAATTTTTTGTCATAATTCTGCCTTTAATTTTTTAAGTTTGTTTTTATTTTTTTTATTTGATCGCAACATAGCCTTTAGCCATCTTTTGTTTTTCTGATATATTCTTTTGCGCGCGTTGTTATATTCCAGTCCTAAAACCATACATATATCATATAACATGTCGCCATCTTTCGCCCATTTCATTCTACTCTTACATTCATTTATAGCTTTTTGACTAAATATAAAAGGAATCTGCACTCTTCGGCGCTTGTTGCCCTCCTGCTTGCTTATATAAAACTTATTATCTTTACTAGGATGAATAGTCAAGAAGATCGCAAGAACTCTTCTATAAAATGATTTGACAGCATGGGGATTGTAAGTCATTTGCGTGTTATTTAATTGTTAATTTATTTAGTAGGTCTTTTCTAATTCTATTAGCACACTCAATACACCATTTTCTTTCTCCTCTAGGAAATTTTCTATCAGGTATTTCCTCAATCATCTCTCTAACTTCCTTTTTAGATATGTAATCATCAGAGTTAAAAGTCATTCCGTAAAATACATCATTTTTCTCAACATAATTCTCCTCTACTTCCTCTTTAGATATAAAGTTTTGTTTTATATAGGCTTTGAATTTCTTTGTATAACAATCAATAAGTTCAAAATATGTTTTATCAGCAAATGTCTCATCAGACATAACACCATCTAAAAGCCTTTCTATATCTCCCCAATTTTGTTTAGGGTCTTCCTTCTCTTTTAATTTATTAGTCATTTTGTTTATTTTTTAGCTTCTAATATATAGTTTATAGCAGTATCAAGAGCGGAGTTCCAACCAGTTTCCTTTTCGTGTTTTGGATTTATTTTACTATATAATATTTATTAACATTTATGATCCAATTAGGGTTATTCCAACCAACATATTTAGGCATTATTTTTTCAGATGTATCAAGCCCCGCGTCTATGTAGTAGTTCTTAATTAACAAGTGCCAAGCATTGCAAGAGTGTTCCCAACTATTATAAGTCTTAACAGTTTCGCCATTTCCTCTCACTCCCCAAGCGTTATATTTATTAGACGGCATATGTTTTCCTAAGCTACTTTCGGCGTTTGCTATTCCTACAAATAACATAGGGTCAACACCAAAGTGTTTTGCGGATATATAACAAGGTCTAGCACTATCCGCCATTGGTGTATCCTTCAATATATCGTTTATGATATAAAACTCGTCCCAGTAATCACTCCTTACAATCTCATTATTTATTGGTGTATGATTTAACAATTGACCAAAGAATATAATGATACTTGCCCCAATTATCGCTAGGGTTAGCACAATAATCCATTGTAGTCTTTTTATTTTTCTTTTTTTCGTTTTATAAGTCCGACGACTATTTTTGTTTTTCATTTTTGTTTTTGTTTTATCGCATTGTGCTTTTTGCACTTTGCGTTTAATTAATATATTCAGCCCATAAATCACTGGCTATATCTAGTTCTATATAAAGTTCTCTTTTTTCTAACAAGTCGCAAAAATCATCAAAACACTCAGCGTCTTCCAAACATAATTCAACCTCGGTATCGTTTATAGGTTTTTTGTCATACCACTCTTCAGGGTTCATATTATTGATCCTTTCCACAATCATTGCACCAGCTTTTTTTATCACTCCAAATGTGAAGCTCACCGCCACAATATTGACATTTATCAGCTAGTAGCCACCATAATTTTTTTAACCACATATATTCATAAACCAAAAATTAGTCTGCGGGTGCTTGATAATATAAGCGTAATCGCTTATAAAATTGCACTCTGTTATATTTAATGCTTGATCTAAAGAGGTTGCCCGTCTTTGTATCTCATAAACTTCTTTATATCTAGCGTCT
>Ga0099850_1001054_pt1 | contig 12788 bp, 11 predicted proteins | sample CB_VirMetaG_5_FD_79182 | JGI IMG/M metagenome (GOLD analysis project Ga0099850, IMG submission 79182) | Freshwater to marine saline gradient viral communities from Chesapeake Bay - CB_1508_1D Viral MetaG | ecosystem: Environmental > Aquatic > Marine > Coastal | place: USA: Chesapeake Bay... | reverse complement strand
GGAACACCCACCCAGCTCTACTTCACCGCGCTGGAGTTTCTGGAACGGTTCACCGCCGAGGAGCGGAGGGCCATCTGGTCCGCCGCTATGACCGATCCCGTCGTGGCCGACATCCTGATGCTCGGCCTCGCCGCGCAGGGCATGATGAACGACGACCTGCGGACGATCGCCCTCACGGCGGAGCTAGTCGCACGGGGCCTGCTGACGGCCGAGAGGCGCGACGCGATCCTGTACGGTTGACGGCCCGTCTCCCGCGTGTCAAGATGACCGCACAGGAGGCAGTATGGCGAGACGACCGGCCGTCGCGGCGCAGGGGTCAGGGGTCACCTACGATCAGGTTGCGATCGCGGAGCTGAAGCACGACCCGCAGAATGTCCGCCGGCACGGGCAGGGCAACCTCGACGCCGTCGCCGCGTCGCTGCGGAGATTCGGGCAGCAGAAGCCCATCGTGGCGACGAGGGACGGGACCGTCATCGCCGGCAACGCGACTCTCACGGCGGCGCGCGACCTCGGCTGGGACACCGTCTCCGTCCGCTGGACCGATCTGCCGGCCGAGGAGGCGCGCGCCTACGCCATCGCGGACAACCGCACGGCCGAGCTGGCCGAGTGGGACGAGGAGGCCCTGACGGAGGCCCTCGACGCCCTGAAGCAGTTTGACGGCGATCTCGCAATTGCTTCTGGCTTCGGCATCGAGGAGATCGAGAAGCTGGTCGAAGGGCAGTCCCTCGACGAGCAGGCATACACGGCCAAGATCGAGGCACCGATCTATGAGCCGAGAGGCGAACGGCCGCAGACTGCGGACCTGTGCGATCGGACCAAGACGACGGAGCTGCTGGAGCAGATCGCCCGAGCGGAGGTCCCTGACGACATTCGCCAGTTCCTCGCATTCGCAGCGGAGCGGCATACTGTCTTCGACTTCCGACGCATCGCCGAGTACTACGCCCACGCGGACGAGGTCACGCAGGACCTCATGGAGAGGTCGGCCCTCGTCATCATCGACTTCGACAAGGCGATCGAGCAGGGATTCGTGCGCCTGAACAAGACGCTGGGCAAACTCGCGGATCGAGACGACGCCGATGCGTGACGACTTCTGCGCATTCATCCTGACGCACGGTCGACCGAATGCGGTCGACACCTATCGCACGCTGCGCTCCCACGGCTACACGGGGCCGATTCGGCTCATCGTCGACGACGAGGACCGCTGCATCGACGAGTATCGCGCGAAGTACGGCGACGAGGTGATCGTCTTCCCCAAGGGCCGGCAGGATTCGGAGGTCGATTGCGGCGACAACTTCCCGCAGCGCAACTCCGTCCTGTGGGCGCGCAGCGTCGTGCATCGGATCGCGAGGGAACACGGATTCAGGTACTTCATCGAGCTGGACGACGACTACGGCTCATGGTTCCACCGATATCGCAGCGACGGATCGTATGGATCCATCCGGATGCGATGTCTGGACGAGGTCCTCGATGCGATGGTCCAGTTCCTCGACGCCTCGCGCGCGATCACCGTCTGTATGAGTCAGGGCGGAGATCACATCGGTGGCTTCAAGCCTCGGATCGGACTGAAGCGCAAGGCAATGAACACCGCCGCCTGCGACGCCGAGAGGCCGTTCAGTTTTTTCGGCCGAGGCAACGACGATGTGAGTATGTATTGCCTGAACGGCCTGCGCGGCCTGCTGACCTTCACCGTCACGCGGATCCAAGTCAATCAGAGGATGACGCAGGCGCAGGAGGGCGGCCTGACCGACTTCTATCTGGAGGCCGGGACATATGTCAAATCGTTCTACAGCGTCATGTTCGTCCCGTCTGCGGTCAAGATCGGCACGCTGACTGGCAACAGGACCGATATGAAGACGCACACTCGCATTCACCACGCGATCGACTGGAACGCGATCGCGCCCAAGATCCTGCGCGAGGAGATCAGACGCCCGCGCGAGAAGAGCAGGGTTGACGGGCATTAGCTCGGGCGCGTCCATATGTTTCGCGAGGTCCGCGAGGTGAGGCGCGACCCTACTCGCGCCGATGAGGACGGCGGAGGGACACGATATGGCGAAGCGCAAGCAAAGGGCCGCGCCGGCGAAGTCGAGTCAGCCGGCCGGGATCGTCGAGGAGAAGCACGAGCGGGCCGGCCTGCGTCTGATCCGGCGCGCGATCGAGGGACGGTGGCAGGTCCCGGACGAGCTGCTGTCCAGCCTGCCTCGCGTCGTCGTCGGCATGGTGGCGAACGCGAGGACGGACCGCGAGAGACTCCGCGCCGTCGAGATCCTCGTGGCGATGAGTCGCGACAACCTCGCCGCCCTGCAGGCAGCCGATCGGCTGGAACGGCTCGATGAAGGCCAACCGACCGACAACATCCAGCTCAACCCGATCACGCTCCGCGTCGGCGGATAGGGTCGTCAGGATCGCCGCGCCCGAGCTGCCGCCGCTGTATCCGAAGCAGCACGCCGCGATCTGCGACGCCGCGCGCATCGTCGTCATCGAGGCCAGCACGAAGTCGGGCAAGACGGCCGGGTGTCTGCTCTGGATCCTTGCCGAGGCGTGGAACGGCTCCCCCGGTGCGTACTGGTGGCTGGCCCCGACCTACAGCGTCACCAAGACGGTCGGCTGGGCGCGCATGGTCCGGATGCTCCGCGAGGCCGATCCGCGCGGCGCGACTTGGACCGCGTCGGAGTCGTCCCTGTCGATCCGACTTTGTAACGGCTCCGTGCTGTGGTTCAAGTCGGCGGACAACCCGGACGGCCTGTACGGCGACGATGTGTTTGCGGCCGTCATCGACGAGGCGACGCGATGCCCGGAGGAGGCATTCAACGCGGTCCGGTCGACTCTGACGGCGACGCGCGGCCGGCTCCGGATCATCGGCAATGTGAAGGGCCGGCGGAACTGGGTGTACAGCCTCGCGCGGATGGCCGAGGCCGGCGCGCCGAACATGGCCTACCACCGCCTGACGGCCCTCGACGCGGTCGACGGCGGCGTGATCGCGCGCGAGGAGGTCGAGGAGGCGCGCGCGATTCTGCCGGCCCATGTGTTCCGCGAGCTGTACATGGCGGAGCCGACAGACGACGGCAGCAACCCGTTCGGCGTCGACGCGATCCGGGACTGCGTCGGCGAGTTGAGCCGGGGCGCGCCGGTCGCATTCGGCGTCGACCTCGCCAAGAGCGTGGACTGGACCGTCGTCTGCGGCCTCGACTCGTCAGGAGCCGTCTGCCGTCTTGAACGCTGGCAGGCCGACTGGGCGACGACCCGCACCCGGATCGAGCAGATGGTCGGATCCTCGCCGGCGTTCATCGACTCGACCGGCGTCGGCGACCCGATCGTGGAGGACATCGCGCGCAAGTGCCGACGCGTTCAGGGCTGGCGATTCACCAGTCAGAGCAAGCAGCAGCTGATGGAGGGCCTCGCCGCGTCGATCCACGGCCGGGAGGTCAGGTATCCTGACGGCTGGCTACGGGCTGAACTGGACAGCTTTGGCTTCCGATATACAGGTGGGCGCGTCGTCTTTGAGGCCAACGCCGGCCACGATGACGGCGTCTGCGCGCTGGCCCTCGCAGTTGCGGCGAAGCGCAGGCAGAGGCCGCTGGACTTGAGGATCGTTTGATGCTGAATACCCTCGCGCGATGGCTCGGATACACCAAGGCAACCGACCCGCGCGCGTGGACGCAGGCCGCGATGAGGATGGGCGGCGGCAATCGCGGTGAGCCTCCGCCGTTCAACTATGACGCGGCGGTCCAGCACTACGCCAGCTGGGTGTTTGCGGCCGCGACGATCAACGCGAACGCGGTCGCGTCGCTGCCCCTGCGGCTATACATCCGCGCCGGCAAGGGATCGCGGCAGAAGCTCTTCACGACGCGGCCGGTCACGAGGTCGCGCAAAGCGTACCTGCTCGGCGACGGCCGGCAGACTCCGTCGCTGTCCGTCCTCCGCAAGGCAGCGGAGATCGGATCCGACTTTGAGGAGGTCGTCGACGCGCACCCGATCCTGACGCTGCTCGCGCGGTCGAATCCGTTCATCAACGGCTATGACGCCTGCGTCCTCCGCGTCGTCTGGCAGGAGCTGTGCGGCAACGCGTATCTCCATGTCGTCACCGGGAAGCTGGGAACGCCGGCGCAGCTGTGGCCGATGCCGCCGCAATGGGTGCGGATCCTCCCGGATGAGCAGCAGTTCATCGCCGGCTACCTGTACGGCCGGAACACGGCGCAGGAGGTCGAGTTCAAACCGGACGAGGTCATCCACTTCAGGAGGCCGAATCCGCGCGACCTGTGGTACGGCATGGGCAAGTTGGAGGCCGCGTGGGGCGCGGCCTCTGCGAATGTCGCCGTTCACGCAATGGACCTCTCGACCTTCAAGAACAACGCCCGCCCCGACTACCTGCTGTCCGTCAAGGGACAGGCGTCAGAGGACGAGCTGGATGCGCTGGAGGAGCGGATCAAGACCAAGTTCAAGGGTCCGACCCGAGGCGGTCATTTCCTCGTCTCCTCCAGCGACATCGACCTCAAGCCGTTGTCGTTCCCTCCCAAGGACATCGTCGGCCGGGAGGACATCGTCGAGGAGATCGCTGCCTGCTTCGGCGTCCCGGTCACGATGCTCAAGGCCAACGATCCCAACCTCGCATCGGCGCGTCAGGGATTCCAGAGCTGGCGAGAGATGACGGTGCTGCCGCTGGCGAGGATGGACGAGGAGGTCCTGAACCAGCGGCTGCTGCCGATGTTCGATCTCGGGTCGGACGACGCCGTGCTGGCCTATGACAACCCGGTCGCGGCGGACGAGCAACTGGAGCTAACGCGCCGGCAGTCGGCCGTCTCCTCCGGATGGATGACGCCGAATGAGGCGCGGATGGAGCAGGGACTGGAACCGCTCGACGACCCGCACGCCGATATGCTCCATGTCGGTGGGATGCCTCTCGGCGGTCCGGCCGGCGGTCCGGGCATCGGAGGCCCCGGATTGCCTCTCTCCGGCCTCGGGGCCGGCGAGGCCCTCCCGGCCCTCCCGGCCGGCGCGCCAGCCTCTCCGCCTGCTCTCCCGGCCCCGGAGGACGAGGAGACGCCCGTCGCCGAGGTCGCGGCCGGCGAGCCGGTCGCAAACACGGCCCTCAATGGCGCGCAGATCAGCAGTCTGGTCAACCTCGCCGGCTCGGCCCGGTCTGGGGAGCTGCCGGCCGACTCCGCCAAGGCCATCGCCATCGCCGCGTTCCCGGGCATCAGCGAGGCCGCGATTGCGGCCATCTTCGACCCGATCGTGGCCGCAGGACCGGTCGCTGCTGCGCCGGCCGAGGCCGCGCCGGCGGAGCAGAAGTCGGACGACTGCGTCAGCAGGAAGGTGCGCACGCTCCTCGCCGAAGGGTATGAGCAGGAGCAGGCAGTCGCGATCGCGATATCCATGTGCGAGGACGAGGCCGGCCGGCGGACCAAGGCGATCGAGGACATCGACACCGTGCCGCCGAAGGGTGTTCAGGCGAACGCCCGACGCGCGCTGAAGGTCCGCGAGAGCAAGCCTGAATCGCAGCGAGGCATGACGGCGGTCGGGATCGCGCGCGCGCGCGACCTCGCCAACGGAGCTGCGCTGTCAGAGCGGACGATCAGGCGAATGCTGGCCTACTTCGACCGTCACCAGTCGGACAAAAAGGGCGAGACTTGGGACGAGCAGGGCAAGGGCTGGCAGGCGTGGAATGGCTGGGGTGGCGACGCCGGCTGGTCGTGGGCGCGTCGGAAGGTCGAGGAGTTTGACCGCGCGCGCGATCGCAAGGGCAAGTCTCTCGACGCCGTCTGCGAGGAGTGCGGCGACGACCTCGCAACCGCCGGCTACGCGTTCTGCTCCGACTGTCTGCCGATCGTCGCGCCGTCCGGCTCGATCACCAAGGACTGCGGGACCGGGGCCGGCGGATTCAAGCCGGGTAACACCTGCGGCGAGGAGGACGGCGGAGGGTCGGACGACGACGAGGACGACGACGGCGGCGGCAGCGGTGGCAAGGACGACGGCGGCAAGGACGATGTGCAGGACGAGGTCGACGCCGCGACTGAAAGTGACATCGAGGTCGACGACTCCGATGAATCCGAGGCCGGTAGTGCGGACGAGATGTTTGCCGCCGTGATGGGACAGGGGCCGGAGGCCCGCAAGGCGCAGCTGGCGATCGTCCAGCGGGAAGGCATCTCGCAGAACAGTCAGCTGCAGGAAAGCACGCTTGAACTAGCTGAAGAGGGATTCTTTGAGGACGGATTCGCCGACCTGACCCTGACTGGCACAAGTGATCCCGGTTTGATGGAGTCGCTGGTCAAGGACGAGGGTGACACGCGCGCAGATCCGCAGTTCCAGCGCGACTGCATCGTGGACACGATCGGCTGGGCGACGGACCTCGACGAGAAGCTGCGACCCTCATACGGCGGTCTCGGAGACTCTCCGCGCGACGCGATCATAACGATGCAGATGAACGGAGAGGCGCGCCCCGAGCAGGCGTCAATCGCGATGTACGCCGGCAATGTCCACTACAGATGGATGAATCGCGCCCTCCGCGAGGGAACGGACGCGATGTCCGCGATCGACGCCGAGTTTGGCGGCAAGGCTGGATACGGCGGAAAGGGTGGAGAGGGCGCAGAGATCGACCTGCCGAATGTCAGCAAGCTGCTGACGAGCATGGCGCGCGCATATGTGGACGACTATGACGCCAACGACGGTGATATCGAGATCCCGACGATCAAGGACTGGCGAGGCAAGGAGCTGCCTGCGGACGAGGCCCTGCGCAAGTTGGACGGCGAGATGCGCAAGCTGCAGAAGCAGATCGACGCCAACCCGAGCGATCGCGAGAAGCTGACCGCGAGATGGCGGCCGCGCGTCGCGCAGGTGGTCAACGCCGTCGCCGACAGCGCGATGGCGGACCTGCGGATGAGCGCATCGCAGCAGCTGCTGCCTGACTCGGCTCCTCCGATCCGCGTCACGCGTGGCCTGAATGTCGACAACGCTGCCGCCGAGGTCCTGTTTGAGTCGATCGACACGGCCAAGACGATCCGGATGGACGGGATGATTTCGGCCAGCCTTGACGATGAGGTCAGCCGTGCGTTTGCGGCTAACCAGCTACCGAATCGGAGGACGCGTCCGCGTTCGGTCATGTTCACGATCAGTACCCGCCACGGCCTCCCGACCAATCCGGCAGAAGCAGAGATCATCCTGCCTCCCGGAGACTTCAAGGTCACGGGTGTTCGGACGGTCAGGAACGGCGCGACGGAGACCAAGTTTGTCGAGCTGGAGGCCCTGCGGCCGAAGCCAGCCGAGGAGGACGGTGATGCCTGAACGCAGCGAACGGTTTGATCAGTCGCAGATCCGCATCGAGATCGTCGAGGAGCAGCCGGCGAGGGAGCGCAGGTCGCGTCGGGATCGCAGCGAGGACGCGCCGGCGGAGAAGTCGGACGCGGAGGAGCCGAGTCAACCCAAGTGCGTCGCGACGGCCTCCGGCCCGTGTAGCTGCGGATGTCGCGCCGGCGACCGCGTCAGCGTGAAGGCACTCTGGACAAAGTCGACCGGGAAGCTAGTCAACGATCGGGACCTCGCACGATTCCTCGACTCCGTTGGCGCGACTCTCCGCAAGCAGGTCGAGGCGATCGTCAAGGAGATCCGCGCGGCCGGCAAGCCGACTCCGCAGATGCTTGAGCGTGTCGTCCGGCTCCTCGATCGGCAGAACTGGGATCCCGTCCTGCGCGACGCACTCGCGCCGTATCTCCGGCGCGCGGTCGACCACGGCTATCAGTACGGGATGCAGACGCTGTCGCGGGTCGTCGGATCGCCGGCGGTCGCGGAGATCGGCATGAAGGCACCGGAGCTGGCGCAGTATGCGGAGACGGCAACCGTCACCCTCTCGCAGACGGCCGCGTCGGGCATCAACCAGCGGACGCAGGTCCGCGTCGCGGAGATCCTCGGCGACGGGATCCAGTCTGGCGAGACGACTTCGCAGCTGATCCGGCGCGTCCGCGACTGGGCGACCAAGGAGGGCGACGGGTCGCGCGCGATGCGATCGCGCGCCGAGACGATCGCGAGGACGGAGGCCGCGCGCGCCGCGTCCGCGTCGACGGAGAATGCGTGGCGATCGACGGGCCTCGTGAAGGGCAAGCGGTGGCTGCTGGCCCCGGATCCCTGCGAGTTTTGCGAGGCAGCTGCCGCGATGTACGGGCAGGACGGCGTCGGCATCGAGCAGAGTTTCTTCCCGGTCGGCTCGGAGCTGAAGGGTGCGGACGGCGGCACGATGATGCTTGACTACGCCGATGTGTCCGGGCCTCCGCTGCACCCTCGCTGCCGGTGCGCGATGGTCCCGGTCCTCATCGACGACTACCAGCCGATTGTGGACGAGGCCATGCGCCGGATGGAGGCGCGACGAGCGAACAGGAGGGCAGGACGATGACGATCAAGCGCAAGGCACTTCAGGCGCAGGTCGCGCCGACTCCGAGCGGATTCACGGCGACGATCACCACCGAAAGTCTCGACAGGGACGGCGAGGTGGTCGTGCCGCAGGGCATGAACAGTCAGGAGTTTGAGCGCAACCCGATCCTCCTGTACAACCACGATGCGACCCTGCCGATCGGGAAGTGCGTCGGCCTCCGCCGGCGCGATACCGGCATTGAGGGCGACTTCGTGTTTGCCCAGCGTCCGGACGGCTACGCCGGCGACTATTTCCCGGAGTTTGTCGCCAGCCTCGTCGGGCAGGGCATCGTGAAGGGTGTCAGCATCGGATATGCGCCCCTGCAGGGCGGGATCCGTCGCGCCAGCCTCGACGACCGCAAGAGATACGGCGACGCGGTCCACACCGTCTTCAGCCGCTGGAAGCTTCTGGAGATCAGCGTCGCGCCTCTCCAGTCGAATCCGGATGCCCTCATCTCCGCGATCCGCAAGGGCGCGGTCGACGGCCGCGCGGCCAAGCGGTGGCTGGGAGTCGTCGACCGGCGCGTCAGCATCCGCGTCGAGATTCCCGCGCCGGCGTCAAGTCGAGAGGCGCGCCGGCCGATTAGCATTGACGACATCGTGGCGCGCGAAGTTGCGCGCGCGCGAGGACGGATCCAAGCGTAAGGATCGGCCGGTTGTGCGGCATCGTGCCTAGCACGCCGGCCTCGCCGAGCCGAGGAGCCGAGGAGATACCACCGTGAAGACGATGACCATCAAGGAGTTTGAGGCTGGCCTGCGGAACGCGGCCAAGCAGCACGGCGAGGACGGCGTGCGCATCGCGAAGTCGCTGATGCTGAACGGCGTCATGCTCGTCGACGAGGCCGGCGCGCCGATCGACCCGGAAGCTGTCGACATCTCGATCGCGCCGGCGACCGCCACCAAGGCGATGGACGAGGTCGAGGACGAGGAGGAGGACAAGGATGAGGAGGCCAAGCAGATCGCCAAGGCGGTCCGCAAGGCCCTCCGTCCCGACGAGGGCATCACCGTGCCGCGCGGAATCGTGCAGGCCGGCGACTCGCCTCGCCGTGTCTACAAGACGGTCCGCCACTTCAAGTCGGCGGAGAAGGCGTTCCGATTCGGCCAGTTCCTCCTCGGGATCTCGGGCCGGCAGAAGAGTCTCAACTGGTGCATCTCCAACGGCGTCTTCACCAAGGCGCACACGGAGACGGTCAACTCGGCCGGCGGATTCCTCGTCCCGGAGGAGTTTGAGGCCGAGATCGTCACGCTGCGCGAGCAGTACGGCGTGTTCCGTCAGAACGCCCGCATCGTGCCGATGAATCGCGACACGAAGTGGATGCCGCGCCGGACCGGTGGCCTCACGGCCTACTGGGTTGGCGAGTCGACCGCCGGTCAGGAGTCCACCCAGAGCTTCGACCGCATCCAGCTGGTCGCGCGCAAGCTGATGGTCCTCACGACCGTCTCGACGGAGCTGGACGAGGACGCGATCACGAACATGGGCGACGACGCCGCGCAGGAGATCGCGTATGAGTTCAGCAAGCGCGAGGACGAGGCCGGATTCAACGGCGACGGCACCAGCAGCTACGGCGGCATCGTCGGCCTGACCAACGCGGTCGGCACGGCCGGCGTCGCCGACTCGGGCCTCGGCACCAGCGACCTGTCGAACGCGACGATGGCGATGGTTGCCAAGATGTTCGCGAAGCTGCCCAACTGGGCGATGAACGGCAGCGTGAAGCTGTACTGCCACAAGTCCGTCTATCACGAGCTGTTTGAACGGCTCGCGATGACCTCGGGCGGCGTCACCGGAGCGGAGGTCGCGGCCGGCTACTCGCCGCGTTTCTTCGGATACCCGGTCGTCATCTCGCAGGTGCTTCCCTCGTCGGCGACGACGACTGACGGCACCGTGCTGGCCTACTTCGGCGACCTCTCGCAGGGCTGCTATTTCGGCGACCGGCGCGAGGTGACCGTCAAGGTCAGCGACTCGGCCCTCAACGCGTTTGAGCAGGACGAGGTCGCGATCAAGGGCACCCAGCGTGTCGACATCGTCTGCGCGAATGTCGGAGACGCGACCAACGCCGGCGCAGTCGTCAAGTTCACCCGCTGATTGGGAGAGGGACCGATGCCACACAACACCTTCGACATCAAGACCCTTACACTGTTCTCGGCCAGCGTCTCCTCCTCGGCGACGCAGACGGCCTCCATCGACTGCCGAGGATTCGGCGAGGCGTCCATCCGCCTGTCGAGCAACGGGACCGGGACGCCACTCGCACTCAAGGTCGAGGAGTCGGACGACGACTCGACTTGGACCGCGATCGGCCTGACCGGCGGCACCGACTTCTCGCTGGCGAATCTCGCGACCACCACCAACCCGCTGGCGGTGTTCGATGTCAACCTCGTCGGCAAGAAGCGTTACCTGAAGCTGACGGTCACGCCGGGATCGACGCAGGTCCTGTGCGCCACCGCCAACCTCGGCCGTGCTTCGACTACGCCGGCGGCGAACGCCGCGCACACCGGCAGCGTCTGATGTAGCATTCTCTCGGAGTCGGGAGGGCCGGCTGACGCCGGCCCTCCCGATTATGGCGAGACTCGACATCGGAGGCCCCGGCGGCGACGGCTGGCAGTCGTGGGACATCAAGGACGGGCGCGACGCGCGCAAGTTGTCCGGGATCGCGGACGGCACGCTTGACGCGATCCGTGCCAGCCATGTGCTTGAGCATTTGCCTCGGGCCGAGGTCATGCCGACCCTTCGCGAATGGTGGCGCGCACTCCGCGTCGGAGCAGAGCTGCGCGTCGCCGTTCCCGACTTCGACCTCATCGTCAACGCGTACCAGTCGCCGCAGGCCGGCGAGTTGCCCGTTGAAGCGTGGCTGCTCGGCGGTCAGGTCGACGAGGACGACCAGCACCGGAGTCTGTTCAACGAGCAGAAGCTAACGCAGCTGCTCGGCCTCGCAGGCTTTGAGGTCCTCGGCCGCTGGGACGGCGACCCGTCCTGCCTCTGCGCGTGTACGCCGTGCAGCCTGAATCTCCGCGCGGTCAAGAGGACGCGACAGATCGCCCCGGTCCGCGCCCTGACGGATACCTGCGCCGTGATGAGCCTCCCGCGCATCGCGTGGACGGAGACGATGGGCGCGACGGTCACCGCCTGCCGGCGTCTGCAGATCGACTTCGTGCGAGCAACCGGCGTCTTCTGGGGGCAATGCCTCACGAGGACCTTTGAGGAGATCATCCGCCGGGGCGAACACGACTGGATCCTCACGATTGACTATGACAGCGTCTTCGACGAGCAGGATGTGCTTGCACTTCGGTCCGTCGCCGACGCCGAGCAGCTCGATGTCGTCTGCCCTCTTCAGATCGGCCGCGACCGCGACAGCTGCCTGATGCTCCTCGACGACGGGACCGGCAACCCTCGCCGCGAGATGCCGGCCAGCGACCTCGCGCAGCCATACCTGCAGCCTCTGTGGGGACACTTCGGCCTCACCCTGATCCGCGTCGAGGCCCTCAAGCGCATCGCGCGGCCGTGGTTCAACTCGCACCCGGACGAGGACGGAGGATGGGGCGACACGCGCACCGACGAGGACATCCATTTTTGGAAGCAGGCGCGCGCGGCCGGGATCAAGATGGGCGTGACGCCGCGCGTCCGGATCGGACACCTTCAGCTGATGGTCACTTGGCCGGGGCCGGACCTCAACCCGATCCACCAGTATCTGCCCGAGTACGGGAGGCAGGGACGCCCGTGAACGCGTTGACGATCCTGCTGGAGCCGTGGGCCGGCCATCGACGAGGCGCGGCCGTCGTCATCGAGCGGAGTCTGGCCGAGAGGCTGGAGGCCCTCGGCGTCTGCCGGATCGTCGTCGATGCCGAGACGCCCGAGGAGCCGATGCCGGAGGAGTCAGGACCGGAGACGGACAAGCCGATGAAGAGGCAGAGGAGATCCCGTCGTGGCCGTGAATGAGTTTGCCATCATCACCCTCGCCGACCTCAAGTCGCACTTGGGTATCACCGGCTCGACCTATGACACCGAGCTGGAGGACGCGATCGACGCGGCCACCGGGATCATTGAAGACTATCTGGGCCACATCGTCATCACGCGCCGGCTCCGAGAGTGGACGACCAGCGACGGCAGGTCGACCTATGCGACCCGCGAGAGGCCGATCCAAGTGGTCCACTCGATCCGATTCGGCCGTCTCGCCTGCATGACGATCGAGTCGACTGACTCGACGGACATCGAGGCGACCGTATCCGTGAACGGCGACCACATCCGCCTCGACCGCGTCGACGCGTTCGGGGCGGAGCATCAGACGACGCTGTCGTTTGGAGGCAACAAGACGACCAGCGCAATGGCCGCAGCGATCTCCGGCACGACCGGATTCGCCGCGACGGCGACGGTCAACGCGTCGATGTACCACATCCAT
>Ga0099850_1001053_pt1 | contig 12791 bp, 14 predicted proteins | sample CB_VirMetaG_5_FD_79182 | JGI IMG/M metagenome (GOLD analysis project Ga0099850, IMG submission 79182) | Freshwater to marine saline gradient viral communities from Chesapeake Bay - CB_1508_1D Viral MetaG | ecosystem: Environmental > Aquatic > Marine > Coastal | place: USA: Chesapeake Bay... | reverse complement strand
TTTATCGATGTATACGCGATTACTTTATACCCGTTTGTTTTTATAAAAGACAAAGGAAATGTAATAACACTTAATCATGAAAAGATTCACCTCGAACAGCAGAAGGAACTCTGGATTATTGGATTTTACTTACTATATGTTTACTATTGGCTTAAGGGAAAGTTCAAAGGATTGTCAAATAGTGAAGCTTATATGAAAATTCCTTTTGAACGAGAAGCGTATACTAAACAATACGATTTAAAATATTTAGATAAAAGAGAAAGAAATGCTTGGAAGAATTACATTAAATCAACGAGTAGCTCTTAATTGTGCTAATCTTTGATCTATTTTATTTATTTTATCTTGAAGTACTTCAATTTCATTTCTTGCAATATTAATTTTTTTCTGTGCTAATTCTTTATCATTTTCTAAATTAATTTGCTCTTGAGTTTTTATTTCCTGATCTTGAACTGATTTTTCAGCAGGACTCAATTCTTCTTGCTCTCTTAATAATCTGTAAATTTCTTTTCTAATTTGAATTCTATTTATCTTTTTCATTTTGAATTCTCCAAAAAATAATTATGTTAAGATCTTTTAAAAATAAAAAAAGAGCACATAAAAGTGCTCTTTAAAATATTTCATTTTATTAAATGATTATTTTTGTTGGACAAACGCATAAAGCCTTTCAGCCTCTGCGATAATATCGTCTGTAGTAGGTGGTGTTGGCCACTTTACCTTAGTTGCGTCAATTTTATGTGTATCACAAAGATATCTAAGCTTTTCATTTTCAGCATGATACTTGTGATTGAGGATTCCCTCAGCTTGACCGAGCAATCCCGCTCGTAGTTCGTATGGATTTCCACTCATATTTCCTCCATTGTGTGTATGTGTGTGAAATGTGCTTTAAGCACATGTTAAATATAATAACTGCAGTGTTAACGTAAATAAAAAAAGGGAGCTCAAAAGAGCTCCCTTAAATAAAACTACCGTTTTAGGACTAGATTACATCCATATCCAAGCAGGTAATTGTACCGTAGAAGTCAGCTCTAACCATTTTCTTACCGTATCTGGTCATTACACCTTTACGAGGAGTGAAGTCCTCAGGTGCGAAAATGGTAGGAGTAACGATGAGAGGCACGTACGGAGCGTAAACGTAACCAGTTTCAAGGTAAGAACCACCTTTAAAACCAACAAGAATCTTGTTGCGTGGGAAGTATGGATCTTTGTAAACAGTGAAACGGTTGCTTAAGCTACCAATTGGTGCTGCACCAAGCTGGAACTGAGCAGAAGCTTGTCCTTGACCATCAAGTTTGATGTTTGGCTTGTAAAGAACTGAAGCTTCAAAGATTGTAGCAACTTCTGGAGAGCAAACAACAAAGTTAGCAGAACCACGAAGTGTCTTACGATGAATCTCGTTAGCAACATCGATGATGGTTTCAACAAGAGTTTCGTACCATTCGCGAACTGTACCAGTGAATGAAGGACCAACGGTACCAGCGCCACCAGGAGTTACAAGAGCACCAGTAGACTTGTTAACAAATTTACCAGGTGAACGTGACCAGTAGTAGTTAGCACCACGAGCTTCAACAAGAAGATCATTAAGAATCTCACGATCGATCTCAAGTGCAATTTGTTCAGAAAGGATTTGAGTCAATTCAACTTCAGCATCCAATGAGTGATATGCATTAAGATCTTGCGCAAGTTCTGGAGACCAACGAGCTCTTAACTTACGTGTGGTAGCGGTAACAGCAATTGACTCGATCTTGATATCGATTTCAGGAATAACTGGATCAGGATCTGAACCAAAGTTAGACTCGAATGATGGAATTGTCAAAACAGAACCTGCAGGTTCACCTGTAACAGAATCAGTAAGTGAATCAGCAATTGCATAAGAACCAGTGAAGTCTTGAGCAGCAGTAGTGTCGGCGGTGGTCGCACCTGCGTCATAAGCACCTGATACGACTACCAAAAGATGACGAGTTGCAGCAGCTTGGAAAGGATTGGGTGTCCATGTGTTTGTTGAGCTATCCCAGTTACCAATTTGATTAAGTCTTCTAACGTTTAGAATATTTTGTCCATCTTGAACTTCAGAATCGATTGCTGAAAGACCATAACGAGTATCACCGGCAACTGTAACTGCATCGTTATACAACGCGAAAGATTTAACATTTGTGTAATCCATCTGAAGAAAATCTGAAGCGTTTGCTCTAAAAATCAAGAAGTTATATGTGTGTGATCCTGCTTCAATTCTTCTAGAAAGTTGAACATCAAATTGAAGTAACTTACCATCAGAACCTGTGGCATGAGCAATTTGGCCACCACCGACTGCAACAGCAAGTGAAGTACCAGCTGCAAAAGCACCAGATGCAATAAGATCACCAGAAAAACCTTTTCTATGAACTTTCGTGTAAGAGGTACCTACGAGATCGTATTGACCGCCAGCAGCGTTAGCGCCTTCGCGAAGACTTCTTCCAGCTGGACTTCCGTAAATTGAATTACCTCTAGCATAAGTAGCTGCTTCTGTTGAAGCAACAGTGTTGCCAATGTTAAAGTCATTATCTCCACCTACGTCTGTACCATATGTATAGTCGAGGTAAAAGAGAAGACCTGACGGAAGACTCATTGGTTGAATAGAAACTAGGTCATTAGCAACCAATCCACCGAATACACGACGAACGATTGGGAAAGCGATGTTAGAAAAACCGTTGATATCTCCAGAAGCAACACCGTGACCAGCACCTGTTGAAATAGAATTAGATTCTCTAAGAAGTTGTGCAGCCTGATTTTCAAGAAGACGTGACATTGTCTCTCTTCTTTGATCATCAAGACCTCTAAGCAGACCGGTTCTGGTCCACTTTTCCATTAAGCGTTGCCCTTCAGCACCCATGTTTTTGTTACGGATACCTTCGGTCAACTGATTAAGTGTAAATGATCGTGACATATTAATTTCTCCTATAATGTGTGATCAGTTTTATTTTAAACCCGCAAGAGTTGCCCAACGATTAACTTCGGCAATTGCGTTATTAGATGACGCAGACGAGGTTGTTCTAGAAGAACTTCCTAAACGTCTAGATTCAGTTAAAGTCGAGCCAGACTTGCGACCAAATGTCTCAGTTAAGCTCTTATATAATGTTTTAGCTTCTTGAAGTGAATTTGCTTTGTCAAGTGCTTTGATAATGGATTTCTTTTGAGATTCATTAATTGAAGCATTTTGTAAAAGCTTATTTACATAAAGTAACTTAGCATTAAATAAATTGAGATCTTCCAACTGTTCACGAAGAGTTACAACAGCACTTCTGTATTTACCCAGTTTCTCATTCAAAGCTCTATTTTGAAGGCTTTGTTGACGTAATTTACGTCTCATTTCTAATAAAGTTTTTGGAGGATTAGTAAAAGCATCTTGTCCTTCAGATCCACCGCCAAATGCTCCTTTAACGCCAGCATTTGCCTTACCTTTTCCGCCAAAATGGTGTTCCATATCTTTAGCGATACCTTTTCCTTCACGAAGTTGACGACGAACTCTAGCTAATTCTTGTTTAAGAACTTTAGCGTCGATTTCAAAAACTTCATCAAGAGCAGCAGCAGGCTCTTCTTCAGCTTCACCACCTCCGAAAAGATCTTCCATGCCGGCTGGCATTTCTTCACCTTCGCCGCCTTCTTCAGGAGCACCCTCAGCTGGTTCAGCATCTCCGCCTAAGTCAATGCCTAAGTCAGCTAGAAGTTCTTCGATTTGAGCTCTAACTTCATCCTTAGATATCATGTCATCGCCTGCATCATCGCTTTCTGGCATGGGCTCCTCTGCACCTTCTTCAGGCTCAGCGGGCTCTTCTTCAGAAGCTTCTTCTTCATCTTGTTCATTAAGCATATCATAAAGTTCTTGAAGTTCAGTATCACTTATTTCTGACACATCTTCATCATCAGCTTCCATATGATAAGTTTCATCAGTATCTTCAACGGCCTCACGCAACATTTGAAGATCTACCTCATAGTATCTGTCTCTAGACATATTATTCTCCTTCGAATTGTTATTAACTATGCGTGAATGGCTCATTTTTTTTGAAGAACCATTAATTTTGTTTGCTGTTTCAATAATTTTTTGTTGTTCAGCTCCTGATAACATGCTTAACGCTTCTTTTAAAGCATCAACATTATCAAAAGACTCACTCAAAAAACTTTCATCAACATCTTTTCCCAACAAGCCTAAAAGAGACGCAATAGCACTTTCATCTAAGACTACTTCATCTACATCAGCATGATCATCTTCTGACATGTCATCAGAATCATCGTCATTCTGCTCTAAGAGTTGTTGTTCAATAAACTCTTTAATTCGAGGCGTCACAGTTTCCATTATTGCTTTTTTGGCATTTTCTTCTGCAACTTCTCTAATTTTCTTTGCGTCAGCAATTGCTTCTTCATAAATTGATTTACTTGTCATTTACAAACTCCGACTATCAATGTTTAATTATTATGTATAACAACAAAAAACATTAAAATTTTATTCCTCTTCTATCGATTTTAAAATTCTACTAACTCTATTTTGATGTTTTAAGTAATTATTTTCTACCCTGTCTTCATCAAAAAGATCATAAGAATTAAAAATAGGTTCTAAATCATCATCAGAATGAGGAAGAGGTTTTCTTGATGTACCGTATTGAGTGCCAATATATTTAAAATTAGAAGGATTATAAGCATTATCTGCGTTTCCCGAACCTATCTTGCCGTCAAAACTTCTATTTATTCCAGTCATTGTCATCAATTTGGATTTTCCTATTTGAGGAGACATTCCTTTAACAGCTGTATTTGTGTGTTGCTCTAAAACAGCATGATTTTTTGTTAAAGTTCTAGAATCTTTTGATTTGTTAGCCCCAAAATCATTTTTAACAGAAAGTGGATTTGTCATTTTATTAATTTTTAAAGCTACTTTTGAAGGAAAATCATCATCTTCTAAATCAACTTGATCACAGTCATCAACTGAATCAGTAAAATCTGTATTGTATATGTCACCCATAGGATGAAATACACCTGCTGTATTTCCTAAAACTTTATCTTTGCCCGTTCTTAATGACCCGTAACCACCGTAAGAATGCGAATCATAGTGATTAGAACCTATAGTCGGAGATGAGTGTCTCACTTTTAATTGCTACCGTTTGATCCTTGATAAGATCTGCCTGAAATATAATTTCCTAATGAAGCTTTTGAAATTTCTTTTGAAGTCTTAACAGGACTAGTTAACCCTCCTAAGCCTACACCAAATAAGACTTTTTCTTCTGGGTTTGGTGTTTCTCCTTCAAAAACAGGCATATCAGCTGGATTAATACTTCCAGGACCTGGAGAAGTCACATTAGGAGAGTAAGGAGTCGCAGGAAGACCGCCTCCGCCAACTTCAACTTCATCTAGATCGGGTGCATCAACAAAGTTAGGATCAAACAGATTAACTCCATTTCCTCCCGATACTGTGCCGTCTAAAACGTTTTGTTGGTAAAAAGTTTTTCTTTCTTCGTCAGTTAATTCTCCCTTATAGATAGGAGAAGCAGCAAAAATAGCCCGAGCGTTTGAAGGATTGCTAGATCCAAGTGGTCGATCAGGTGGAACTGGGGGTTCAAGCATAATTTGTCTTTGTTCAGGCATTTTTTACTCCTATTTTGAAACTTTGTTTTTGAGTTTTTGAATTAAGAAAAGTTTTCTTTTTAATTTTGATTCTTGAATGCCTAACTTTTTAACATAATCAATTTTATTAACTAAAGCTTTTGCGTAATCTTTAGCATCTACTTCTTTAGCTGTTTTTGTTAAAAGTCCGGCATCTTCTAATTTCTTTCTTTCTTCAGCAATTATTTGCTTAAGTCGAGAAGGTGTTAGTTTCATGGCTTTAGACATTTTTTACTCCTCATAATTTATTTCTACTTATTCTCTTTCAAGCTTTTTTTTTAAATATATTTTCACTCATCAAAAGCAAGCGCTGCCCATTTAGAAGCTGCTTCACCGCCGAAAAGATCAACAGGATCAGATTGAGACACAGCAAGAGCGGCTGCATCTCCACCATTTGTTGCTGTAATAGCAGGTGATCTTCTATTTTCAGCTCCAATTTGTTCTTGTAAAGTAGTGCTAGCTGTGTCTCTAAATATTTCTTGCATTATCGGATCAGATGATAAATTGCTAGCTGCTGCTTGAATATTTCTTTCAAATTTTTCATTTTGAACTATGTTTTGTTGATTACTACCTACTTGAATAGAATCAAGGTATTTGTTACGTTGTGACAATGACTGCTCAATACTTGATCTAGGCGCAGGTTTTTTAGAAGTATATTGATTTTTAGATATTCTTCTAGAATTAGATTTATTTTCGCTTAAAGTTTCAACTGTTGAGCTCAAACCCTCTGACAATATTTCTAATAAGCATTCTTTGACAATTGATTTCAATTCACTTCTTAATAATTTAGAAGACATTACTTATCCCACGTTAATATTTCATTGAATATTCTATCAATCTTATCAGTTTTGGTAAAAAAATTATCTAATTCTTTTTTGTTAATAGTTTTACCTTCTCTTAACATAAAAGCACCAGGTGTTGAAGGCTCAGAGACCATATCAAAACAAATAAGCTGAAAATCGTCTTGAACGATCTGTGCATCTCCTTGTCTTCTTGTTGAACCAACACCTCTTGAAGATATTCCTAAAGTAATACCACTTTCAATTAAATTTTGTATAATTTTCCCGCTAGGTGTGTCTAATATTTCAATTATACCGTAAACATCTTCCCCTTGCATCCTTGCCTCTCTTACGATGTGAGAAACATTTTTGAGTTCAACAACAGATGATTCGGGATGATCACATTCACCCATAGCTCTATTTTCCTGAATTAATTTTTGATAATTCATAATTTCTCTTTCAAGAATAGTCTGCGGGTATATTCTTCCGTTTTGATTTAATGTATTTGCTCTTTGAATAATTCCTTTCAGTAAAAGTTTTCCATCGTTTAGTTTTCTGGATTCACTAATAGTTTTTTTATCAAGAGTAATTGGACACCATTCAGTTAGAAGTTTTAAGTCAGACATGTTTACTTTCCTTTAAGATTTGAGTTCTTTTTTAAGTTGAGAAACAATTAAAAATTTAGAAATGGTGCTATCGTCAATTTGATTATCTAAATTTAAAGTTTCTATTTTTTCTAAAACAATATCTATTTTTTTATCGATAAAAGAGTTTTTGTTATTTTTCTTAAAATTAGTCAACTCTTTTTTAGTTGTTGATTTTACTTCTGATAAGAATTCTTTTATTTTATCACTCTTATCTTCATTTAAAGCGTAATATCTTATTATATTTTTTTGCTCTTCATTTAACTTGTTTTCATATCTTTGATTAATCTTTTCAGTCATTAACTTAAAGATAAGAGCATCGCTTTCTGTAGGTCTATCATAATCGACAACGCTGTTTTTGTTTTCAATTAATCTTTGGATTATTTTATTTTCATATTCAGCAACTTTTGCAATATTACTATACTCAGATTTTCTCCACTCATTCATAACTGTTTGAACTGTGGCGTAATCCGTGTAATCGTTAATAGATCTATAATAGAAATTGTTATCGTTTAATTTGTAATTGATATCTCTAATTAATGCAGACTTTTCAATATCTAATTTTTTATCATTGATATTTTTTGATCCAATCTTAGCTTCTTGAAGAATAGCTGCAGCAACATGTGTACCACTGGCATTTGTTTTAACGAGAGCATTAAAGAGCCTGAATTCTTTATAAAGTTCTGTTCCTTTTTTAAACCTATTCTCAATAATGTTCAATGCTTTTTGAGCGTCTTTTTTTCTATTCTCAATCAAACAGTTACTAATATTTCTTAAAAGTAATTCGTAAATAATACCAACATTTCTTTTTTTATTGTGTTTGTTACTCATCTTTGTCTTCCTTGTCCCCTGATGAATTGTTCTCAGAGATTAATGTTTTGTTTGTTGAAAAAAGTCCTTGCATTCTATTAAGAGTTGATTTAATTTGTCCTGTCATTTGAGCATTTTTTGAAATCGATAGATCTAAGTATTCATCAATGTTAAAATCTTCCACTTCTGATAAATTTCTTAAAGGATTAACATCGCCGCGAAGCTCTGCATTCAATGATTTCATTCCTGTCACATCTCCTCTTTGAGTATGTTGAGGTTTTTCTTGATGCATCGATGCAAAATCAGTCATGTCAATTTCTAATTTTCGCTGATGTTTTCTTCTTTTTTCTTTATATTTGTCTTGCTCATTTTTTTGAAATATTTCTAAATCTGTGAGTAATTCTTCGTCATCTTCTGAATCTTCTTCTAAATCTTTATTAAACTCGTTTAAAGAAGATTGAATTCTAATCGGTGCTTCATCGTCTTCGACAGAAAGATTATTTTCAGCTAACGCGCTTAAGTCAAGTGTTGGAGGTGAACTTCCTCCAGACATGTCTCCTCCGGTTGAGCCCTCTGAATCTGAAGGTGCCTCTGTTATTTGAACAGCTTCAATTTCAAGATCCTGTAATTTATCTTTCTTTAAGCCTTCAGCAATAGCTTTAACTTCTTCATCAGGTAATCTTAATATGTTTTTCTTGACCCAGTATCTATCAACTAGACCAGGAGTTCCCAATGCAGCTTGAGCGATTTCAAACCTTGTTCTAAATAATTCAAGCTTTTGTTGTTGAGCGATTGTTGAAGGATTAGAAAGTTTAAGCGTGAAGTCGATTAATTCTTCACCTTGATAACCATTGCAGTATAAATGAATAATTGCAAGTTTATTCATTTCAGACAATATTGTTCTTTGAATTCTAGCAATTGTTCTACTGAATCTGATATCTTCCTGAGAAAGTGTAGCTTTTGCACCTAAACCCTCATCATAACCCAAATAAGCTTTTGGAATTTTTAAAGCAGCAAACAACTTCTTTTGAATATATTCAACATCATTAGTTTCACCTGCCATTGATCCTCCTCCCAAACTATCAATTTTAGTTCCGGAGTCGCCGCCTCGAACAGGAATGTAATAATCTTCATCAACACTCAAAGGGTTATACCGTAAATCAACTCTACCTGTATTCTTTTCAACAATAGAAGATCGTTTTAAGCTACTTTGAACTTGTTCCATATAGTTTGGTATGTCTTCTGGAGGAACGTTACCAACGTCAACGTAGAACACTCTGCGTTCTGGTGCTCTAACTACTCGATAAACAAGCATCGCATCTTCTAAAAGAATTAATTGACGCCAAATTCTGCGAGCCGGCTCTAAAACAGAAGAGCCGTACGGAAGAAAAGCGTCGTTACCTAATAGTCTCATGTGAGAAACTTGCCAGTTTTCTAAAACTTGATTTCCTTGTGTAACCCATCTAAAACGAACTGCCATAGGATCTTGAGTATCAAAACCTTCTTCTCTTTCAACTTCAGATATTGGCAAAGGAAAAGCATTGACAACGCCGTATTTTGGACTCACGTCGTTGAACAAGAAAAAATCACCATACTTAACAAGATTTCTTACCCAAGATGTCATATTAAAATCAATATTAAGTGTATCATAAAACATTTCTTCTAAAAGATCTCTAATCTTAGGATTTTCAGAATAGATGTGTAATGTCTTACCGTGCTCATCTGCTGCAACAGATTCTTCTGCGTATATGTCTAATGCACTAGCAATCTCAGGTGTATATTCCATTTCGCTAAAATCAGAATATCTTGCCATTCTATCATAAGTTCCATAAGCAGACATTGCTGCGTTATAAACTTGCGATTGATTTTTTCTAAATATCTCGAACGCTGAAGATGGTGAGCCTTTTTCATCAAAGTCTTTGATTGTTCTTTTGATGACAGGGCCACTTCTAAATAACTTGGTGAGTCTTCTAAATAAACTAGCTCTTGTTTGTCTTCCGCTTTCATCTTCTGCCATTTTTACCTCACTTTAAAATCCATGCCATATCTGGTGGTATATTACCACGTTTTATTGCATTAGATACATTTGTTTTAACTGATCCTTCTCTTTTATCTATGTTCTTGCTAGATGAATACACTGCCATTGGTGATAATGCACCCTCAGGTGTTTCGTCATAAGTTTTTGTTTTCATAGACATTGCTTGAAGCATTGCATCGTTCAAAGCTTTTGCATTTTTACTATAATCTGTGTTGGCATCATAAAGCCAAGTAGCAATTGCTAAGCTCATTACTAGATCATCATTAAATCCTCTTTTAGCTTGAGCTTTGCCATTGTGCCATGCAAATACTTTGAGCTCTTCATAAAATCTAGAAGAGTATATCAGCAGTTGTTTGTTTCTAATCACTTCTTCAAGTTTTGCTAGAATTGTCCCTCTAGTTTTCCCATTTGTTGTAAAACCTGCTGTTTCTGGCGTTGAAGGAGGAACGTAGTCACCAATATATACAGCATTTTTTCGTTTATAATACAATCTCGGGTATTTGAGTTCAATAAGCTTTAAGATTGTTGCAAAGCCAAAACTATTATTTTCAGGACAAACTAATGCTTTATTGTATTTTAAACCAAATTCATTAATAATCTCAGCGAAAACGTCAGGTCTAACTTTCCCTTTGTATTCAGCGACGACCTCACCTACATCAACATCAACAATATGAAATGTTGAATAATCTTTTGCATCACCTCTAGCTACGTCAGCAGACATAACATAGTTATGAGCTGTTAATGGATACTTCCATATCCAAACATTGTTATCGAAACCTTCTCTAGCTACGGGTGGAACAACAATTTTTCTTAGATGTTCTATTGACTCGTTGTCTAAAAACGTTTCACCTGAAGTAGTAAAATCACAAAGATATTCTTGAGCAATTTGCCGCTTAGACATGTTGCCTGTTGTTTTTTCAAACCACTCTTGATCTCTTTCTGGATGGACATCCCAAGGTAACTTAATAGCATTAAATTCATTAAGACCAGATTCCCCTTCTGTGTAAAGTTTGTAATACTGCCCGCCAACTCCGTTTGGTGTAGACAAAATAATAACTCGACCACCAGTAGAAATTGTAGGATAAATACCAGTCCAAATAGTATCAAAGTTTCTTACGAACGCTGCCTCATCCACGATTAAAAGAGAAAGTGCTTCAGAACGACCAGCATCTTCTGACGTCGGAATTGCCTTTATTTGAGAACCGTGACTAAACTGAATCATTTGTTTGTTATTAGCAACAATTTCCGGGAGCAGAAGCCATTGTGGTAAAGCTCTAATCATTGTCTTAACTTTAGTAATAAAGTTTTGAGCAACAGCTAATTTAGTTGCAATAACAAGAATGTTCTTTTCTCTTTTGAATATCGCCATCCAAACAGAATAAGCAGCAACAAGTGTTGATAATCCTAGCTGTCTAGATTTAAGGACAATATTAAATCTATGATCGTTAAATTGATCAACACAGTCATCTTGAAACGGAAAAGTATCAAAAGTAATTAACCCCTTTACAGGGTGTTGTATCTTTAGATATGTGTTAAAAAAGTAAGATGGATCTTTACCACATCTTACTATTTCTTGTACTTGTTTTGTTTTGCTTGTCATTATTCAATTTCAAAATGAACAAACCTTCTTACATAAGCACTTCTTTTTGTATTGAAAGCTGAAACGTTTATAATTTCTACACTGGTTTGTTCTGAATCTTTTACTTGTTTAACTTTGAGAGATCGTCCTGCTTCTCTGTTAAATTCTTTTTTAATGTCTGCAAGACATTTTTTAATGTGTTGATCTAATTGATCTTCACACTTTTCAACTTCCTGTCGCATATGATGTTCATCAATAGTATTGATTACAGAAATTGCCATAATTGTCAAAACATTGTTTTCAATTGTCTTTTTAATCGCAACAGTAGCATCACCTGAATGAGGATACCCGGGAGAAGACGTAGATGATCTTCCGTAAGTATCATTTAAAATATTTCCAAGAATGTTAATTTCGTCAAAGTTCATATTGCACCCTATTTTAATTATTAATTATCTGTATATTATTCTTTGTTTCTGTTTTTTGTACAATTCAATTTTGTCTTTCTCAGGACGCCAACCTTCTTTCCAATCTTCTTTTCTAGCTTCAATCCACTCAATATAACAATCATGACAACAATTATACTTTTCTTGAGCAAATTGATCCTTATGTGTTGTCATCAAATACTCGCAAATAGAGCAAAACAAAGAATCAAGTTTAAATGTTTGAGACATAAGAATCTTTTCCTTTTTTCATAATCTCTAAGTTATTATCAACTGTATCTTTAATCATATCAACATGTGATATCACAAGAATATTTCTAAACCACTTCTTTAAAGATTGAAGAAGTCTACTACAAGCTTCTAAATTTGTTTCATCTAAAGCACCAAAACCCTCATCAATAATTAACATATTTGTCTTAGACATTGTTGAAACATTAATCAGTGCTACACGTATAGCCAAAGAAGATATCATCTTTTCCATCCCAGAAGCTAATTCTATGATTCTTCTACTATCACCATAGTTGATATATATATCCATTGAATTTGATTCTAAATCAGCCTCTAATTCAACTGTAAATGGAACAACTCCGTTGAGTATGTTGGCAATTTCTCCATTAATTGCCGGAAGCATTGTATTGATGAGTTGCGTAGGAATTCCTTTTTTAGAAACAGCCTGTGTGAGCACATCAAAAACAGTAAGCTCTTTTCTAATTCTTACGTACTCTTTTTTTTGTTCTTTTAAACTTACAACTTCAGAATTTAATTTTGTAATCTTAACGATGCAATTGTCTCTCTTTTTACTCAGATCATTCTTTTGTTCTTTTAGAGAAGATAATTTTCGATTATAAACTTCAACAATAGAATTACTATCATTTG
>Ga0099850_1001052_pt1 | contig 12796 bp, 20 predicted proteins | sample CB_VirMetaG_5_FD_79182 | JGI IMG/M metagenome (GOLD analysis project Ga0099850, IMG submission 79182) | Freshwater to marine saline gradient viral communities from Chesapeake Bay - CB_1508_1D Viral MetaG | ecosystem: Environmental > Aquatic > Marine > Coastal | place: USA: Chesapeake Bay... | reverse complement strand
TTGGCTTCGAAGAGTGCTGGATAAGAAATAGTACATTTGCCTGTAATCATTTTACGTCTCCTTCAGTTTGGTTGTTTTTAGAGTCTCATCGTTTTGTGAGTCCCGTCGTTTATTCGTCGCTGATTATTCTCTAATACAGCTTCGAATCGTTTTGCTAGGTCTTCAGTTGTAATGTTAAAACAGTCTGCGATATTAGATAAGAAGAAGAAACAGTCAATTATTTCCCGCTCTATATTATCTATATCTATTTTAGTAGTTTTCCAAGATGCAAATGGCCATGATGAAGCAAGCTCGCTAACTTCAACAGAGAGAGCTAGTACACACTCATTTGCATAATGAAGTTTTTGGTCAGCCGTCATGTCTTGGTAAATAATTCCACGCATATTTTGCTGTGCTCGTATTTTACCAAACATTTTGTATAATGTCAAATCGGTACCCATATTCCCTCCGAACATTGCATCTTAAGTTCTTTCTGGAAACATTCACCGTCTGTGCACTGTGGTCCAGCATGCATAAACAACTCTGGAAAGTGAGGCGTAACCAGTGATAGTATCCGATTGGCGAATATCCGCATCTCTTTGACATTACGGTTGCATAGACGCTGACGTAGAAAGAACATCAAGTTACGAGCATCTATTGTCCAGAGATAATTAACCGCGCTTGCATTTGGCAAGACTTGGCGAGCTTCCTCTCTGGGTACGCCAGCTTTAAGAGCCGAGCGATAAGTTCGCAATGCGTTATTGAGTTGGCCACTCATATGATCCTCATGAGCCTTATCAATAACCATTGGATAAGATGAATAGTTTTGGTAGTGCTGGCTTCCAGAAGTAGGCGATGCAGTACGTTGCCTAGTAATCTGCGCCAGAAACGACCTGGATACATTCTCAATAAGAAAGCAGTATACAACGTGCTCGAACACACTAGTGTGCTCTGCTTTCCATAATTTACCACACAGGGACCGAGTTGCCACTAGAGTTTCATCGTCTGGCTTGTGTCGCATAGTAATTGACAAAGCAAGACCTACATGCTCAGCTGGGTACATTGTAGCCTGCAGCAAATCTATATGCATCTCAGTATAATCTTTAATTGCTACCATTGTTCCTCCTCGGAAGGGACTTAGTGGCAGCTAAGTCCCTTTGGAATATTACAGCAATTCGTCTTCAGGCTCAACCTCGTTTTCAACAGGATTGGTATTGACCTCTTCCAGTTGGGCAAGATCGTCCGCGAGTTTGTTGTTACGCGCAAGCTTGACCTCGGTGACGATAACCATGGCTTCGGCTTCTTTGAGAGCCAGAAGAACATCTTCATCATCTGGACGCTCTTCAAGAATAGCTTGGGCATCAGACACTTTAGTTTGCCAGCGCTCGAGAGTTTTCTCCTGGTTAGCAACAGTCTTGGTTACAGCATCATACCGCTCTTGTGGAGCTTTGGTTGAGGTAGACTTTGTTTTGGCCTTTGCTTTCTTTTCGGCCTCAGCTGCTTCAAACTCTTCTTGGCTGCAGAACGACAGCACTTTGGTTTCCGGATTGGTGGCAATGAACAGACCCATCCAACGGAGGTACGTCATTTGAGTCGACACTGATCCAGCAGACATACCAAGTTTTTCTGCGATGGCTGCTTTAGTGTACTCACCGGTTTCGATTAACTCTTTTACTAATTCTCTTTGACTTGCCATTGTAATTCCCTCTCTAATTGAGTGATAAGATCCGCTTATGCGGGCTAAATGAGCACACGATTGTACTCATTTAGATATAAGTTAATATAGTCTATTCGACCAAAAAAGTAAACAATTATTTTGCTCTAATAGAAAATTAATACGGGTAACTCATAGTGCACACTACAACCCAAAGTACGAACATTATACTAAATTTTAACGCTGTCGTAAGTTTCATTTGCTAGTTCCTCCTGTGTTTCATTAAAGGTTTTTATTCCTTCTTGGAGCTTTTCGTAGGCTTCTTTAATAGTTAACTCAGACGCGCCATCTGGAGTTAATGGGGTGTAGTAACGAGCATTAGACAATATTTTCTCAAAATTCCATATACTAATTTCGTCGCCAAACTCATCTACTATTTTTACTTCATGTGACATAGTGCGTGTATAGTATGCATAAATACGCATAGCTTCTTCATACCCAAATTTAAACACGCTAACACCATTTATACCCTCTCTGACCATTTTGAAGCCAGTGTCTAATTTATAAGATGGATGAATTTGACTTTCGTTGACTACTACACGATCATAATAAGTTAATGGCATTAGATGTCCTCCTCAACATAGTCTGCGAATATTTGACCAGCATCAGCATACTTAATAGCTGGCCGTTTATCGTCTTCAGGAACCAGGGTAGGTTTGCCTAAAGGCTTTACTATAAGTGCCTGGAACTCTTCAGTCTTAGCAACTGCTCGCTTAAACAATCGCTCGGCTTGGGATGGTGAGATTAACTTCTGAGTAAATATCTCAGCATCTGGATGATTCTCTTGGGCCCAGTTGAAGAATTGTTTCTCATCAGCCCATTGTCTTATCGAGCGTCCCTCAACCAGTTTTAATCCTTTAACTAGTTTACCAGATTTAATCGTATTGACGATATGAAACTCAATATCCTTGATATAAGATGTCAAGTCTCGCGATCTCTCTAGAAAGTCCGCTAAATCGTCAATAGAAACTATATTTGGTAGTGCTGCATGAACAGCAAAGACTTCTTGTGCTGTACGCTGCGCTTGCTCAAATCTTGCTGGACAAGTAGCTTTAACTGAGCACCATCTACAAGCTTCCTCACTAGGATTGAATGTAGGATTAATGCTTGTGCAGTCCAGAAGAGACGGTACTAAAGTATGCTGCGCCCATGATAGTAGCTCGTCGGGCGTAGACTCATGGACTTTAAATGTCTCACCCATATAAAGTCTTGGCTGGCCAATATGCAAGTACACTTTGTCATACCTGGCTGCAGACTCAATGGATTGAAGAGCACCGACACCATACGCATGTAATTGATGACTCGTAGGAAATACTTCAATACCTTTGCCGAATTTCCAGTCTATAATACGCAAGTAACGCTTCTCCAAGTTTTGCACAATGAGGTCGGCTGTACCGTATACTTGGTTAAGATGTGGACAATCATATGGCTCAACAAACTTATCAAGCGTAACTTGTTTCTCAATGACCACATTAGTGCCTTCGTCAGATATAACAGTAAAGGCAAAGTCCAAGCAGTCTTGAATGGCCTGTGCTAGTTCTACTCGATCTTCTTCTGGAAAGATCACCATAGACTTTGGATCTAAGGTGAAGTTCCGCTTTTCCAGATGTTTAGCCACAATATCGTGGCATTTGGTACCTTCCTCTGCATACACAGAGGAAGGCTGTTGCTCGTGTAATGACACACTACCTGGGCATCGTATGATGCGGGGTAACTGTGACGGTGAGTATTTCGCATGGTCAGACATTTGGTCTCCTTAGAAGAATCGGTTTATAATCCCAATGACGTAATAAGAATCGATACGGTCATTGATTTTAGCCTCAGGTGGAATAGCCGCTAATATCTGTGCAAAGTATACTGCGTCCATTCCTATTAGCTGATCTTCAAGAGTTGGCAAATGCCTAAGATCAAGGTCGTTGAGTTGTAATGCCATCTTAAGGTACTGGCCAGCATTGATTTTAAAACCACGTTTAATGAACTTGCGTGTCCGGATTATTGAAGCCAATGGATATTTACTTCCAGTGTAGACTAACTCTTTGGTCAGTAGAGCTTCGAGGGATTTTGCGGGAAGTACTAAGTTTGTTCTGTGCATATAGCATTTGCAGTGCTCGAAGTCATAATTAGAATGGATTGTCTCAGGGTCGCCATAGAATCGAATGACCAATTGTATTTTATCTGACAACGTGATTGCATTAGCAGACAAATATACTGGTCTGTATTTCGGCTTCTCTTGGTTAGGTGCTTCAGCATGTGTCTCAAGATCCTCATATGGGTCGTCAGTAAAGTTGAACCCATCTTCACTAGCCATAGACTCTCTTGAGCTTCGCCTCACTTTAATAGTTACTCGATCGTCAGTGTCCTCGTATGTGATGCCTAACTCGGACCCAGGATTAAGCTGTTTGAATTTCTGGATATAATACTTTACAACCTTGACCAGAGTAGTCTTGTTTGTAAAGTAGATATCGTAGTCGTTTACAGGTTCGTCCAAGAGCATAGATGCTATGCATCCACCAGTTATAATTGTGTCCTTAAACAATTTACCCCTTAGATCATCGTCATCGATAGACTTGATCCATTCTTGCCGTTTGGTTGTTAATATCGTCTTGATTGTTTTCGCTTTCATATCAGTTCACACATTTGAGGTTATACTTCTTAACGCCCGCGGCCTCTTCAGACTTGTATTGAAAAGACCACTTAGGGCCGTATTCCTTAACCATCTGGTCACGAGCAGAATCGGCAGTACCGTAAAACTTAGCATAATAGCCTAGACCAGGATTCTGGCCACAACCAAATGTAAAATACCACCATTGTTCCATATTGTCTCCTTATGAGCAAACTAATTTTAATTTAGGCTCTGGATCGTAGTATTCACCGGTCTCAATAAACTTGCAATGTGTAGAATTGCTAACATCAAAGGTTAGACGCACAGTAAGATCACCCTCGAATACCCAGGTTTTACTGTAGTTACTGGTAGTCTCTTGTATTTTGTCATAGTCAAGGTTATCGACACACCAAGCAAGTATGTCGTACACCTTCCCAGTTTTGAGCCCCTCATATTCTTTTAGCTTATAGTAAAACTTAAACTCATTGGAATAGAAGGATGCGTCTGGATAATACGTTACGTCAGAACCGAATAGCTCTAATAGCTGAGTGAGTTCTTCGATGTGACTTTCCATATTGTAAAGCCGCATCAACTCTTTCTGCGTCTTTCTGACCACGTAGTCCGCTTCTTTGCGGATGCGCTCTATTATCGGATTAGTCATTAGTCTTCCTCCTTTGGAAAGCAGTCATCGCATATACCGGTCATGAGCAGCTCTCGCTCAGAAGACGTACTCTTGGGCAGCGCTCTTTGGACAAGCTCACCACGTTGCCATTTAGTAAAGCCCTCTCGATCGTATTGGGCAGTATGCGCAGTACCACAAAATGGGCACTTACGCTCAATGGTAACTCCTGCACTTGATGTCCCAATTAATCGTAATTCTGTAAACATGTTATTCCCTCCATAGTAAGGCGCAGTCCTTGCACCTGGATAATAACTCTTTATACGACTCATCATTGTCGACGTGCCACTCTTCCAGATTAGAATAATGAGACAAGTCCGGCATCTCATAAGGTGATTGGTGATTATAGCCACGCTTAATCATTTCAGCTGCTAAGTCATCGTGTCGGTCTTTCATGAGCAGAGGATCGATTTGGCCACGTCTGCCGTCTATGCGGTGCCCTTTAACAAAGTTATGCCGGAACTTATGAATCTCGCCGTGCTCACCCAGAAGATGTTTACGACACATTAGTATTGGATCAACCATCCACATTCTCATTGGGCTCTCCTATTCGTACTCATAGTCTAGGTCAGTAGATTTACATTTCGGGCAGAAGTCGTGGCCATGATTACTTGTCCAGTCGTACCCACATTCACAGCACCAATATGAGGCTATGAGCTCCGGCTCTTCAAACCAGTCGTCATCCTCTAAGGTGCATCTAAACAGGTCACAAGTTGCGCAGCCCATAGGCTCGGCTCCACATGGGTTATTACATCCGGCGTCTTCGTTCATATGTTACGTACCTCCGTTAGCTCAGCAAGCCAAGTAAACTTGCCAATTTGTTTTCTTATGTAGACAGAGCAGAACCAGCATCCACAACAGTCGTGCTCATGCCCACATCTATAGTCAAATGTGTCGTGTATGTCGTCTACGATACTTTCTGTGTCCCACCCAGCTGCATACAAGTTGGGCGCTTCTATATGTACGCGAGCAGACTTGTATTCACCAGGAGTTTCACAAGTCACTTGCAATTCGTATACATTATATCCTTGGTAGGTATACATGTTAGTCCTCCATACCCTCAGGTAAAGACTGACCGGTTAATTTACAAATATGCCGGCATAATGCATGAATTGGATATCCTTGAACCCCTGCAAAACTACACAAGAACTCGATACCCACGAACTTTGACCCATCGGCTATGGCATAGGTTATAACAGCCAGTAGCCTGTCCCAATTATCACCCAAATAGTCTTTGATATCCTGGATGGCTTTTACATCAGCTGCTTCTTTGTCAGTCAAGTCGTATTTCTTTTCGTAGGTAGACATATTAACACCTCACTGATAAAGATATGAACCTGCCGTTAACTGGATTGCGTAACACTAAGCAGGACTTCTTTGGATAGAAGATCGCGCTGATTCCACGGTCTTCGATGTACAATGCTGATAAGGTCTGTCGGATAATTGTCCAGTTAGAATTGTTCAGTTTGATTACATGTGACATGGTTTCCTCCGTTTTGATCGTTTTGTCGGTTAGTGCCGGTGACAATCACCGGCACTGTAATATTAATCAAGGTCCGCAAATTCAGGCTTAAGCTGGTCAGCATCGCCGTCTTCATCCAAAATGTAGAAATGGGCGATCATTGCTTTCTTAGTGCCAACTGGCGCGACCATTATAGACTCAGCGCCCTCAAAGCTGTAACTATTTACCAGCTCTAGTCTCACCGCGCCATGTTGTTTAGCCCAGGCGAGCAGAGCTTCTTCGAGACGCCAGGAGAACGGCTCGAATATTGTGAACCGTTCGTATTCATTGGCTATTCTGTCTTCAAGTGCGGACAGTTTGGCCTTAGTCTCGTTGTATTCGCTGATCATGTCAGCTAGGGCCGGCTTAGTCATAACTTCCTCCATTTTAATCGTTTTGTCGGTTAGTGCCGGTGATAGTCAAGACACCAGCGGTTAAACTTATGTCACTGACCAAGATTAATTCTTGGCCAGTAAGCTAAGTTTATCCCTCGAGCTTTTTACCGGTTTGGACATCGAACTTCTAGCCACGACCTACACCTAGGCCGATACCACGCTCGCTAAAGCAGGACTCGCACATCCAAGCCCATCGACTAGAAAGTGGGTCGCCTGGTTTGAAGTTCGTCTTGCCATCATAGATGACGTCGTCCGTTACTGTTTTACGCAAATCACATTTGTCGTTCATACTGGATCCTCCGTTTTGACGTTTTGACTGTTTACGCTCGCACGCTGTGAGACGCTAAAAATTATTTTTAACTTTTATTTTTATTATAACGCAAAAGAACGCAAAAGTAAACACCTTTTTTACACCAAAGAAATATTTTTATTCTAGAAGTCTAGCATATCTTTGGCTGCTTGCTCTCTTAACCAGGCTTGCTCAAAGTCATCGAGCTTAGCTTGTTTGTACTGGTCCTTGTAATGGGACTGACTGCGAGCTCTAATGTACTCTTTATCAGACCAGAAGTTCTCCGACTCACACGCTGGGCAGATCCATATTTCATAGGATAGAACCTCATCTAATGGCGCTGAATACATCTTACCACAATATTGACACCTGGTGCGTACATTCTTTGGTCTCATTGGTAGCTCCTTAAACTGTAAGGTTGAGTATATGGTCTTGCCAATACCATGCTACAGTGTCTATACTAATCGGCCGATGATAGTCATCGACGCCGCTCTCTGACCGCCTTACGAACCATTTATTTGTCTCGAAGTTGAAGCCAGTTGCATCACACTGGCCTTCATAGTTTGAGCCCACTAGTTGTACTGTGTCAGACTCATTAAAGAAGAACAGGTCAGGTTCATCATACACTAAGCCGTATTTGTTGGTCCACTCGACCATATGGTCAAGAAGTTGTTTGACTTGCCCTTTGGCTTCATTGTAATCATTAACACATTGTTTAGTCATAGTTGGCTCCTTAGGCTGATATTGTTCGACATTGCTCACAAGCATAACCATATTGGTCAGCATTGCGCCATTTACGAGCTATATTGGATTGTGTTTGGTCTTTCAAGTTTGACTTGACAAACTCATTTGATCGACATTTCGGACACACATACCCATATTTTGTATCGATCAGATAATCTGTCTGAGTTGGTTCGCACTCGAGCGTGATATACTTGATGTAGTAGTACTCAGGCTCTTCGTTGAGTGGTCTGAGATGAATATTCACATCACGCTGGTTAGGATCTTGCTTAACGCATTGCCAAGCTTTAATATGAAAGTCGTGACCAGATTGGCTGAAGTCTTGCTCACCATGGTCAACGACATGCGCTCTTGAAAGTTTATCGTCCAGATTGTATAACGGTTGTTGCTTAGCTCGCCGATACAGCACTGTTTTACTTCCTGGCGAGCGTTTAGCTATAAACTCATCATCAATGGGTTTATACTTCTTTACGGGCTTTACGGGCTTGGTAGGTTTGATTGTCTTAACTGCGTCGGTCAAGTCAGGCTTGCCACCTGGAAAGTGCATTGACTCGATAACTGATAAGTCAGTGATGGTTTCTACCTTCTGACGCGTAGTAGATTGACGCTTAGTTTGCTTAACTTCTTTTCTTACTGTTTGTACATATCGTCTCATCGTTTTCACCGTTTTGATTGTTTGCGCCCAGACACTGTGGACGCTAAAAAATTATTTTTACTTTTATTTTTATTATAACGCAAAAGAACGCAAAAGTAAACACCTTTTTTACGCCAAAGAAATATTTTTTTCACTTCAACACTGGACCCAGTGTGGGATTTAGCACTGAGCCCAGCGCCGATGATAGTCGCTAGTCGAGATCTTGCTCAGCCGCTCTCTTCAATGCGTCATTACGTTCCTCTGGCATGAAGTATCTCTTTTGTCTACGAACCTCTGTAATCCCACCTACAATAGCCTGCCTACTAACTACAAAGTCGGGAGCATATATCTTTAGTAAAGTAGTTAGAGTATTGGCTAGTGCTTTAGGCTTAAATGATTGACCATTAGTTAAGACTAATAGTCTATTCTGTATTTCTGTTAGGCTATATGAATGGTTATTAACTCCAGTTAGTCTTTTACCAGTATACTTTGCAAAACCAGAAGGCGAGAAGTCATACACATCCAATAATAGTTCTTCCAGAGAGTTATGCGTTGTATGCGCACATAGATATCGCTCCAAATATTTAACCTCATTATTTGTAAGTAAATATGGGTCGCGTTTGCCCTTAGATTGCTTAAGCTCATAGTATATCTGACGCCATATGTCATATCGGTTCATCTCATCCAGTTTATATGTATCAACATACTTTACGTTGAGCCACCAATATCTACGAGCACCTTCTCTTGGCAGCACTAAGTCAGTCATATTAGTGGAAGCCATACAGGCGAAGAACCTTTTATAAGATATTGGGTTTCGTCTGTATGGTGGGCGAAATGTATCTGTCTTTGTGGTTAAATAAGCTTTAAGGTCAGCCACATCATTGGTTTTAAATATACGTTCTGCTTCATCAAAGTCTACTATTATTCTACCAATAGTTAAATGGACAGAGTCTTTATCCATATATTGGTTTGATAATCTTGGTTTCGTACAGATATGTAAATGATGCCACTCAGGCGGGAATAGCCTAATTCCAAGTGATGATTTATTTATCCCACCTTCTGCAGACGATAAAATCAATACACCCTCTGTCGTAGCTGGTGTTCTACCCGCAAGTTTTGTTTCTTCTATCCATAAGTTTCTACCAAGAGATAATAACCATTTGCGAACTAGAATATTATGAAACTCTTCAGTAGGAGCCTCGAATTTCGGATCCCGCTGTATAATATCAGTACTTATAATATGTAAGTAGTCAGGCTCTGTAGTTGGATCGTAAGATGGTAAATTTGCTATTTCCCGTGCAAACCTATTAATAGGCGTGTTCTTAGATAATATAATATCCCTTAGCCAGGTGTAGACCATATTAGTAGTGGGCCTAAAGTTATAAGGCATCATCTGGTTAACTAAGACAGCTGATAACCGCTCCATATCCTCAGTCTCTATCTTATACGCAGCCTCCTTGGTCGTATAATACGCAGGGTAGAGTGTATAGTCTGGCCCGTCCAGGAAGACTGTATTAGTGAGTCTATCTTCCTCAACGGTCAAACCCTTATACTCAAGGAATGCTAAGAAGTTCTCATACTCGTCATGCTTAGGCTGTAGAGTTTTGCCACGTGTAACTGGCCAATGAATAGTAAACTCATTAAACATCCATTGATATGTAGCAGCCGTAATTGTCCTTTGACGAGCAGGCAAGTTCTCTCTAGGAGGCTCATAAGTAGGCTCGCTAATAGTTGCCCATCGTGACCGTAGCTCATCCTCATCATAGTCATCGCCAGAGAGTTTAGACCAGTCATCCGCGATCTGAAAGCCAGTCATTTCTCCAAAGGCTGCATGAATAGCCATTATGCCCAGGAGCCAATAGTCATGGTAGACCAAAGAGTGCTTACCCATAAATGTTAATAATGCTGAATTATTACGTTCTATGGGCACCTCTTGTATCCAAGTAGCATGCGGAGTAAGATTAGTTAACCGGACGGATAAATCTCGAGTTGGTATTGGTTGAGACGAGGGATGTGGAATAAGTTTCCCTGCTGGTTGAGTTGGATCTATTAGAAACTCAGGAAAGTATGAAGCTAATTGAGCAGGCGTTATCTCAGTTATAGTGTCAGTAGAGTAAGATGTTTTATTACCAGTTAGTGTAACAAAGTTTGTAGATGCAGAATAAAGTTCCAAATGATTCTCATCTATATTGACTGTAGTCTTACGCTTCAGTTTCTCTTTATCCAGAGTGGATGGAAGACTATAAAGAAGCCGCGCATGATTAGGTTTGTTAGACGGTGAATGCTCAGCATAAGTAGGATGTGCCTGTAATAACAAGGATAAGGGGGAGGGATGGAGGTCAATCGGTACTCCATCAATATCCAATGCTATTATCTGATGAGCATCAGAGCATACTAAGCCGATAGACTTAGACAAATGGGCAGCTTTATCCAGAGAAAGATGGGCAGTCGGAGTAGATATATTTTGTAAAGGTCGTTTAAGATATTTTTTCTTAGGCTCACTCCATTGAGCACGCCAGTTAATAAATGAGGTTATCGATGAGAGCTTGTCCTGAGAAAATACTTCCAGTAGAACATCAATATTGGCTATTGTGTTCAAAGGTTGTTGAGTAGTATTAGACATAGGCATATTATAGTATCCTTAATGATTTGAGTAGAGTGGTGAAGTGGTGAAGCGGCGGATGGCTAAGCAGAAGCCGCGATATTAAGGACATGGGCAACTTTGTCAGATAATATTTTGCTAGCAAGTTTTGGACTTGTTAGAGTTATATTATGCTGTGAGGCTAATGATCTAGAAAAAGTATCAGTAGGGACCTCTGGAAGTTTAGGAAAGGTTAATGTGAATGGAGACTCATTGACCAATAAGTGTAAATCGTCATAATGAAATGGGTTAATGAACTTGGTGTAGTTTGATACTAAGGCAGATGATATATTAAATGTTTGCGCTATGCGTGTCTTTTTCCAATTGAACATGACCAGGATGTTTATTAATGACACGTCGTACTCGGATAACTTATAACAGGGTTTATCTGTGGAAGTCGAAGGATGATTAGAGGCCCAACGAGACACACTACTTATAAATCGGTCAAGATGTTCAGTAGATATTAGTTTTTCCAATTTGATGGCCGTTAACCATTGGTTAAGTGGGAGTGGGGTTGAAGAAGGATAACTGCTGTTAAGTATTTCATTAACTATATTGGTAACTGTTGATCGACCAAGAGATAAATAATTGACAAAGAAATTGTTGATTGTAGACTTCGGCCATCCAAGTTTATGTAGAGAGACTATAATACTGGAATGAGCATATAGAGTCTGATGAGTGGTAAGGGACTTGGATGATTTTGATGTACTGGTTTTCGCTAAGAATACTGGTTGGATAATAGACATAAGACCTCCGATAAAATTAGGTTACTGTTACAACTTATTAGATTATATTATAGTATAAAAATTCAGATTTGTACACATTTATTTTAACTATTTTTATCTAATTATTGCTTAATTTTTAGCCTGTACCAGTGTAGATTAGAATAGGTAAAAGTGGTTTGGGGGTACGGTGGGGCGAACCTTTAAATTGTGCAAAAATTATTTCTACTCTAAATAATATACGTAAAAAGATGCATAAAAGTTAAGCTTAAAATAGTTAAAATGTTAAGCCTAGGTGAGAAATTCACACAAACTTTCACCCCTCACTTTTTTCAATTAAATCAGATAGTTAGAGCAAAAAAGAGAGAAGGGTGAAATTTTTTTTGCATTGTTTTCATATATTTTATATAGACTTTTTTTTGGTATGCAACCCCTATAATATAAATAATATCTACTATTATATATCTAAATGGTTGAAATTATTACATATTTTGCTCTAATAAAATATCTACTTTTACCTCTCTTTTATTATCTAACTGGTTGAAATTATTAAGAGAATTTATTTCTAGAGAGTCAAGTCACGTTTCACCCTCTTATTTCGCTTCCACTACTCTCTGGATACGCCTCGAAATTGAGCCATTTTAGCCGTGAAACGGTGCGTCGAACATATTATGTTTAGCCCTTATAAACTGGATGTGCGCATTCATAGGCATATAGATACATAGGCTCGGCTAGCCGGCGTCTACTATCATCGCTTGTGTCTTAGACTTAGGGTTTACGCATGCGCTGGTTGGCTGTATTGCATACGTCTCACAGATGGGCGGCTACTATCATCGCTGTATTGCATGAGTCTCACAGGTGGGCGGGCACTATCATCAGTCTTGGCGTCACTTCGTTCC
>Ga0099850_1001051_pt1 | contig 12806 bp, 29 predicted proteins | sample CB_VirMetaG_5_FD_79182 | JGI IMG/M metagenome (GOLD analysis project Ga0099850, IMG submission 79182) | Freshwater to marine saline gradient viral communities from Chesapeake Bay - CB_1508_1D Viral MetaG | ecosystem: Environmental > Aquatic > Marine > Coastal | place: USA: Chesapeake Bay... | reverse complement strand
TATTCAAATCTTTAGGATTAACCATAATATCAAATGTATCATTACACACTATACATCTAACGGTTGATTTCATTAATTCTTTCATAGCGTCACCTAATAAAGAAATGATTTATATCTTTCCTTCGCCTTCTTAATATTAGAAATGTGTTCATACTTCTTACTTAACTCTACCCTGCAAGCCAATTCATAAATTTGCGGGTCAATTTTAACCCACTCCTTTATTTTATATACACCGCCAATAGAGTTAAGTTTACGTGCAATGAATGTAACTTCAATCATTTCTACCTTCCTTTTCTTACTTGTATTGTATCTTAAAATCGGGACATTCATCAAATTCCAAAATTTCAAAGTCAAATTTTACATCCGGCAAATCTTTTAATTTATTAGGATAGTCCATACGCCGGATTTGCCACCCCTTATTCTCAATAAACTCTATAACTTTATCAGTTATTATAGTCCCACCCCTATCCCAATGTCTTGGCAGATTCCTTTTAATAAAATTTAAAGCAATACGTTGATCAGAGAATAAGGGAATTGTGGTTTTTGATCCTTGCCTATAACAGAAAATAGGAACCCACTTGCCTGAACAGCATTCCCGCTTTACGTCACTCCATTTCATCTCACCATCTGTGTAGATTATTACTATATTGCTCATCAACATCTTATTTTATCCCTAATACTAACTACAAAATTCCACACAAACGATTTTTCATTTGAATAAATTCGGATCGTATTTCTCTGACTTATCAGCCATCTGTAACTCCTTCATCGAAGAATTTGGGGTTGATTTTTTTAATGAAAACGTCACTTATTGGCAAGACGTTCTTTAGTTAATTTAATTTTTTCTCTAAAAGGTTTTATTTTTTCTATCTTATTATCGTCTCTTCTCCCACAAATCTCCACTCAATCCCACCAAAAAGGGCAAGAAACCCACAAATAAGGATATAGAGTATATAGCAGTAGTAACAAACCTAAATAACCCTTAAACCCCTATATAATAATAACAATAATAACAACAACCATAATAAAGACAAGAGAGAAATAAGAGAGGGATAAAGAAAATAGCTAAAAATAGTTGAAACACCTTAATATGCAGCAAAAACCCTTAAATTTAAGGCATTTTTAACAAAAAAACACCCAAAATGGGCCAAATCCGCATCAAATTGTTTCATAAAAACAGCATAATGGTCACTTGTGCGACCACAATATGTTGTGTTTTAGTGTTGCTGTAAAAAATGGGCAAAATTTTTGTGTTTTCACGGGGTCAAAATGTACAAAACCACTTGTTTTAGCAACTTTTTGAAACAGCCCGAAACATCGATTTTGGCCTAATGTCCACCACCCTTAACCTATACCATACAGGTGGTTTATCTGATCTTGAGTGAGTAATTCGGCACTGACAGCTTCATCAATCAATTTTTGAAGTTTCTCTGGCGGCTTCCAGTCCGTTTTGTAATTATCATTGTTTTTTGCGTGGAGTATATTTTCTGATTGACTAACCCACTCAAGATTAGAAACATTATTGTTTTCTTTGTTTCTATCGATATGGTTAATAACGTCTGTATTTCTCAATTTTGGTAAAAAACATGTCGCAACTAATTTGTGGACACTAAGCGTCTTCTTTTCTCCATTATGCCACAGAGTGACATAGAGATAACCATTAGTATGTTTATGGGTCGATATTTCCTTTTTTGAAAGATTGCGAACATTGCCCGTATTCGAAACTTCGTATTTCCAGTTTTTATATTGTTTCCAGATTTTCATTAATCATCCAAGATTGATACCACAACGGCAAATAACCATATAAAGAAAAGGAATATTAATCCCGCAACTGTGAGAACATTAAACATCCCAATCACCGCGACGTTTTTTGAATTCAATTATTGTTTTATAAAGGTCAGGATCATCTTCCCGCATTTTAATCCACTCAAACTTTTGCCAATAAGGATCTATAGATTCAATTTCCCGCAATCGATCTTCCATGAATTGATCATCCATCCCTTTATCCTTTAATAGAAAATGATACCATATTGTATCTACTGTGTCAAGAGAAATCTGAAAAGAATTATTTCCGGGAATCTGGCAAAAAAAACGCTGGGAGACTTGACAGCCCCGTGACTTGTAATTAGGGGGCGAGCAGGTGTACATGGGTGATACACTCGTGACCTGTACATCTGTCGTACTGTACAAATTTCAAGCGGTCATCCTTGACCGCTGCGTTGCGCTCTTGTTAGGTGTAGTAATGACCACCAGTAGGGCTATACTGCATATCATGAAGGGGAAAACATGTATACAGTTGCTCACCTAAACTGGTGGTCATATATCCCCGGTAGGACTCGAACCTACAGTCTACAGATTAGAAGTCTGTTGCATTATCCAATTATGCTACGGGAACAAATACCGCCGATGGGACTCGAACCCATACTGGACGGATTTTAAGTCCGTTGCCTCTGCCAATTGGGCTACGGCGGTGAAAATTGGGAGGCCGAGCCACGCGACCAGCTCGACCCCCCCAGCATTAGTCTAATCTCCACAAATCTGATCAAGTGTGAATCCGATGAGAAAGCAGAAGATTAGAACAAATGTCACTCAGCAGACTCCATTTGGCCTTCGCCAATCAGAAACGCACAAACGTCATCCATGTTATTAGTCTTGGTTTCACGCCGCAACTTAGGCAACGCTTCCGCGACCTTTTCATCAGAAATACCGCGACTTGAGAGTTCCTTGCGGATTGTATTAATCCGGTTTGCAATGGAACTCTTGAGGCTTGTCTCTTTCCCCTCAGAACCAGTTGCCTCACGGTAACCGGACAGGATGTCTGCCCATGTACCGTTAGATTCCGCAACGGACTTCCACAGCTTCACCAATTCAACATTCGTCATTCCAACATCTCCAAAATATAAAAAGTGATTGTGAGTACGGATTGTAGCTCACCGGATTCCAAAGTCAAGCGGAAATCTTACTTTTCCGCACACTTGCCGCAATCTTAGCCTGAAGACTGCCAGCCGGTCCCATACCATGAATCAGCAGGGCAAAATTCTGATCCTTGCGGTCTGGATCAGCAGCATGTGAATCGTCATTGTCCAACTCTAAACCTAACGCATCTGCTTCCTCCTCACTATACACAACTACAACTTCCCTGAGATTGTGTTCGTCAATTAAGTGATCCCATTTTCCCCCACGGGATGCGGTCATGATAAGATTATCGGGCATGATAGCTCGACTCTTGATCCAAAATGGTAACATCTTTGTGTAGGCGTAGAATATCACATCCGGGTTACGCTTTGCAACCAATATCCACGCCCTAAAGTACGAAATATTGAAAAATTCTCCCGCACTGTGAATTCGCGTAGTTTCGGCATTGGCTGGCAATTCTCTACACAAACCACTGGCAATCTTATTTGCGGAACCTAATTCCGAAACGGATTCCCAGTTCGCCAAACGGTGATTGTACACATCCGTATACTGCATTTCCTGGCTGGCAGAATAGCACCGGAACTGTTGATCGGGACCGTCTACCAATTTATACTCGTCAGTGTCCCAATCATAATCGACCTTCGCAAAACAGTGCTTCGCACCCGGACACGTATGCCCTGACAGTAGATCGAAAGAATATACCCTGCGACCTGTTTTCTTCTGTAGTTTTTTTAGTTTAGTGTTTGGTTTGCTGAACTTCATTGTTTTCCCCTGTGAAGTGATTGACTGAGAACATTATACACTATCGGCAACCAATGTCAATAGTCTTTACCCGTTTTTCTCAAAAAATCCCGTTTTCCCCTCTGGCTCTCGTGTTTGCTTCTGTCCTGCTGCGCCTTCGCCAAAGGCAGGCGTAGCAAGCAGGATTGTATACCCACTACAGTTAAAAAGAGACCGCTGGCAGGGTTACAGTACATGAAGGGGAATGACATGCACCTACTCGCCTGAACCAGCGGCCCTTCGGGGAATCATTTTGCCTGATCTATTGTTTTGCTAAGTCACTCATCTTGCCCCCCAAGCAATAACAGGTTCATCAATGTAGTCGTCAATCATCATGTCAACCCACTCCGCAGTCCTGACAGAATACTCTGTATCAGTCCTGATAAAGGAGTGATATTTGTACGGGTTATAAGTGACCGGCGTAAATTCAAAGTCTATCTCTTTCGGCATTGTTTTGGGAATTGCCAGAGTCCCGCGAATGAAGGCATGGACGTTCTTTCTCTTCTCCCGCAAGACGCGATTGCGACCCGCCTGAGAAACTGTGAATTTTACATCCCGCAGAAAAACATAATTCGTGTGGTACTTCACAATCCCAGCCTGACGGACTGACCAACAGCCCTTCTGTAAATTGCGGTAAACGTCTACTGGTTTGTCAACGTCGAGAAGTTTTGCGGCTTCTTCCCGCTGACCCTTGGAATCAAGAAACGGTTTCATCTTTTCCCCTTTGTTCAAACATCAAAGAAATAGCATCCTTGCCTTGAATGTCAAGCAAAATCGTAGATTTTACTATGAAGGATATGGATTCCTTCTTTCGAGAATTCTTCTACCAGTCTCTCGCAATTTACTCGGCAATCATCATAGTCGAAACAAGAAGTGCCGATTTCCACCTTTTTGTCCCCGATTTTTAGCCATGCTTGATACCACGATTCGGCATTGGATAAGAATGGGCTGGTTTTTTCTATCGTGAATTCCATCACTTTTCATCTTTCTTTTCTAGTACAAACCGCAGTACGCTTCAAATGGTGTTTCTGCTGAACTCATCATGGAATGGTCGTCAGCAAACCACGCAATATATCCGAGAACTTTGTTGTCATCTTCATCATAGAAGTTGTCATCTTCTTCGATGTGAAATGTACGTCCAGTTTCTTTGTTCTCTCCGGTAAAAGTTCCAAACTCGCTGATAAAATCGGCAACTTGTTTATCCCACTCAGTCATTAATCATCTCCAAAAATTCTTTTTTTGAAGTCACTCAATTCTGCTTCTAAATCAACAATGGCTTGCATAATGTTTGGATGACAATATGCCCGCAATAGATTTTGATAGTAGCCATCTAATGCTTCATCCAGATCATTGACGCACCTTTTAACTTGCTCCAAAGACTCTGCGATCAATTGTTCTTGTTTTTTCATGACGCCTCCTTTTTGACCTATTATACAATAATTATCGGCATTGTCAATCGGTAACTTGATCGTTTTCGTTTTCGTAGTCTACGCCCCAACCCCAAATTCTGTTTTCGCAGTCTACGCCCCAACCCCAAATTCTTTCAAAGGCTTTCGATACCCACTCTGGGCCATTTTTTTTCAGGTGTTCGGAAACGTCAAAGTAATCGTCTTGAATTGACATAATTATTTCCCCCTTTCTGGCAACATCATAATCTGACCAACAACATCCCAAGCCTGCTGCGAACTCTCACAACGGACCACATCCACAGTGATGGGAGTGTCGTATACTAACCGATCTCCCACCATAACCGCAACTTCATGCTCATCAGTTTCTGGAAAATATACCACACTGGCGGTATACCCATTACTGAAGGTGGTTTTGGAATTCACTTTGTTGAGTAGATTGTTCATCGCTTTCCCCTAGTGTTCTGCTTCTGTCCTGCTGCGCCTTCGCCAAAGGCAGGCGTAGCAAGCGGGAAACCCTAACCGCGACAGTCTTGCTGGCAGGGGCCGTTCATTCCCCATACCAGCAGAGGACCGTCACAAAGGGAATTCTATGCACTGAGCGTTGCAAGTGCAAGCGACTCAGCTTTTTTCACCGCACTATCATTCGAAGCTTGAATGATTCGGGCAAACTCAGACGGCGAGCCTTTGCGGGAGGCGTCGTGCTGAACATATCCCTGCACAGCATTATACGCTTCCCATGCGGACACGTTGAACTGAGAGTCCATCGCACCGCGACCAGTGGTAAACCGTTCACGACTGAGGCGACGGAAAATCGCTTCTGTCCGGTTCTTGTGAACGGTCACTCCACGTTTCGAGTCTTGATCAGGCTGACCGTAAATCTGATCCAGAAAGTCAGTCATGCGAACCTGACGAGACTGCAACTCAGCGATAACATCGCCAAGCGTAGCCCATGATTCCCGCAGAACAGAGAACGTCTGAATCAGATCGTCCATCTTCTCCCGCAAACCGGAACCGTGGCGGATACTAACTGAAGTACCCTCGACTTGACGCATCATCGCCAGATTACTACACGCATCGCGGTAGAAACCCATGATGGCACTGAAAGCCCGACCATCATAACCGGCGTTCACAATGAATCGCGGGAAGATATTGTCGGAAGTACCATAGATGGCACGTCGCTGGTCATGACTCGGAGCAATCGACACATAATGCCCATCGCGGAAGTGACACTGAACATCGGCTACACCCTCGAAGGCTTCGCCAGCAGACTCCACCAGTGCCAGCACGTCGTCACTTTGGTGAGCAACATAATGCTTGGAACATGGCTTGCCCACATAGTCCATCGTATCAGACCGGAACAGCCCGTACAGAGGCGTCTGAAGCCCGTCAGGACCACTCAGGGGGAACTTGTCCACCGTGAAATCGAACTTCGACTTGACGGTATCCACAACAGAATCACTAACAACACTCATAACGCTTCTCCCTTTGTGAGGAGTCAACAAAATCGGCAGACTACATTGTCAGCCGCAACATCCGAATTGTAACAATCAGAAAACAATCTGTCAAGAGCAGTCTTAGTCTCGCTCCGAGTTATGTTCTGTCCTGCTGCGCCTTCGCCAGAGGCAGGCGTAGCAAGCGGGATTCTATAGGTAAAACTGAGCAGGACGAAGTCGGCTGGTTAGACCCCGCCCCACTCAGTTAAGTCCCCCACCGGACTTATTTACCATGCACCCCGCAATTCGGGGTATCTCTCAAACGTATTCTCGCGGGTTTTAGCTATAGTCACACCCTCTGGCGACCAAACATCCCCAGTCATTCCATCCCTTACCCATAGGATAAAACCGGATGGCTCAGAAGCCACAATGTAATCGACTTCTGGTAAAGAATGAAAGATTTCATGAGTATGTGCCATGTCGCAACTAATCCTCGCTACCGTTTCCCCGCCGTGAATCATCAAAATACTGTGCATCGTTTTCCCCTTCTCTCATTGGTAAATCTATCAGGTATTGATCAAGAACATCTCTCGGAACATGTGCAATTTGTTTTGGCTGGAAGTGATCGCCGCACATATCCTCTATCCAGATTGCCTTTTGTTCTTTAGAAGATAGTTCATCCGGCAACACTAGAGATAACCAACTGCGAGTCGATTTCCGGTATGCCCTGCAAAGTAATTTTGTATCCATGATATTTCCTATACTAGACGGCGGGTACGGCTGGAGGCATGTCGTCCCACCCTCACACGCTTTACCGACGACTTGACCTTACCGACTAGTAATTTTATTATTCGTCTTCAGTCTCGACCAATTGCTTCGCATCAGCGAGACGTTCTTCCGCCAACTTCGTCAATGTTTCATCAAGACGCTTGTGTAGTCGCCTCATGATGTCTTCCGGAAGGGTCAGTTTAATTTCGCCCCCCTCGAAAGTCAAATCCAATTCCTTGTCGGTCCAAGACGACATGTAGAAATTCTTGACTTCACCAGCTTCAACAATCTGCGTAACTTTCATCTTCTTTCCTCTTTGCTGAATGTGAAAATTCACAAATTAAACTCAAAACCTTTTCCGTATCCGCATTATTCTTAGCCAAATCCCGCCCATAGAATGACAAAGCCCGAATCAGTATCGTCAACTCTTGATTAGTTAACCCTGTCATACTGTCTCCAATTCATTCCACTTGAATTCAAATTCCCCACCAGTTTCGTCTACACACCAGACTGACTGATACTTCGGCAATTCATTCCCCTTGTTAAAATAGGTAAACTTGGTCTCACTGACCCGTTTGGTTCTGCCTTGCAGCGCTCACTCACACTTGCTGTGAGTGCTGCAATCGGGAGAGAATAGCCGCCCCATCCGTGGAGCGGCTCAGTCATTACCTACCGATATCTTGCTCGATGTACACGGATCAATGATGGAACCTTTTTTGGTCTCTCAAACAGTGTTCGTGGTTTTACCGGCACATAATGAAACTCGTTCCAGTCGAAATATCTGCGATTTTCAACTGGCTCTGGAGCGTGGAGGATAATCGCCTCGTTACACTTATCCGGCGTCACAATGGCTAACACTGCTGTTAGGATCAAACTGTTCACGTTTTCTGTCCTCTCGTTCAATTATGAAATTCTTTGATGCGTTGATACCAATCTTAGCAACACTTTTGTTGATATTGCAAAGCAGTATCTCCACCCTACCTTGATCGCAATCGATGAAAATTCTCTGGTTTCTCTTCCTTGAAAGTACCAGCATCTTAGAACACTCCTTTGTTTTCCAAATACATCATTGTTGACAGAAATAGCCCACCGGCTATAACATACGGGATTATCGTATTAAATGAATCAATCATTTTCCGCATCCATTCTCTCAATTGCTTCCGCCCTGCGAAGCTCCAGCCACTCGTGATACTCTTCACAACCGGCCAGTTCGTCACTTTGAACTTCACTCAAAAGATCGCTCATGTTTTCCCTTTTACAAGAATTGAGATATCGAATTGTACAATACTTATCGGCAAGTGTCAAGACATTTCTTTAAGAAAAAATATCTCATATTCCGAAGTGTAGGGCATATCAAAAGCCCGCTCAAACGCCTCCGGAAGTGAGTCACCGGGACGGACACTAATTCGCCCTTCGTCCAGGTAGCAATCATAGAACTCTGACCACCGGAACGTATACCCCACGTTCCAAGTCTGGTCGTTCCAATCCAACTGGTAACCTTCCGGAATCTCTCGGCTCGTTACTGGTCTCATCGCTTTCCCCTTTTTTCGTCTACATATGCTTGTGCAAGTGCCCCGAGTATTATACTATAGTGATCGTCATTTGTCAAGTTGATCTTTACAGAATTTCCAGAATTCCCGAAAAGATTTAAAACATTTACCATTAAAGTGATAGCCGGAACCACTGACATACAGATCGTTCCCTTGGGCGACCAACTTGCCGAAAACCTCTTTTTCAGATTTGTTCAGATTAAACATTTCTTCCCCTTGTTAAGATAGGCGGTTTGGGCTGTTGCCCAGTCTCGTGTTGTTCTGCTGCGTATCGCTCACTCGCCCAAACGGTGAGTGATACGACCCGCCTTCCATCGCCGCGCCAATTAACACTCAATCTCAAGTGGTGTCAAGTCTACTGGTTCTTAATGGTGAAAAGTATGCGGGGGATTCTACTCCCCCGCAATTGTGGCGTCAAGGCTACACTGTGGTGAAAAGTTGTTTTTCTTCGAGTTCTACCAGCATATCCAGGATCGTATCGAAAGACGTAGACTGCTCAAACATAGGCACAGAGACCATGCAATCCATGCACAGAGACCCAGCATTCTTGACTTCACATGCACAGCGTTCACATTCGTTCACATCAAACATCAAATTCCCCTTGTTAAGATACGTAGACTGGGCCGTCACGGCTGACCCGTTCCTTTCTGCCTCGTTGCGCTCACTCATGGCTACCGCCGTGAGTGCAACGACCAGTGTACCGTGGGCACGACTGTTCAGATCTGTTCAGATTTTTTTTATAATTTTTTGCTTATTGACACCGAGTCTCAATAAGAGAATTGAGACCCAGTCTCAATAAGACAATTTTCCTCAATTACTCTTGACAGACACGGAAACGGTTCCGTTGTAATTCCACTGCGAAGTTCTTTGCTGCCCGCCCTTGCCTTGCAATCGAACCTGCATCACGTTCTTTCCGAGATAATCCCGGCCCGCTTTCGTCCAGACAATAACTTCGCCAGAAGCCATAACGTCGCCAGCTTTCAACTCTTTCGTTTTAACTCTCATGGTATCCCCTTAGTCAAAGAATGTTACCGTTATGGTGGGCAGTTTAAGTCATACCCAGGACGTTGTCAAGCGTGATTTAGTCTCGGCAGAAGCGTCGTGTTTTCATCCCGCGATTTGCCTTGCGTTGTGCGTCCTCTTTATCCCAAGCGATTTGCTGAGCTTCAGCAAGTGTCAGGGTTGAGTAGTCAATGTCTTCTCTCTGCATTTTCCAAGCATCGTATTCATGCTTCATTGCTGGTGATTCCATTACTTCGTCAATGTGCTGTTCGCAGTTGAAGCTGTTCATCGTTTTTCCCCTTACTAAAGTCTCGGAACGCCCTAAGTCTAAACTTACTATCGTCACTTGTCAAGCTGATCTTGACAGAATTTCCAGAATTCCCGAAAAGATTCGAAAACCATCTCGTTGAAGTGCATAAGTCATCACATTACCCTTTGTGACCATTTGAGAAACTCAACAATCGACATGATGAACAACTGTCCACCAAATACAACAGCCATCACCTGAACCCAAGCACACACGCGATCAGTCCAACGAATCATGAGAGACCCCTACACAAACTGAACAAAGCAGCCGGAAGCAATCGAGTCTGCATCGAGTCCAGTTGGAAACGCTTCTTTGAATTCGGCAACGCTTGCGAATTCGTAAACAACAAAACCATCTTTGAGGCAAACCTGAATCATCTTTTGTCTCCTTGTGTTGTTGACTTGTGTAAGCGAATTATACTCTAGTTATCGGTATTTGTCAACCTCTAGGGAAAGGTTTTTTTCAGAATTCTGAAACTTCTTCGATATCCGAATGTGCATAGAATCGGATTACATTTGAGAATGAATCCGGTGCGGCTGAGCTTACGTAAAATCCTTCGTTGTCTTCTACCCAGTAAATTGATTCGATTCGTTTTCCGTTGTAGAGCTTGATGATGATCATTGTCGTTTTCCCCTTGTGTCTTGTGTTTTGTTGTCCCTCTACCCTTAGTGAAATGATACTGTACAAATTAGATGTACCGAATCTGACCATATCGTATCATATCGTTTCACATTGTGTTATATGTGTTTAGATTGTTCGGGACTACTATTTTGAAATTTTTTTTGGTTTTTGTTCGTAAGTCGTTACAGGGTAAGGGTTTACGGATTTTGAAAATATTTTTGGGCGATCATGTTTGATATCACGCAAACGCGTAGGTGGTTTTCTGTTCACCTTGGGACTGAATTTTTGTTCAGGTCGAGGCGGGGGGCATCTAAACACAGTCAACAGCTTCCAATCTAAATGTCCACTTTATTGTTTCTTCCTGGGCCTACCATGCTTCTTCACAACCCCTAACCGCTGCCTTAATTTGCGTATCGCGGAGAAAGATATGGCTTTCCCAAACTGATCATTAAAAGCGTCAGTCAGCCGCAAGTCTGTTAAAGCTACCGCATTATCCCTAACAAAATCCAGTTCCTCTTGAGTGTACACTCGATTCATAACTGACCACCCGCCTCTGCCAGAATCGCAATTTCCGGCATGATTTCTTTATCTAGTCTCTTACGGAGTATATTCGCCGTACATCCGCATCTTTCATCATCTGCCCATTCCGCAATCGTCTTGCGTTCATTAAACGCGATAATGTACCGCGATGTTTCACGGTTGTTCGCATTCTCTTTAGGTGTATAAACTCTTAGGTTCGCCCTGCGATTATCTAAACGATTACGATTGATATGGTCCACCAGACGTTCCGGGTCTGTTTCGTTTAGTATAAACCGGTGCATTCGCACTTCCCTACGATTTATTTTGGAAACCGCATAACCATCCCGATAATACCAATTATATCTGGATACCAAACTATAATCCGCCGTATCAACCTTAGCAAACTTCCCGGCCCCTTTAACACCGCCCATAGGTACTTGTAAATAGTCCATATTTTTTCCTTTAATAGAATTTTTCAGTCAGCCTTCGCAGAAGGCTATAATATATTATAGTCCACTATTAGGAGTAATGACCATGATAGTTAAAGAAACTGAGGAACTCAAAAAAACTGTGGCGAAGGAATTAGATATTCCCGATCCACCAAAACAGAAAGCTGTGGCTATTCTTGAACCCTCAACATCTGAGGACGATTCAGAAGATAGCGGAGAAGATTGCCCCGAAGTATAAATTTGGGTATCACGATACGGAAGATTTAGTCCAAGAGGCGGTCATATTTGGTCTTGAGGCTTATGAAAAGTGGGATCAAGACCGTCCCCTGGAAAATTTTATTTCCGTCCATATTTCGAATCGTCTAAAAAACTATAAAAGAGATAATTACTTCCGCCTTGGGCTGGAAGATTCCTCTGAGCAACGGCAAAAAGCCAATGAAGCCAAGCGGAATCTCATGACTCCCGCCCCAATCTGCGACCAATCGCTATTTTTCGAAGATTTAATAGACAATCAAGAAGAGGTAGACTTTCTTTTACAAGAACTACCGCCGCTTATTCGAAATGATTTCCTGCGTATGGCAAATGGTGTATCATTAAGTAAGGTACGGCGACAAACTGTAATTGATATAGTCAAGGAGATACTCAATGAAGACGGGTAGACTATCAAAAGATGAATGGGCATTTATTGAATTTAACTCAGATAAGATGTCCGCAGCACAAATTGCTAAAGAATTAGACCGCGCCATCGAACCAATACAGAAACATTTGGAAAAATTGGGCAGGGGGAAAGACCTCCGCAAGAATTTGCAAACTCAGGCAGAGTATGACCTGAAAAAACGGCCCTACTGGCGCGAATTGCAGGCACAATTCTCCGAATCAGAGCTTGAGATACTCTTATACCACTGGAAAGAGATCGTTTCCCAGTTTCGTAAAGATATTCTCGCCACTGAAGAACTGCAAATTATCGATGTAGTCAAATTAGAGGTGCTAATGAACCGCGCATTGCGCGAACAGCAGTACTCAATGAATAAAATTGCCGAATTTGACGAGAT
>Ga0099850_1001046_pt1 | contig 12832 bp, 13 predicted proteins | sample CB_VirMetaG_5_FD_79182 | JGI IMG/M metagenome (GOLD analysis project Ga0099850, IMG submission 79182) | Freshwater to marine saline gradient viral communities from Chesapeake Bay - CB_1508_1D Viral MetaG | ecosystem: Environmental > Aquatic > Marine > Coastal | place: USA: Chesapeake Bay... | reverse complement strand
TCAATCTTTGTTTTGCTCTGATTCTCTCAACTCTTGATAGAACTTCACTGATTGCTTCTTCATTTACTTCGTTGTCATCTTCAAGTTTTTCTGCAGTCTCATCATCAATTTCAGTAAAATCTTCATCATCGTAACCGTGATTTATAATATCATCATCAGTAATATTATCTGCTACATCTTGAGCAATTTTGTCCATTTTTTCATCAGACATTTCTTCATCATCTTCTTCTTCAAAAAATGCATCAAATCCTTTAGCATACTCAGCACCTAAAGATTTATCATCAGCTTTTAATTTTACCTGTTTATCTGCATCTTTTATTTCTTCACCAAGATGATATTGTACTTTTCTCCTTCTGAGATGATCATCATCTGGAGTATCTAATGTACTACCAACTTCGGTATGCTCTGGATCTGGCATTTCTGGAGCAAATTCCCAATCTTCATCTTGATAAGCAGACTTTATTTTTTCAATAGGTTTTTTACCAAGAAGTCTCATCATATCAGAGTAACGCATAATTGATTTAGCAATATTGTAATCACTTGAGGTATCAACTACTGGCGAATTATATTGACCAACTCTAGTAGTTCCATCAGGTTGTATAATTGCTTCGTTTAATCCACTTGTATCTTCTTGACTAAGTTTATTTAATGCACGACCAATACCAGCGGTTCTCTTATCATTTTTATCATACATTTTACTGATATTTTTGAAACGTGTGTTTGAAAACTTTTTATCTTGTTTCTTTTGAGCATCTGAAATTTTCTTATCTCTTTCACGTCTATCAGAAATAGCAGACCACATATATCTATTCGCAGCATCTTTAGAAATTTCATTAATTTCTTCCTCACGTAAATCTTTATCAGCTGTATGATATGTTTTACCCTTAGTAATATAAGAATTTACTCTAGCAAGACCCCACTGCTCTGGAGTAGTTCCTGGGCGATGTCCCGAGTTCCAAGCAGCAACGCCACGTTTATAAACTTTCATCAATGTTCCATAAGAAACTCCAGACTTTTCAGATTTGTTTCTAACTGCTGTGTTTTCCTCAATCTGCTCTTCGTTCTTTGGAGTTTTTCCAGCTTTCTTCATAGCAATAGCAATTGCTGCTTGCTGGGCTGGAGAAACTGCTTCATCAACCTTAACATCTTTAACAACTGACGCTTGAACTGGTATTAATTTTTCGTCATATTTAATTCCTGCCATCTTAGCAGTCTTTAACATATTCAATAAAATTTTATAACCATTTCTAGACATGGTATATTTTCTAACCATGCGTAATCCCAAATTTACTAATTGTTCTGGATTAGATTTTTTCTGAGCGTCATCAACACCGAGTGAGGTAGCTATAACTCTAGCAATCTTGATTTTATCAGATGCAGTAAATTTAAGTGCTTCCATGTTTTCTCCGTAAAGTTCTTTATATTTTTTTGTATATTTAGAAGGTTTGGTCTCAGCAGTTTTATCTCCAGGAGCAGGTTTATATGCTTCAGGATCTTTATCGCTTAACTTATTTGCTCTTTTCCAGTGTGCTGCTCTAGCTTTAGCTGTAGAAGGTGACAACCCACTAACATATTTTTTTGGTAAACCTGATTCTTTATCTTTTTTTGGATCAGAAAAACTTTTTTCTTCTCTCATTTCATCTTTACCAGTTTCTTTATAATTTATTAATAAATCTTCAAGTTCATGCAAATGCATATGCCAATAATCCATATGGTGCATAAAATCACCAATTTTTTCAAGATTAGTTTTAGCCTGTTCGTGGTAATTAATCCAATCATTAACTTCTTGTGGATCAGGAGCCTTACCATCTTGCTCTAAATGAAGATCGTTTATCTTCATATATTTGTCTGTAGCCTTTAGTGCTGTCAACACTTGTTCTGGATATATATCACCAAGTCTTTTAATCGTCATCTCAAATGCTTTTGATGCATCTGCAGAATGATGTAAATTTTTTGTAGTATAATTTTTAAAAGTAATTTCAGGTTTAGCTGGACCTATTTGAATATCTTCGACTAAATTAACATCTTGAAGCCATTTGCTCAGTAAACTTCCATCTGGCGATTTAAGAAGTAAATGATTTGAGCCTCTTTTAATTATTTCGTATTTAATTCCATTAGATTCAACTAAATCACCAATATTAAATATATCACCAGAAAAATACTGTTCTCTAATTGTATCTCTATGAAAATTTACAGACTCTTTAATTTTTTCCAAACCCATACCTGCTCGGACTTCATTCATTAAACGTCTAGTGTCTAAATGAGTAAGAGTTTGAGGAACACCCCTTTTAAATGAATTAAAGTCGCCCTTTTTAGCTGCATCACGCATTTTAGTAGCTGACATACCAGAAGCTGAGTCTCCATCAGGATCTCTTTCGCCAGCTGAGATAACTTGTATGCTATCAAATTTATATTCTTTACCGTTGTATCTTTCAAGTAATTTTTTAAATTCTACAACTCGGTCGCTTCCAGCAACCATTACTATATTTTTATATTGTTTGTTAAGATGCTTGACGACTTCTATAACTGTTCTCATATCATCTGAAGCTGCCCCAAATTTAATTCCTGGGAACATTCTCTTCAAATAATAAACTTTACGATTTACTGGAAGTGGATTTCTTTTAGAGTCTTGAGACCTAGACACAAATACGGTGTGGTCTGAACCAACAGCAATCTTTTTGACTGCTTTTACAAGCAGCTCGTGTCCAATTGTTGGAGGATTAAATCTGCCAAATGCAAATACAATTTTTTTGCTTGGCAGTTCCTTTAGAAACTGTCGATAACCTTTCATTTTATCCATCTATAAAGTTAAAATATTAATACTATTTATAATATATTTTAATGCTGTATTCCTTAAAAGTCAAGGAAATTAAGTCATTTCTTCCCAATTTACTGATGCCCAAGCAGTATTGTTTGTTCCGCTTGACATTATAGCAATAGTGAACTCTGTCGCTGTTGAAGTGAAAATATTTCTTTCTAGTTGATATTGAAATGGAGTTGTTGCAACAAGTGGAGCATTACTACTTTGATTTGTATTGACAATATACCCAACTTCGTAGGTAGTTCCACCAGATACACTTGTTGCGTTTAATTTATATTCTACTGAACTATTAGATGCTCCAGCATCTGTCCAAGTTCCACCTGACGTTGTTCCACCTAAAAGAATAACATATCGATAATTTACGTTTCCTGTTACAGCGACACTAAAATTTTTTGGTAACACTAATCCATCAAGTCTTGAAGATTTTAATCTCATTGAAAATATTGGATATAATGTATTTGCATTTGTAAGTGCATATCCAGCATTGATTTGATGACCGACTGATAATGGGCGACCATGAAGAGTATATCCACCCTCTGAAATTACAGTAGTACAAATTATTTTATATGTACTTGATGATTCTGTTTCACCAGTATTTTCGAATTCTGTTCTTACTGGAAGAATAGCAGTTGTCATATAAGTTGTAGTTAATGGAACACCACTACTAATTTCTGTATTTGCATTATGAAATGTGTGACAATGTTTAAATATTCCATCAATAACAAACCCACAACGAACAGATCCAACACCCAACCATTCAATATCAATAAACAAAATTTGAACACGATCTAAATCTAATTCAGATAATGTATTAATATTCCAATTTGCTTGGTTTACTCTTCTTTCAACTGGAGATCCTCCAGCAGAAGAACTTCTTAATACTAAACTTACTGTTGACCCATCTCTTTCTAAAAATACTCCGTTATCTTCATTAAAGTATCCAACTCTTTGACGAAGATTTGTTTTTGCTGGTGACATACAAAATGTCTTAAATATTTGAAGAGATTTTCCAGGTTGATATGCAAAAACTCTAGAAGATTCTCTATATACTTTATCTCCACTAGCAGTTCCTATTTCTAATTCTATTGTACTAGAATTTGCATCATGAGTAGCAGTTGCCGTTCCTGAAGTATAGGTATCAAATTTATCATTATCTTGATATCTATGTTGACTATCAAAAAGAGTAAATGGTTGTGAAACTCTTAAACGTCCAAATGCATCTGATTGCATTGGATCAAAAAATGTGGTATCAGATGTTCCTTGAACAAAAATTGGATTTGTATTAGAGTTTACTGTTGTATTTTTACTAATTGGTAATGGATTTCCAGTATCATTCTTAATTTCAACTTCTGGCATATTGTCAGAACTAATGCTGACGTGAATAGGATTACTTGATGAATTTACTGTTGTGTCTTTTGATATAGGTATTGGATTACCTTCATCATTTTTAATTTCTTGATTGTCTGTAAATAAGTATGTCATTAAATTATTCTCCAACCTGCACGATATACCATTTGTATACCACCATTATCCATTTGTAAAATAAATCCACCTGCATCATTATCAACTGTTCCACTTACTGTGATGGGATTTGTTGATGCGTTTCCTGATTCGTCTTTAATTACTAAAACTCTACCATTTGTTGCTGAAGATGGAATTGTTATTGTTACTGGACCAGCGTAATTTACTCCAATATACCAATCACCATCAACTACTGTATATGTATTAGTTTCTACTAGTGTGGTGTTATAAACAACATCACCAGTTTCAATAGTATCGCCGATCCACTTCTTAGAAGCAGCATCATATTTTAAATATTTACCGTCTACTTTAGCAGTTGGTCTGTCAACATCATCTAAAAACTCTAATCTAACTTCACCAGATCCTGGACCATGAGCGGAAATTTTACCTAACCATTGTTCAAGATATCTGATCTTCTTACGGATATCATCAACATCTCTTGTTGGAGCTTCTGGATTTGGTTGCTGAAAAGATTTACCAACAAGATATTTGCTAACATCACTCATATTAACTGTTGGTGATGGTTCAGGTAAAACTTCAGAAATTAACTGTTGCGCTTCTTTCTTACCTTGCGTTTCTTCTGGTAAAAAATCTACCTGTTTTTGTATCGTAGATAATTTAGCAAACAATTCAGACAAATCTGATTTGACGTTTTCTTTTACTTCTGCTAAAACTTTTCCTTTAGGATCATTCTTAGAATAATCTTTTTTTCCTGCAGAAATAGTTTTTAAAAACTCTGATAGTTCGTTCACAACTTCACTTTACCTTCAGAAATTAATTTTTCTCTGTTTAGTAAATGTTTTTGAACTAAATCATCTTTTGATCCGCCAAAGTAAGGTACACAGTGTCCTTCCTCGATAAGAATCTCTGTTACCATTCTACCGTCTTGCGCAATAAAGTTTCCAAGTATTCTACCAAATTTACCTTTGGCATCTTCTCCACTTCTATCAATTTGAGTTTTCAAAGTGCCAGTTTTTCCTAACAATTCTTTTAGTCTTTTTTTGGCTGCAAGACCAAATACTTTTTCAACCTTATCTTTCGTTCTTGATTCTGGAGTATCTATACCCATGATACGGACTCTTTCATCTTTTAGCCAGACACCAAAACCTAAATCGATGTCAACGTCAACAGTATCTCCGTCAACAACGTTTATAATGTTACAACGATACTCGTACATTATAGCACTGCCAAAAGACCTTTTGCTGCAGCCACTATATGACGACAAGCGATTTCATCATCAGCCAAATCTTGAGCTGCACGAACTTCTACAATTTGATTTACTAAAAACTCATACTCTTCTTTATCGAGTTCGCCAGTTTCATATTGCTCTTGAAATACCAAAAGATCATTGGCTAATTCTGAAGCTGGTCCTTTTTCTAGACCAGCAATTTGTTTTAATTCGTTTATCGTACTCATCTTCCCCTCCAAGCATTAACTACAGTATCTACTCTAGTTTTTTGAACTTTTAAAATTCCTTCACAAAATGTTACATTATTAGAATCTTTAGCTTTAACTAAGGCATCTTTTAGTTGTGAAATATTTTCAGCTTGAGGATCCTCTCTCAACTGAGTATAAACTGCAAGTTTGTTTACGTCCTGAATGACATACTCCCAAGGTGTTTTGTCAGAACAATCGAGTTTATCTACCTCGATCTTAGTGTCCACCAACAAGGAAAATTGATCAGAATCATGTGGTATGGGAAAAATAATTGAACACGCACTCAAACTAAAAACTAATAAAAAAGATGTTATAAATCTCATTATTATTTCCTTGTAGTAGCTTTTGGTCTGCCTCTTGTTTTTTTAACAGCTTTTTTAACTCCAGATACAGTTTTTTTAACAGCAACTTTGGCATCTTCTACATCAACCTTGCCATCTTCATTTAGGTCAAGACTTTTGGAATCTTTATTAAAATAGATAGTCAATGCTAATACTACAACTGCTACAATTAATAGTAAAACTATAAGTTCAGACATCGTTTAACTCCTCTGGTAATATAAAAAGACATCCCTCTTCATCAATGTTACCCAAATAATATGGATCCATTTCAAGAGAATGGTTAAAGTACAATTTAAATAGTTTTTTAATAAAATCTATCATGTTTTGTTTAAAAAATTATTTCTAGAAAACTCTAATCGATCAACCAATTTTACAACCCTATTGTCCTGGATAGCAACAAACCCTTCTGGATTAGTTGGAACCAAAGAATTTCCTTTTTGAACAAAAGATTTCATGGTTGACAATTTATTTAGTTTTCTTATTATCATCATTTTAGCAGATACTAACAAAGAAAATACTTCATAGGCAAATACTAATTTTGAGTGATTATCAGTAATAAATTTTACCAATTCGTCTCTGGCAGAAGCACGACCAATTTTTGCTTTTTCGGTCTTCACCTTGTCAATTTCTTTTTTAAATCTACCTTCTATATATGGTATAAACATATTTGCGACTTGAGGGGAAGTATAATCACCCTCTCGCACATTAGCATTATTATATGCAGCCATCATCGGTGCTAATTGATCATGATTTGCTAATGTATTTAAAAATTTAACAGGCAATGCTTTTTGTAATGCCTTGAGCTTTGTTATTATCGAAACTATCTGTTCTTCTTCAGATGCTGACATAGATATATCTGTCGTTTCATCTTTAATATAAGCATCATCAAAAAATATTTCAGGAGTCTTTTTAAGTTTTTTTACAGAATATGTGCCAACACTGGCAGTCATAGTAGCTGGGTCACTCCCAGAATAAGAAGTGTGAAATATAATACCCATCTTAGAAGTAAGTATTTTTCTTGCCAAATCTGATGAGACAGGAACTGCATAGACGTTCGTATTAGGTTTGAAAGTAACATACTTTACTCCATCAATAGTCATTGGCGTTAAATCATTTTCAGTATAAAGAAAATCACCTTGTACAGTTCCGTTTATACCAAGTTTTTTAGCATACTTCAAAGCATATTTCATTTTTTCTACAAGTCCTGGAGCATGTCCATGATTTTCTTCAATATCTTTTTCTGTTCTATTTAACTTTGGTGTCTTATTAAATGCAGATTTACTAGCAACCCAGTAATCTTTTGAGCTATGGTGAATGATGATGGAAGGACTACCATCCCACTTTGTAGTCAACTTAGCAGGTGCTGGTCTTCTTTGTATGATGGAGTGATATATTACAAGTGAATTAATAGCATCTACAACACCAGATGCGCCTTCTTCAAACACCAAATCTTCTAAGTGAGACAAATGCTTTAATCTATTTGTATCATTTACTTTTTCTGTTATAAATGTTTTTAAGGAAATCATTTTATTTTCTTTACAGTTCCATCATGATTTACAAACCATGCTTCAAATGTTATGTTTGGATATTTAGTTTTTAATTTTAAAAATTCTTTTAGATTTGACATAGCATCATCAAAGAATCTAACTTTAGTAAACTGCTCATCTTTTAAATAATTGTTAATTATTACTGCTTTTTTAATAGCACCAACTTCGATATCTTGTATATTCCCTGCTCGTTCAACTCTTACTCTATCAATGTTAAATCCATGTTTTTTAAATGTTGCTAAAAATTTATCTTTATTGTCAAAATTTGCTCTTGCTGTAACAATTATCACTTTACTTAATGGGTTTCTAAATGAATTTTTCAAAATGGATTTAGCTTTCTCCATCATTTTAGTTATTGGCTTGCTCTCATGATAGAATTTAGAAGCATCCTTAAATTCAGAAAAATCAAATGATTCACCAGACTTCAATGTGTAGTCATTAAATTCTTGATTGGTCAACTTTTTAATTACTTTACCATCTTTTTTTACTGATATTTGAGCAGTAGTGTGGAAAAGGGTATCATCTATATCAAATATAGTAAGACTACCTCGTTTTTCTGTTTGTTCTTTTAAATATTCTTTAAACTTTAACATACCTATATTATACTACAACTTTGAATTAAAGTAAATAGCCTAACCCTTTAATATAAAAGGATTTTTTTTTCTGGTTCCTGGCTTTAAAGAATAATCGCTGTGTGGCATCCTACTTATCTTAATTTCAGCCTGAACTTCATAAAATTCTGATCTTGTAGCAATACGAACTTTAAAACTACCAACACCAGAAAGTAGTGGTATATTCTTTAATTTGAATGGATTTTTTGAAGATATTAAATAAAAATCATCGCCAGCCTGCATATAATATGCTGGCTCCCTTTTACCAATAGTGTAATGTTCTGTAACTACCTTACCTAAATTATAATTTTCCTGATTAGCAATATACCTATTAACAGATGGCTGATCAAAATAACTTTTCATAACATGAAGAGGAACTGCGCCTTCTTGTTTCAAACCACCTTTGGTGGTTGGTATTTTTAATCTATTAAAAGGAATCCCAGAATATTTTGCAATATCTTTCAAAAATCTATTAGCTTGTGGAGATTGATTCAATACCTTAACTGCCTCAGTTGCAGCTGGAGTTTTGTAAGTCGTTTTCCAACGACCTCCTTCATAAAAAACTCTTGGGTTAGATAGATTATCTGTATGGCTCATTTTAACTTCAAACCATGCTTCCATAGATTTATATGATACTTTAACGTCAGCGTATGAAGTATCTACTGCTGGTCTAATAGCTTTCACTCCACTTATTGAATATATGTTTTTTGCTACGTCTTTTTCGTATCTATCTGAAGCTGCGCTCATTTTGGTATTTTCTTTCCCATTTAACAACTTGCTGTAATACTTTATTTAGGGCAGCATTATTTTTATGATCACGATTAAATGTTTTCAAGTAATATGAGAAAGTTTTGGATAAACAATAACCTTTTATGGATAAGTCTTTCGCAGACTTATTTGGGCGATAGAATTTTAAATCTAATACTATACAGTGAGCATATGCCTGTATTTCATCAAAATTGGATAGATATTTTCGTTCATCATCATTTTTTTTCTTACCAGTCTTACGATATGACATGTAATATTTCCCATATTCACCATATCTTCGCTCAAATTGCATAAAATGTATAAGTTCATGCATTAATAATTGTATAAATTTAAATTTAAATACATTCCAAGTTTTAGAAGTAAACTTAAATTTGTTGAATTTTGGCTCATGTATAAATGCTATTATTCTTTTATCATCAGAGTGATATTCACCCCCAACAGCAATATATTCATCAAATACTTTAGATTTACCTCTTTTGGCAAATTGTACACTAGTGCGCCATTTCTTACAATAATTGGAAAGACCTTCGAAATCATTTTTGTAATGATCAAGATCTTTCCAAATTTTAGCAGGAATAAACTTAGCTCTAAATGGTCTTTCGTAGAATGGAAGAAATTCTATAAAATCAAATTTCATTGTTTCTAGAAAGTTCGCCATATAAACCCTCTTTTAGTTTTATTTATTTCATCCGAAAAATTCTTCTAAAGTGTTTCTTTGGCTTGATTCATATGCTTGTTTCCATTTAATCTTAAGTGCTTTCTTTGCTAATCCTTTCCATGGACCACTGGTCTGTTCTTTCTCATAAACCTCTACAAAATCAGGAAACTTTTCTGCTAGTATTTCCTGACCCCTATTATGATTCTCAATAGTTCTGTAAGTTTCACACCCACCCTTACTATTGGTAGCAGAAGGATTTACTCTATAATGATTAAACACTACATTTTGAAATCCAGTGGTTAATAGTTGTAAAGTTAGATAAAAATCTTCTGGCATAAGTAAATAATTCTCGCCCCAATCTACACTATCTGGATCAAAATTTTCAGAATAAAATACGTTAGTATATACTCTAGTATTAAATGAATATGGCTTTTCATTCGGTGGTGTATTGTGAGTAGAAAGTCCTCCATGAATATAACCATTATCCATATAGTTTTCTATCTCAATTAGCATATTAGAAAACTCTGCCTCAGTCATAGCAACACCTTTTAATTCAGAGTTGATCTTAATAAATTTTAGATCATCATCCATAACAAAAATTCGTTTACCCTTCCAGTTTTTTCCAATATGTTTTCTGGTAACAGCTATACCTTTTGTCCCAGAAGGTAATTGCCAAACATTACATGTGGTATATGTATTTTTCATATACTCATATTCATGTTCTTGTACAACAAGTGTTACGATATTATGATATTTTTGCGGAATGCTGTTTAATGTTATTTGATTATCACAACGTCCAAGTGTTGGAATAATAATTTCTATACTCATATTAACTCCCTCAATTAATTTAGAAAAATCCTTCTAGAGATGTTTTTTGTGATTCAGGATGGTATTCAAGTAAAGCATCAAGACCCATTTTTGATTCTAAATATTCATACCATTCTTCTTCTAGCCACATCCCAGGACTTACTCCATTCCAAAATTCTTTCCACAATGGGTGTTCTTTATTTTTACGTCTATCATCAACAAAATTTCTACGTGTGGTTTCGTATTCCCAAGATCCTAAGTTTTCCATATCTTCACGGAAGTAATACACCAGAGACATACGCATCATATCGTCATCACCTGAATCTGGAGCCTCAATCGGAGTATTACCATGAATAATTCTCATATTATCAATAAGCAATAAATCTCCTGGTCTAATATTAATTGCTGCTCTAACTTCAGGTGTAACTAAGTATCCACCTTTCCAGTCTTTACCATCTTTTGTTACTACTGTTAGATTTGAAAATCCTGGATTTAATGAACCAGCATCACGATGGCATGCCATACGAGCATTTCTATCTTTGGTAGTTGTATTCACAGTGATGGTCGTGAAAGTAGTATCTTCACCAATCAAGAACTTTTTATCTAATTTTTGAGCATAAGCATTTTGCCTACCCCACCTAACTGGCATCATTCGTTTAAACTCAGCTTCAAGTTTTCTAGCAAAGGGATAAGACTTTTCAAACTTTTCTCTATTATGATCAACATAAGAAGTTGCTCTACCATAGGGAATACGTGGATATCTGCCATAGAATCCAGCAATACCTGACCAAATAGCAGTGGCATATGAAGTATCAGATATAAATGTTTCTTTTATCTTCTTAGCAACTTTTTGAGATTGTTCAAGAGTCATCTTTGATAATTCTTCCATTAGATTTGGGAAGAACGAACTATAATCTCCATAAGATTCTTCAACCTTAGTTCTCAACCAAACTGATCCACGTGTTTCATACTTAATATTTTTATGCTCTTCAATTATATCTTGTATTCTATCTGAACCATCTACTGATTCTACTTTACCTTTAATATAATAATCTAAAATGTCCATTTGAAAAGGAGTAACCCAATCTCTGGCTCCAGACTTTTCTTCTCTTGGACCTGCTGCCATACCTCTATTGTTTGATTCTACAGCAGCATCATATAATCCTTCAACAGCACCAAGTTGTTCATCGTTAGTAAATACATTCTTACGAAACTTAAAGGCAACATTATCTTCAGTAAGTTCAACTTCTCCAGTTACACTCGGTGGAGAAATATAAAAGTCTGTATCATTTTCAACAAGAATATCATAGAAAGAACTATCAACATATTTACCAACCAGTTTATTTTGATCTATTGGGGTCAATGAAACATATACATCTTGCCCCTCATCGCCTTTAAATTTTTTCCATTTGTGTCCATTAATTTCTAGTGTTTCCATATATCACCTTTAAAATTTAAACCCATCAAAATTTTCTGCTTTTATTTTTTTACCGATAATAGTTTTATCAAACAATGGTCCATCATCTTTATCTTGCCCAGAATCAGAAATATCTTTCTGAGCTGATATCTCAACATCATATAACTTCATCTTAGATCTATCAACACCAACTATAAATCTTTTATAATAGTTAGGATCATTATATCTGTTCTTCAACTGTTTTACCATTATTTGATTTAACTGCTCAAGTTCTTCAGTCGCAATTAAAGCAAACATAAAATCAACAGTTGCTGGGAGACCAAATGATTCTGAAGTGTCAGTCAAATCTACATCAGTATTAGCATATCCAGATCTAGTAGTTTGAGTGGCACTCAAAATTGGTAGATTGAATTCAACTGCTAAACCACGAAGTTCTTCAGCAATACTTTTAATATAAGTGTATGAGTTTACATTAGCACCTTGTCTTAATCTTTGACTTGAACAAATATTCAAATAATCTATAATAATAATGTCTGGTGTAAAATCCCTTTTTATTTTTAATTCGTCTATCAAAGATCTAAAATGCCCAGCATGTGCACTAGCAGTTGGATATTCCTTTACAATAAGTTTACCTTGCGTCTTAGTTTTCAATTTTTCTAGACGATTACTGAAGATATCTTTTTCAACTATCTTTAATTCATCCATGGATAAGTTCAGTAGATTGGCATCAATACGTTCAGCAATACGTTCTTCTGCCATCTCCATAGTGATATACAAAACATTTTTATTTTGTAATAAAGTAGAAGCAGCAACATGGCACATAAACAAGGATTTACCAACACCAGTTCCAGCCAAAGCAACATTTAAAGTTTTTTTAGAAAGCCCACCTTTGGTAATTTTATTG